>Ga0308010_1001401_pt1 | contig 13459 bp, 10 predicted proteins | sample Neamet129_FD_202368 | JGI IMG/M metagenome (GOLD analysis project Ga0308010, IMG submission 202368) | Marine microbial communities from water near the shore, Antarctic Ocean - #129 | ecosystem: Environmental > Aquatic > Marine > Unclassified | place: Southern Ocean | collected 2014-07-24 | reverse complement strand
ATGGTTATTTTGCCAATTGGGACAGAGGAAATAGAAATTACATCTGTAAACTAGTTTCTTTTAGAAAATTAGCTGGTTGGAATTTCGTTTTCTTGAACTTCGTCAATTAGAATTTCTTCAGGAGCTACAAAAATTTCTTCAGTATTTTGAGCTTTTAAAATAAATGCTAATGAAAGTACTAAGATCATCCATAGTGCTACTAATGTATAAGTAAGTTTTCCAAGAAATCCAGCTGGTCCAGTCGCACCAAAAACTGAATTAGAAGATCCGCCTCCAAAGGCAGCTCCCATGTCTGAACCTTTTCCTTGTTGTAACATCACAAGAATAATAATTGAGACTGCTAATAAAATACTTACAACGGTTATAAAAGTTACCATGCTTAAATTCCTCTATCCTTATATATGTTTGCAATCTGAGCAAACTCTTTTCCATTAAGTGAAGCTCCTCCAATGAGTGCTCCGTCAATATGTTCTTCATTAAATAGCACTTCTGCGTTCTTGCTGGAAACACTACCTCCATATATAACATTTGGAGTGAAGTTATTTTTAGATGACGATTGTACTATATCTTTTATAAATTTATGAATAGCATTTATTTCATTGCTTTGAGGAGTATCGCCAGTTCCAATTGCCCAAACCGGCTCATATGCAATCATAAATCCATCTAAAAGCTCTAAATTAGCTAATGATTCAGTTATCTGATTTTGTAAAAAATCATTAGTAGTGCCTGATAGATGATGTTCTTTCGTCTCTCCAATACATAAAATAACTTGCATATTATTTGCATGAGCTGCTATTAATTTATCTCTTATTTCAAGATTGCTTTCATGAAATAACGCTCTTCTTTCAGAATGCCCAATAATAGAAATAGTACATCCAATATCTCTGCATGCATCAACTGATATAGAGCCTGTTCTTGCCCCATTTGAAGAATCTATATCCTGGGATCCTATGCTTAAATCTATATCCGAGGTTAGATCAATCATTTGTTCTAAATAAATAAAAGGTGGGCAAACTGCTGTATCTTGAATTGCTGAACTATTAATAGAATTCAGAAAGTCTTTAACCCAGACTTTATTTAAATCAAGGGAGCCATTTGATTTCCAATTTCCAATAATTGAAATACTCATATTCTATGATTTAGATGAAACTAGTTTTGCAATATCTTTAGCAAACTTAGAGGCTACGCTTTCTTCAGAAGCCTCAACCATAACTCTTATGAGGCTTTCCGTTCCAGATGGTCTCACTAAAACTCTTCCTACCGTTATATCTGCTTCTATTTCTTTTATAAATGATGTTATTTCTGAATCATTAATAATATCTTTGTTTTTTACAGGTATATTAATATTGATTTGTGGAAATTTTGTATAATTTATCAAAACTTCTTTTGGATCTTTTTCTAACATTAATAAAGAGCTTATTACCTTTAAAGCAGCAATTGTGCCATCACCAGTGCTAACTAGATCTCTACAGATAATATGACCTGAACTTTCACCTCCAAGCATCCAACCCTTTTCAGCTAGCATCTTACTAACATACTTATCGCCAACATCCGCTCTCACAAATTTATATCCTAACTTCTGGATTGCTTTCTCTAAGCCAAAATTTGACATTAAGGTTCCAACTACACCCGACCAAGAACCAGTCCTATTAGGGTTAGCAAAAGCTAGAATATATAGAAGGTCATCGCCATCTAAAATATTCCCCTCTTTGTCTATTAGAATTACTCTATCCCCATCACCATCTAGAGTTACTCCAAAGTCAGCTCTATGCTTTAAAACCATTTCTTGAGCAAGCTCTGGATGAGTAGAGCCGCACTCATGATTTATATTAAAACCATCTGGATCAATTCCAAAAGGAATAACCTCTGCTCCAAGTTCTCTAAAAACTGCTGGGCTTACTTTGTAGCAGGCGCCGTTTGCACAATCAATGACTATTCTTAAGTTATTAAAGGATATGTCTGTAGGCACTGTAGATTTACAAAATTCAATATATCTTGCGCCAGACTCATGAAATGATTCAGCTTTGCCTAAGTTTGAGGTCTCAACTAAATTTAGATCTGATTTAAGAACTTTTTCTATTTTTAATTCAATATCTCTTGAGATTTTTACACCATTAGCATCAAAAATTTTAATACCATTGTCTAAAAAATTATTATGGGATGCGCTAATTACCAGACCAAATTGTTTTCTAAAAGTTTTTGTAAGGTAGGCAACCCCAGGAGTAGGGATAGGCCCAAGCAGTCTCACATTTATTCCAGCTGCAATAAACCCAGCCTCTAAAGCTGCTTCCAACATATAACCTGATACACGCGTATCTTTACCTATCATCACTGTATCTAAGCCTTCTGCTTTTAGAACAATCCCGGCAGCATGACCAATCCTTAGGCATACCTCAGGAGTAATCTCTGTTTGAACAGGTCCTCTTATTCCATCGGTTCCAAATTTTAAATCCATAATGTGGAATTATAGCTCTTCTGCAGGGCCTTTAATTGATGTTTTTGGTGCTTTAGTCTTATTGATGGAATCATTATCATCCGTCCAATCCTTTGGAGCTCTTGGTTTTGCACCAGCCATAATGTCATCAATTTGATCCGCATTAATAGTTTCATAAGTAAGTAGCGCTGAAGCCATTTCATGTAACTTATCTATATTATCATTTAACATTTTTTGAGATCTTGAATAACAAGTATCAATAATCATTTTTATTTCGGAGTCTATTACTCTTGAAGTTTCATTGCTTCTAAAGGTAGCTGGTGAGCCAGCTGATCGTCCTAAGAATGGACTTCCTTCATCTTCACCAAACTTTAATGGTCCAAGCTCATCTGAAAGACCCCATTTAGTCACCATGCTTGTTGCTATATTGGTTGCAACTTCAATATCATTGGATGCTCCAGTTGTAATTCCTTTAGGACCATTGATAATTTCTTCAGCAATTCTGCCACCATAAAGTGCACATATTCTACTTAAGAGATATTCTTTACTCTGCATATAAGTATCTTCTTCAGGCAAGAACATGGTTACGCCCAGCGCTCGGCCTCTTGGTATTATTGTTACTTTATATACAGGATCATGAAGAGGAGCTAGCTTACCTATAATGGCATGCCCTGCTTCATGATAGGCAGTCACTCTTTTTTGCTCTTCACTGAGTATCATTGATTTTCTCTCTGCACCCATCATGATTTTATCTTTCGCCAAGTCAAGATGTGATTGATCAATCTTTTTATCTTCGTAACGGGCAGCAAATAATGCAGCTTCATTAATTAAATTTGCTAGATCAGCACCTGAAAAACCTGGAGTCCCTCTTGCAATTACTGAAGCATCTACGTCAGCAGCCAAAGGCACCTTTCTCATATGAACTTTTAATATTTGCTCCCTTCCTCTTATATCTGGGAGATCAACTACAACCTGTCTATCAAACCTTCCAGGTCTTAATAAAGCAGGATCTAGGACATCTGGTCTGTTTGTTGCAGCAATAACAATAACTCCATCATTTCCTTCAAATCCATCCATTTCAACTAAAAGCTGATTTAAAGTTTGTTCTCTTTCGTCATGGCCGCCACCTAGTCCAGCTCCTCTGTGTCTTCCTACTGCATCAATTTCATCAATAAAAATAATACATGGAGATTGCTTTTTAGCTTGCTCAAACATATCCCTTACTCTAGAAGCACCAACTCCAACAAACATTTCAACAAAATCTGATCCAGATATAGTAAAGAAAGGAACTTTGGCTTCACCTGCAACTGCTCTTGCAAGTAAAGTTTTACCTGTACCTGGAGGCCCTACCATAAGAACGCCTCTTGGAATTCTGCCACCTAGTTTTTGAAACTTTGTAGGGTCTCTTAAAAAATCTACTAACTCTTGAACATCTTGTTTAGCCTCTTCACATCCGGCTACATCTTTAAAGCTTGTTTTAACTTGGCCGCCTTCCATTAATTTAGCTTTGCTTTTACCAAAAGACATTGGGCCGCCTTTTCCTGACATGCCACCCTGCATTTGTCTCATAAAGAAAAAGAAGATTCCAAGTAATAATAATATCGGGAATGCGCCAACAAGAAGTTGCGACCATATAGATGGTTGTTCAACCTTCTCATAAACTGCAATAATTCCATTTTCTTGTATAGCTTTATCTAAGGAATCATCTCGTTTAAAAATTGGGTAGTTGGTTTCAAATTTTGATCCGTCCAATCTATCGCCAATAATCGTCATCTGATCGCCTTTGTAAACAACCTTGGCAACTCTATCAGAAAGAACTTCCTGCCTGAATTGTGAATAACTTATCTGCTCTCTTACACTTGCAGATTCTATATTATTAAAAACATACATTAATAGTGATCCGAGTATGACCCAAACCATTATATTTCTTAGAAAATTACTATTCATTCTTTAAAAGCTCCATATAAATATATTTCTGCAGATTGTTTCTTTGATGCAGCAGGCTTAAAAGTCTGAACCTCATCAAATAAACTCTTCATTTTAGTTCTCAGTTTCTTAAGCATATTATTTTGAAATGTCTTAATTATGAAAACACCTTTAGATTTACTTAAATATTCTACAGCAACATCTAAAGTTATGTCATTTAGCTCATAAATATTTGCTTCATCAATAACGCTTATACCAGTTAAATTGGGGGCTAAATCTGAAATAACAAGATTAAATAAACCCTTTAATTCAAAAATTTCATGAACACTGTCTATATCTTCAACTCTAATTTTATGAAAATTAACTCCATCAATTGGCTCCATGTCTAATATGTCAAGAGCGTGGATATTTACTTGATTTAATTTATGCTTAACCAGTTGCGACCATCCGCCAGGAGTTGAGCCAATATCTAAAACATTTTTACAGCCTCTTAAGGCTTTTGTTTTATCGATAATTTCCTCTAATTTAAAAACAGCTCTAGATCTATAGCCAAGCTTTTTTGCTTTTAATCCCCAATTATCAAGATGCATACTATTTAAACTACAGCTATATATGACTGACTTTTTCTACCTCATAAGTAATAGAGCCGGCAGGAGTCATGATAGTAATCTCATCACCAACATATTTACCTAATATCCCTCTAGCAATTGGAGTGTCAATAGAAATCAAACCTATATCAGGATCTGATTCTAAATTTCCAACTATTTTATAGGTAACAGACTTATCATTTTCGCAATCAAATAACTCAATTGTTGAGCCAAAAATAACTCTACCAGTCTCAGGAATATCTTTAACATCAATGACTTGAGAATTTGCAAGAGAAGATTCTATCTCTCGTATTTTAGCTTCCATTAAACCCTGTAATTCTTTAGCTGCATGGTATTCTGCATTTTCTTTTAAATCACCATGAGCTCTTGCTTCGGCTATAGCTTCAGATATTTTAGGTCTTTCTTTAAATTTAAGATTAGCTAGCCTTTCTTTAATTGCAGCTTCGCCATCTTTTGTTATAGCAGATTTACTCATAGATTTATTATAGCAACAGGATGCTACTTTTTATTAATTTCTTGAAGGGAAAGATATGACCATTCAGATTCCAAGCTACTTAAAGCTTCTACAATTGCTAAAGCTCCAAACATTGTTGTTGTACAAAAAATCTTGTTTTGAAGAGCTGTTTGCCTAATTGAAGCAGAGTCATCTATTGATTGCTTACCTTCAGTAGTATTTATAACTAGATGAATATTTCCATTTAGCATTTCATCTACTACATGAGGTCTTCCTTCCATAACTTTGTTAACTTTACGAACAGGAAAACCAATTTTTTTAATATATTCAGCTGTACCAATAGTTGCTACTAGGTCAAAGCCTTTTTCAATAATTTGAGGGACTAGCTCATCTAAATATTTTTTATCTGATTCTTTGACGCTAATAAAAGCAGTGCCTTGTCTTGATAACATCTTACCTGCAGCTTTTTGAGCTTTTGCATAAGCCTCTCCAAAGTTCTTTCCAATACCCATCACCTCGCCAGTTGATTTCATTTCGGGTCCTAAAATAGGATCAACTAGAGGAAATTTATCAAATGGAAATACTGCCTCTTTAACAAAATAGAAATCATTAGGAAGTTTATTGGAAAAATTTTGGTCTAGTAAAGATTTACCTATCATTGATTTTGAGGCTGCTTTTACAAGCGAACTATTTATAGCCTTGGAAATAAATGGAACTGTTCTTGAAGCTCGAGGATTAACTTCAATTATATATATGTCCTCACCCTTTACAGCAAATTGAATATTCATTAGACCAATAATTCTTAATTCTTTTGCAATATTAATTGATTGAGTCTCAAGTCTTCCCAGAATTGAAGAATTCAAGTTGTATGGAGGAAGTGAGCATGCGGAGTCTCCAGAATGTATTCCGGCTTGCTCTATATGCTGCAATATTCCCCCGATCATAATATTCAATCCATCAGAAATAACGTCTACATCAATTTCTATTGCATCAGTGAGGTAACTATCTAGAAGAATAGGCTTTTTATTAGATACCTCAACAGCCTCTGTAAGATAAAGTTTTAACTCACTATCGTTATGAACAAGTTGCATTGCTCTTCCACCAAGGACATATGAGGGTCGAACAACAATTGGGTAACCAATTTTAGCTGCAGAGACTAAGGCTTCTTCTGTATTTCTTACAGTTAAATTCATAGGCTGTTTTAAGTTCAACTTTTCAACTAACTCTTGAAATCTTTCCCTATCCTCAGATCGGTCAATTGCATCAACATCAGTACCTAGAATATTTACTCCAGCCTCTTCTAAGCTAGAAGCAAGCTTAAGAGGTGTTTGTCCCCCAAATTGAATGATTGCACCGTGAGGATTCTCAATTTCAATAATATCCATTATTTTTTCAGAAGTAATTGGTTCAAAATAAAGTCTATTTGAGACATCAAAATCAGTTGAGACGGTTTCAGGATTACAATTAACCATGATTGATTCATAACCCTCTTCTTGCATAGCAAGAGATGCATGAACGCAGCAGTAATCAAATTCAATTCCTTGACCAATCCTATTTGGACCACTTCCCAATACCATAACTTTTTTATTATTTGTTACATTGCTTTCACATTCGCCGCCATAAGTGGAGTACATATAGCAAGTTGAAGTTAAAAATTCAGCAGCGCAAGTATCAACTCTTTTAAAGACTGGTTTAATATCATTTTGAATTCTATAGGCTCTTACCTCAGCTTCAGAGCTTTTAATTAATGAAGCTATTCTGGAGTCAGAATAACCAATTTTCTTTAAATTAAATAATTCATTAGAATTAATGTCTTTAAGAGTGGTTTCTTCTAGATTTTTTTCTTGATTAATAATATTTCTGATTTCATTAAGAAACCAAAAATCAATACCACAAAGTTGATTTATCTTTTCGTTACTCCATCCTGTTCTTATTGCATCAGCAACATAGAAAATTCTTTGAGGTCCTGGAAAGGAGAGTTCGTATTGAAGTTTTTCTTCCAGATTATCATCTGCAGTAATTACAGGATTTAATCCATCTAATCCTTCCTCCATACTGCATATAGCTTTTTGAAGAGATTCTTGAAAATTAGTCCCTATTGCCATTACTTCACCTACTGACTTCATTTGTGTAGTGAGACGATCATTAGCTAAAGGAAATTTTTCGAATGCAAATTTTGGAATTTTAGTGACAATATAATCAATTGATGGCTCAAATGAAGCAGGAGTTAATCCACCAGTAATATCATTCTGAAGTTCATCTAATGTGTACCCAACCGATAGAAGTGCTGCGACTTTTGCAATTGGAAATCCGGTTGCTTTGGAAGCTAAAGCAGATGATCTGCTAACTCTTGGATTCATTTCAATAACGATCATTCTGCCATCTTTAGGATCTACAGCAAACTGAACATTAGAGCCTCCAGTTTCAACTCCAATTTCTCGTAAAATAGCAAAAGAAGCATTTCTCATTCTTTGATATTCTTTGTCAGTTAAGGTTTGGGCTGGAGCTATAGTTATCGAGTCTCCAGTATGCACACCCATCGGATCAAAATTTTCAATAGAGCAAACAATAATACAGTTATCATTTCTATCTCTCACAACTTCCATTTCAAACTCTTTCCACCCTATTAAAGACTCATCAATTAAAAGTTCGCTAGTTGGGGAAAGCTCTAAGCCTTTTTCACATATAGCTTTAAATTCTTCAATATTATATGCAATGCCTCCACCAGTTCCACCCATGGTAAACGACGGCCTAATGATTGCTGGAAAGCCTACCTCTTTTTGAACTCTTAATGCATCTTCAATATTATGAGCAATTCCAGATCTAGGAGTCTCAATACCAATTGACTGCATCGTTTGATCAAATAATTGTCTGTCTTCAGCTTTATCTATAGCTTCTCTAGAGGCGCCTATCAAAATTACTCCATGCTTTTCCAGAACTCCCTCTTTTGCTAATGATAATGCGCTATTGAGAGCTGTTTGACCGCCCATCGTAGGAAGAATTGCATCAGGTTTTTCTTTTTCTATTATTTTTTCAATATTTTGCCAGTGGATTGGTTCAATATATGTAGCATCTGCAAGAAGAGGATCTGTCATTATGGTTGCAGGATTTGAATTAACTAAAATTACTCGAAAACCTTCATCTTTTAGAGCTTTACAAGCTTGAGCTCCAGAATAATCGAACTCACAAGCCTGACCAATAATAATAGGGCCTGCTCCAATGATTAAAATTGTTGATATATCAGTTCTTTTTGGCATGATTTTGTACTAAAGAATTAAATTTTTTAAAAAGTAATTGAATGTCCTGAGGTCCTGGACTTGCCTCGGGATGTCCTTGAAAACTAAAGGCTGGTTTATTAATAAACTCTATCCCTTGAAGTGATTGGTCAAATAAAGAAATGTGTCTAGCCTTAATATGATCGCCAAGTGAAGATGGGTCAACTGCAAATCCATGATTTTGAGATGTAATAAAAACTTCACGGGATTCAATATCCTGCACGGGATGATTGGCACCATGATGTCCAAATTTCATTTTACTAGTTTTAGCACCTCCACCTAATGCTAGAAGCTGATGACCTAGACATATACCAAACATAGGCATATTAATTTCTAAAAATTTTTTAATATTTTTAATAGCGTATTCACAAGGCTCAGGATCGCCGGGCCCATTAGATAAAAATATTCCATCTGGGGAAAGGGCCATAACATCCTCAAATGATGTTTGGGCATTAACAACCGTAACTTTTCCTACATGCTCAGCTAAAAGTCTGAGAATATTTCTTTTAATACCAAAGTCATATGCCACTATATTAAAATTACTTGAAGCCTTTTTATATTCAGGCCATACGCCCTCTTCCCAAATATAATTCTCTAAAGTGCTAACTTCTTTTGCAAGATCTAAGCCCTCCAAGCCAGCAAAATTAATTGCATTTTTATGAGCTTGATCATTTGTGCATTTTGAAGCGGCTGCAATACAACAACCCATTGAGCCATTTTCTCGAAGATGGTTTGTTAATTTTCTAGTATCTATTCCTGAAATAGCAATGACATCTTGATCAATTAAAAAGGTTTCTAGGGAGGACGAAGATCTCCAGCTACTAGGATTTTCAGTAAACTCTTTGACTACAATTCCAGAAGCATGAATTTTAGATGACTCCATATCTTCTTCATTAATTCCAGTATTACCAATATGGGGATGGGTAAAAGTAATTATTTGTTTTTTATATGATGGATCAGTAATTATTTCCTGATATCCAGTCATGGATGTATTAAAAACAATTTCACCAATTTCAACTTTCTCTATACCAAACCCCACTCCATCAAATATACTTCCATCCTCGAGAACTAATATTGCAGGAAAGGACATTAAATCTTACCTCTACGAGAATAGTTTTTTAGGAGAAAAAGGGAGAAAAAATAATTAAATTTTACGAATTTTAATGGGCTAAAATGTTGAGCAGGCATTAAAATTGTACTTTACAGACTAAAGTCTATGCCGTCTACTAATTAATGAAAAAAATATGAAAATTTCAATAAAATCTAGCGATAATATTAAAAAAATGCGAATAGCGGGAAGATTAGCTGCTGAAGTATTAGAGATGATAACTCCATTTGTGCAACCAGGAATTTCTACTGGTGAACTTGATCTAATATGCTTTAAGTACATAACTGAAGAGCAGAAAGCAATACCAGCTAATATTGGGTATAACGGTTTTGAAAATACTATATGTTCAAGTATTAATAGTGTTATTTGTCATGGTATTCCAGATAATAATAAAATCTTGAAAAACGGCGACATTTTAAATATTGATGTAACGGTTATTAAAGATGGCTGGCATGGTGATACTTCAAAGATGTTTATGGTTGGAAAGTGTCAGCCACATAACGAAAGGCTAGTTAGAGTCACTCAAGAATGTCTTTATAAGGCAATAGAAATTGTAAAACCGGGTATTTATCTTGGTGATATTGGAAATGCCATTCAGAAACATGCTGAGCAAAACTATTATTCAGTAGTTGAAGATTATTGCGGTCATGGAATAGGAGATGTCTATCATGAAGAGCCTCAAATTCTTCACTACGGAAAACCTAAAACAGGACTTCAAGTTCAAGAAGGAATGTGTTTCACAATTGAGCCAATGATCAATCAAGGCTCTAAATTCAACAAGGTCTTATCAGATGGCTGGACGGTTGAAACTAAAGATGGAAGAAACTCAGCTCAATGGGAGCATACCCTTGCAGTAACAGCTAATGGTGTTGAGGTCTTGACCAGAAGATCTGAAGAGAATATATGAAGAGGGATCTAGAAAATCTAGATTCAAAATTTTGGTTATGGTTTCCTAAAGGAATTAAAAGTCCTGAAAAAATTAATGATTTTTTGCATCAAAGATCTAACTTGCTTGATAAAGAAATCATACAAAAATTTGAAGAGCTAGACCTTCAAGAAAATTTTGGGTTATTTGCAATCGGTGGATATGGCAACAAAGAAATTTTCCCTGCTTCTGATATAGACATCTCAATCCTACAAATTAATTCAACAATTAAAGATTACTCTGGTTTAGAAAAATTTATAGCTTCATTATGGGATTTTGGTCTCAAAGTTGGTCATTCCGTTAGGACAAGAAAAGAAATTAAAAGAATGATGGCTTCAGACCTAAAAGAATTCACTTCCTATCTGACTTTAAGACCCTTATCGGCTAACAGTAAGGCATTAGAGATTATGAATACCATTCTTGCTGATAGAGAAAAACTATTTCCAGCAAATAAATTTTTTGTTAAGAAAAAGATTGAGCAAAATAATAGGTATCTCTCCTTTGATTCAACAGAATTTAATCTTGAGCCTGACCTTAAAGAATCTCCAGGAAGTCTTCGCGACTTTCAAACAGCTAACTGGGTTTTAAATCACTGTTTTAAACTTAAATCTTACACTGATATTTATACATCTAATATTTTTCATGAAGAAGAATTTAAGTCAGCGATTCATGCATATAATTTTATTAAATTATTACGTTATTCAATTAATTTAATTCAGACAAGCTCTCTCAATAGACTGAATTTTAATTCGCAAATTGAATTAGCAAAGAAAGCGAATATTTCAGGGACTAAAATTAAGCAACCAGTAGAAAAACTTATGCAGCTTTACTACTTTAATGCTGAAAAGCTATCTATTTTTAATGAAACTGTATTTGATACATTTGAAGAGAAAAGTTTTCCAAAAGTTAAGAAAGATTATGGGGACTTCTTTATAAGAAATAATAGGATAAGCTTTAAAGAAAAAAATATAAAAGATAATAGGCATCTAATATTTAAAATTTTTATAAAAATTGGCCAAAGAAAAGATATTACAAATATTGATACTGATGCTGCAAAGGTACTTCAAGAAAATATTTCTTTGATTGATAAAGATTTTAAAAAAAATGATACATATTCTAAGCAATTTTTAGAAATACTTAGATCTCCTTATAATCTTTCTTCTATTCTTAAAAAGATGAAAAGATTAGGAATAATGCAAGCATACATAACTGAATTTGCTGAGGTTGTTGGTCAAATGCAATTTGATTTATTTCATGTTTATACCGTTGATGAGCACACATTTAAAGTTGTAAGAAACATGCGGCAAATGAAAATAAATCATTTAGAAGATGGTTTTGAAATAGAAAATGAGTTGATTAATAGACTCCCTAAAATTGAAATTCTTTATTTAGCTGGTCTATTTCATGATTTAGGTAAAGGCAAAGGAGGCAATCATTCGGAGATAGGTGCAAAAACAAGCTATAAATTTTCAAAAAAGATTGGTATGTCTATGCATGATGCTGAATTGGTTTCCTGGCTTGTACTAAATCATCTAGAGATGTCTTCTATTTCTCAGAGAAAAGATATCTATGATCCCTTAACCATTGAAGAATTTGCAATTAAATGTGGAGATTTAGAAAGGCTAAATTATTTATATCTTTTAACAATAAATGATATTAGGGCTACAAACCCAACTATATGGAATGGATGGAAACATGGACTGTTAAGATCCCTATTTTTTAATACTAGAAGTAAGTTAAATAAAGAAACTGGGGTAAGTTTTAAAAAAATAGCTCAAGATAGAATTAAAAGTATTGTTAAAGAGCTTGGGCAAGGTGATAAAAATATTATTACTAATTTATGGAGGAGTATTAATCAGAGTTATTTTGGGAGATTTACTTCCTCACAGCTCGCTTGGCAAGCTAAATCCATCTTAAGCGTTAAGGGTGATGCTGATGTAATTTCATTAAGACAAAATTTTGATAGTCTGATAGAAATCTTTATTAAAGTTAAAAATGTCGAGGGGTTGTTCTTAAAATTAGTTCAAGTCTTTGATTCTTTGGGTGTTGAAATTATTGATGCAGACATTGCAACCACAAAAGATAAAACAATTGCTTTAAATACTTTTATAGCTTCATATAAATATAAATCTATGAAGCTCACACAAAGAGATATTAAGGATCTAAGTACAAAGATTCATGCAATTTTTGATGGCTCAAAAGAAATCAAAGTAATGAATTATAGTGAAAACAAGAATAGTCATTTTAAAAACCCAACAAAAATTAGTGAATCAATTGATCAACAGAATATTAGAAATATTGTTACGATAGAAACTATAAATTGCTCGGGTTTGCTTGTAAAAATAGCAGAGATTTATAAAAATCATGGTGCATCTATTCATTCTGCAAAAATAACTACTCTTGGAGAAAAAGTTGAAGATACTTTTTTTATTGAAGATCAAAAAACTAATTTAATATCAAAAACTAAAATGCAAAGAATTAAAAAAGCTCTTGTAGAAATTATATAAATTAAATCATGAGGATTATAATAATTTTATGAAAATTAATGCATTAGGATTAACTACTGAATCTTCTGATGGAGATATCTTGGATGTATATTTTCCTTATATTGAGTTTGGTGAAGATAAGAATATTGATAAGAAGCCAATTATTAGTAGTAGTAAAAATAAAAATATAATTAATATAAGTGCTGATTTAAAAGATCTTTTAAATCCAATTAAAGATATTGC
>Ga0308010_1001399_pt1 | contig 13473 bp, 16 predicted proteins | sample Neamet129_FD_202368 | JGI IMG/M metagenome (GOLD analysis project Ga0308010, IMG submission 202368) | Marine microbial communities from water near the shore, Antarctic Ocean - #129 | ecosystem: Environmental > Aquatic > Marine > Unclassified | place: Southern Ocean | collected 2014-07-24 | reverse complement strand
TCTTACTTTTGCTCTTACTTTTGCTCTTACTTTTGCTTTTACTTTTGCTCTTACTTTTGCTCTTACTTTTGTTCTTACTTTAGTTCTTACTTTTGCTCTTACTTTTACTTTAGATCTTTTTTTAATTATTTTATTTCTTTTTAATCTAGGTATTCTTTGATTTTTTTTGAACTTAATATTTTTTTTTTTGTTTTTTATTTTTTTTTTTTTCATTTTGTATAGTAATTACTAGCAGCAACTTATCTATAAATATAGCCTCTAGTGACATTTTAAGCTGTAATATTTTCAGGTAGCAAAGTCTATTTTTTTTAATTTATTTATGAGTTCTTCTTTTAATTCAGGTTTTAATAAAGTTAAAGGTGGTAAAACATAAGAATAATTTTTGTTTTTAACTGACAAAAAAGAGTGCAAAGCTGAAATCAAGGGATATTGATCAAAAGTCTGTCTGACATTTATAAGTTTCTCGTTTACACTTTGTTGTTTTTTGTTTTCAAAATCATCAAAAACTTTTCTTGCTAATGTATGGGTAACATTGGTAACTGCCGATATACATCCACTACACCCGAGTTTTAGTCCGTTTAATAGTTTTGCCTCAGAGCCTGGAAACATTTTAAAATTAGAAATTTTAAGATTTTCAAAAAGATTATAACTAGAATCTTTACATCCAATAATGTTTTTTGGAAAATCCCTAACTAATTTTCTTACTATTTCAACGTTAAATAAATAACCACTTAATTTTTCAAAATTATATAAAATAATTTTTATTTTTGAAGCTCTCGCTATAATTTCTGAATAGAAGTTGTATATGCCCTCGTCTGTGTTTCCCTTGTAATATGCTGGCGGCATGATTAAAAATGTTTGGAAGCCAAATTCCATAGAATAGCGAATAAGGTCTAAATTATCATTAAGTGAATTAACACCTGTTCCAATGTAAAATTGATTTCTAAATTTGCTAGTTGCAGTTTTAGAAATTAGATCTTTTTTTTCTGATATTGATATTAATTGACTCTGGCCAGTTGATCCAAAAAAGAAAACTCCATGCAGACCATTTTTTATTGCTAATTCTGCGTGATTTATTGTTGCTTGCGTATCTAGAGACATATCCTCCTTCAGAATACTTAATCCAGCAGCATATATGCCATTTTTAATCATATTTTTTTCTTAAAAATTATAACTAAGTTATATTAATAAATTAATAAATATGAAAGTTTTAGTTGTTCAACAAAGAATGGGAATAGGAGATATGATTATCTTCTTGCCGTACATTCATGCCATTTCTAAAAAATTTCAATCACAAGTTACACTGTTAGTCAAAAAAAATTCTAAAGCTGAACAGCTTTGCCAGGATGATTGTTATATTGGAGAAATTATTTATTTAGATAGGAGCCAAGATAGTTCTGGAGGGCACGACGGTTTGTTTGGGTTTTTAAAATTACTAAGAATAGTCAAAGAAAAGAAATTTGATAAAATTTTTATTTTTAATGGATCTTTAAGATACCTACTTCTTGCTAAACTTGCGGGTATCAAATCTATTTTTCAATATCCATTATTTATTAAAAAAAATAATATTGTTTTAACGGCTAAAAAGTTAGTTGAAGATACGTTTCAAGAAAATATTTCCTCCCAACCAATTTTATTTTTATCTGAGGAAAAAATAAATGGAGCCAAAAAAAAATATAATTTCAGCAATAGCTTCAAACATGTCTGCATTGGTTTCTCGGCAAGCGGTCCGACGAAACGATGGAATATTGAGAAATATATTAAGCTTGCTGAAGAAATTAATAAAAAAATATCGTGTAAATTTTATTTGGCTGGAGGAAAGAACGATCAAGAATTATTTAAAAAATTTTTTAGTTCTTCAATTGCAAACAATTGTATATCTTTTGAGAAATTATCAATTCAGGAAACTTTACCAATTATTCAAAATTGTAATATTTACATTGGCAATGATACTGGTTGGTTGCATATTTCTTCTGCTTTAAATAAAAGATGTTTAGCTTTATTTATGGATAGTCCTGTTCAAGCATACGGAAAATATTCAAAAAATATCTCAGTAGTTGTCCCTGAGGGTGAGACAGAAGAAACTACAACTCACTACACTTTAGGTAAAGAAAAAATAAGTTTTGAAAAAGTTTTGAATAAATCTTTAGAGTTATTAAATTAATTAAAATCTTCTTTTAATATTTGATCTTTTGCTTGGTTTACTAACTGACTTAGTCTTTCGGTGTTTATATCTCTGTTCATATCTGGATGAATTTTTTTCTGTAATTTAGTTGCAGCTTTCACTACTTCTTCTTTTTTACATCCTTTTTCTAATCCTAAAACTTTGTAGGATTCTTCAATTGTCATGCTGCTTACTTTTGTTCCAGAATTAGGCCCAAAAGAGAACCTACCTGCATTTCTTAAATATTGAATTAGTCTCCATAATTGAAATACTTGAATAGTTGATAGACCTTTAATTTTTAGGACACTTAAAAATATTAAAGTTAATGGAAGGGATAGTAAAAATTTTCCTGCATATGCTAGCAAAATAGCTAAGGCTATGGACAAAAATAGAATAATCTTCCTTGTACCTTGAGCTATAGCTTTGCTACTAGTTTTTACGAACCAATTTAACAGTAAGTAAACTAGGACAAATATGATGGTTCCAACTAAAAACAAATTCATATAATAATTTTATCTAATGAATATACCAAAATTACGTAAAGAACCGACTGTAAAATCTTGTCACAACATAAGCTGGGATGATGATTATTCTTGGGTTCATCAGGAAAATATTTTAGAAGTTTTAAAGGATGGTTCTAAGCTTCTCCCGGAAGTAAAAAAATATCTAGACGAAGAAAACAAATATACCAAAAAACAGCTTTCTGGAACTCAGCCGATGCAAAAAAAGCTTTTTGATGAAATCAAAGCAAGGATTAACCTAGATGATGAAAGTTTGCCCTACAAAGATAAAAACTATGAATATTGGACTAAAGTAACTAAACAAGGAAACTATTCAAAAAAATTAAGGAAAAAAATTGGTGGAAGTAAAATTGAAACTTACTGGGATGGTGACGTTGAAGCAAAAGGAAAAAAATTTTTTAGTACGGGAGATATAGCGGTTTCTCATAATGATGAATTATTGGCTTACTCGATAGATGATAAAGGTAGTGAGTATTTTACAATTTTCGTTAGAAAAATGTCTGATAATAAAATAATTGAGGAAACTATTCCGAATACAGCTGGTGGAATAACCTGGTCTTACGACGATAAATATTTTTTTTACTCTAAGTTAGATAAATTTCATAGGCCAAGACAAATATTTATGCACAAATTAGGTGCCAGCATAAAAGAAGATCAACTAGTTTTTGAAGAAAAAGATGAACGCTTTACATGCGGAATAGGTACTAGTTCTGATGAACAGTTTTATTTTATTTCAACGTCCGAGCATACAACTTCTGAAGTTTATTATTTTAATAAAAATGAAATAAAACCTGAGCCTAAAATTTTTTTAAAAAGAAAAGAGGGGGTTCAGTATTCTCTTGATAGTTGGGATGGGTATTTTTGGATGCACACAAATCAAGATGCAAAGGATTTTAAAATTTCAAGATGCAAGCACGATGATTTCAATAAGTGGGAAGACTACATTCCTGCTAAAGAAGAAGTTTTAATTGGTGGATTTGTTTTATTAAATAATTGGATGATTAGATCAGAAAGGGCCGATGCAATGCCAAAACTATTTATTAGAAATTTAAAGACTAACAAGGAAGAAGAATTAAAAATTTCAGATGAAGAAATTATAAGCCCAGGGATGAGTTTGTTACAAAAAAATAGAAATACAGACGTTATAAGAGTTAGCTACGAGTCTCCTAAAACACCTGATAGAACTTATGAATATAATGTTGCAACAAAAGAAAAAAAACTTGTTAAAGAATTAGAAATTCCATCTGGATATAATAGAGATGAATACATCGTTAAACGACTAAACTGCAAAGCTCACGACGGAAGAAAAATACCTATTACTATTACTTACCATAAAGACACAAAGTTAGATGGATCTGCCAATCTTTTGCTTTATGGGTATGGAAGCTACGGACATACTATTTCCCCAAGTTTTTCGACTACTCGCCTAAGCTTAATAAATAGAAATATTATCTGGGCAACGGCCCATATAAGAGGTGGCATGGAAAGAGGAATGAAATTTTGGGAAGAAGGAAAAATGCTCAATAAAAAAAATACTTTTAGAGACTATATTTCTTGTGCCAAATTTTTGATTGACCAGAAATATACAGGTAGTGGTAAGATTATTGGCTATGGAGGAAGTGCAGGAGGCTTATTAATGGGAGCTGTTGTTAATGAAGCCCCAGAGTTATTTTTGGGAATAATTATGGCCGTACCTTTTGTAGATTGTTTAACAACAAATTTAGACCACTCACTACCTTTAACAGCTGGAGAATTTAATGAATTTGGTAATGCAAAAGAAAATATAGAACATTTTAAATATATTAAATCTTATTCGCCTTACCATAATATTAAAAAAATGGATTATCCTCATATACTTATTACAACAAGTTTATCCGATAACAGAGTATTGTTTGATGAACCTACAAAATTTACAGCTAAGCTTAGAGATGAAAAAACAGACAACAACTTGTTGCTTTTTAAATGTGAAATGGACGCTGGTCATGGTGGTAAATCTGGGCGTGATGCTGCAATCGAGGAAATAGCATTTGACTATGCGTTTGCTCTGAAAATTACAGAAAAATTAGACACCTAAGAATTTGAAAATTTAAAATGAAACTCGCGGAGACTTTATCTCCGCAAATATCTAAATTTTATTGTCTTTTTTTAATTAAACGTAAATTTTATCAGCTAATCCGTAACAAAGTATTGCACTCATAATCGTAAAAGCTAATGGACCATATATCGGCTTCATCCCGGTTTTTTTACTTATTCCAGTTTTATCAACTTTAATTGAATAATAATTACATAAAAATATACATAGATTGCTAATAAAAACTATATTAAAAAAAGCCCAAGTTGCATTCAATCCTCCGGGTCTCACAAATCCCACGTAAATAGACATCAAGAATATAGCAAGCAGAAAAGCGCCTGCAAATCTAACCGCTACCGCCCCAGATTTATCAATTCCAAAATTTTTCATAAATCCCTTTGTGCCTATAATTGTTTGGAAGGCGTACATCCCCACTCCAGCAAAATGAACTAAATAGATTGTAAAATAAAAAATATTATTAAATTTGTCTATCATCACTAAACTCCTTTTATTATAATTCCATTAGCTTCTGAGTTTGCTAATCGAATTGGTTTAATAGGTTTGTATTCCTCAGAATTGTACCACTCTAATGCTTTTTCGTAAGTTGGAAATTTAATAACTACTGTTCGTGGATGCTTCCATTCACCTTCCATAACTTTGTATTGGCCACCTCTAATTAAATATTCTCCACCAAATTTTTTTATGATATCACCTATCTTAGCAACATATTCTTTGTAGCCTTCGGAATTTTTTATGTTTATGTTAAATATTACGTAACCAGTCATTTTATAAATGGGCTTATCTCAATATTAGAGAGTTTAATCAATTGTTTTTTTGTGCTGGATAAGTATGTTTTTTTAAAGATTATCCCAAAAATACTTAGCTAAATTAACCTTAGTCAAATTATAATACGTGGCTAATCCAGTTGGACTTGTAACGTTTATGTCACCAATTAATTGACCTTGAATAAAATCGATCCCAGCAAAATAAATGTTCTGTTGTTTTAACAAAATAGCTACTTGTTTACTTATCTTCATTTCTTGGATTGTTAATTTGCTAATTTTTGCCACAGCACCTTTGCTCATGTTAGATAGGATGCTCCCTTTTTTGGGTACTCTTGCAATTAAGCCCTTAAACTTACCGTTAATTATAAACACTCTTTTGTCTCCTTTTGATATTTTAGGTAGAAATTTTTGAAAAATAATATGATTATGTTTTTTAATATATCTTGTAATAATTTTACTATTAAAGCTATTTAGAAGTAAGACTTCGTTCCCGCTGTAACTATTTATGGGCTTAATTATTACTTTTTTATTTGTTTTAAAAAAATTTTTAATTTCTTCCAGATTTTCACTAATTAAAGTTGATGGCATATATTTTATCAAATGGATTGAAAACAGCTTTTCTGGAACCTCTCTAATGGATTTAGGATGATTTATGATTTTAACTTTTTTTGCTAAATGCTCTAAAATAAAAGTAGTGTTAATAAACTGTTGATTAAAAGGTGGTTCATTTCTTATCAATAAAACTTTTGCTTTGGACAAATCAAAATTTAATTTTTTATTAATTTTATAAAACTTCTTAGTTTCTCTAAAAAATGTTAATTGAAGACATTTTGCGTAAACTTTTCCATCTATAAAACTTAAGTTTTGTGGTTCATAATAATAAATTTGATAGCCCCTCTTTTGAGCTTCTAAAGCTAAAAATAAAGTTGTGTCTGTATCAACGTTTACTCTAGTTAAACTAGAGCCCTGAATAGCTAAAATCTTGTTTTGCATGACTAAAAAAATCTAAGTTTCCTTGTTTGTTAAATTGTTCTAATAATAACTGAGCCCGGTTAGTTTTCCTATCAACAATATCCTCTATATGTTTTAGATATATCGTCTCGTCTTTGTTACTGGAATTCATCTCTTTTCTTTTGTTTAATCCTTTTTTAGCTAAATCTAAAAAAATCTTTCCCCATTCATATAATTTCTTTCCTTTTAATTCTGTTTCCAATCCTTGTTTAGGAGATTTTAAATAAGCTTCCATCACATCTTCTTTTGACCATAACTTAACTACATCATGGGCTTCATCCAACGCACCATAAAGAAGTCCCGTAAAAAAAGCAGGTCCATTACAAATACAGCCCCAATCACATGTATCTATGGATCTGACTTCTATAAATTGTTTTAATCTAACTTCGGTAAAAATAGTTGCTAGGTGAATTTCGAAATCTTTAATAGTTGCTTTAATTCCTTTCAAGGGTAAAAAGTTTCCCTCCATAAAGTCTTTAAATGTTTGTCCGTTAGGTTTAATATATTTTCCATCGTGCATAACAAACAATAAAGAATAATTTATTGCATAGTCTAAATATTTTTCAAAATTTAAATTTTCAAAAACAATCGGCATAATTCCGCCACGTGCTGTGTTTTGCCAAACTTTATTTCGATATGAAAGATATCCGGTAAATTTTTTGTCTGCAAAAGGAGAATTGGCAAATAAAGCTATTGTTAGTGGTACTAAATAGTTTCCAACTTTAAATTTTTTTTCAAAATCTTTTTCTGAAGTATAATCATAATTAATCTGAATACCTGATGTTTGATACATCATTTTTAAACTTAGCTCTCCACCCTTTGGCATTTCTTTAGTCATAATTTGATATCGCTCCTTAGGATTCAAGGGCACTTCGTTGAGGCTATTAAATGGATCAAACCCTATAGAAGCTGTGCTAATATCTAAATTTTTTGATGCTGCTTTAATTTCATTAAAATGTGTTGAGCTTTCACTACATACTGCATGAATATTTTTTAATGGGGCTCCAGAAAGTTCGTACTGTAAACCTGGCTCTGTCGTTATTTGTTGTTTGCCTCTTCTGAGTCCAATAATATTTTTATTTTCATAAATTGGTTTCCAGTCAAAAATTTCTAAATTTTTAAAAATTTTTTTGATTTGTTCATAGTTAGCTCTTTTTTTTTCTTTTCCAGTGAATAAAAATTTCTCGTGCTCGACGCCAATAAGTAATTGATCATCTTTTTTAACACCTTTTTTAAAATAATTTATTAATTGACTTTTTGATTGAATTTCTGACATACTTTAAAAACAGTTTTTACTGCTAAAGCCTAATACCATATTGTTTTGGTTTATTTCAAATTTTCTTTCACACTTAATTTTTAACTTTTGACTCACATACACATAATACCTGCTTCTTGAGTTGTTGAAATCAATACGGTCGGGCTTCCCTAAAGATGAAGTTAAATTAGATTCAGTCTTTCCAATCCATTTACTAAGTTCTTGTTCTTCTTTTGTTGTAACTTCGTCAACTTTTTTACTAATTGTCTGACAGCCTAAAAAGCTTAATGAAAACAATGTTAAGAAAAATATTTTATAAATTTTTTTCATTTTCAACCTTGTGTAGAATATAACTCAATCTTATAAACAGATACATTACCTTTAGGTTGTAATTTGCAATTATTAGCTGAGATTTCTGGGTTAATGTGGGGTATTTATGGCTAACAAGGAGATTATTATGTTTGAAAAATATTTCGACTATAAAAAAAATAAAACGACATATAAAACTGAAGTGTTGGCTGGTGTTACTACTTTCTTAACTATGGCTTACATAATGTTTTTAAATCCTTTTATACTTTCTGGCGAATTCGCTGGACCTGAAAAGGGATTTTTTGATTTTGGTGCGGTATTTACTGCAACAATAGTAGCGACCGCAGTAGCTTGTTTCATTATGGGCTTTTACGGTAAGACTTGGCCGATTGGTCTAGCGCCCGGTATGGGTATCAATGCCTTTGTTGCTTTTGGTGTTGTTGGTGCGATGGGTTATACGCCTCAAGAGGCTTTAGGTGCTGTATTAGTAGCCGGTGTATTATTTTTAATAATATCTTTAACCCCAATTAGAGCCTGGCTGATTAATTCAATTCCTAGAAGTTTAAAGCTAGGTATTGGAGCAGGTATTGGTTTGTTTTTAGCAATTATTGGGTTACAAATTATGGGTGTTGTTGTAGACAACCCTGCAACTTTGGTTTCTATCGGTGATATGAAAAACCCTCTAGTTCTTTTAGCCTGTCTTGCTTTTGTAAGTATGGTTGTATTAGAAGTTTTAAAAGTTAAAGGTAATATCATTATTGGAATACTAGTTTTTAGTATTATTGCTTGGAGTACTGGATTAGCTAAATTTAATGGTGTGGTGAGTATGCCTCCGTCAATGACTTATCTATTTGATTTTGATCTTGGTGCTGCTTTTACAGCTGGTATGTCTACGGTTATTTTTACTTTATTGTTTATCGATTTTTTTGATACGACGGGTACATTGACATCTGTAGCTAACGTGGCAGGAAAAGTCGGAAGAGATGGAAAAATAAAAGACATACATAAAGCTATGATGGCTGACAGTGTTGGAACGGTTGCTGGTGCTTTAATGGGTACTACTACTGTAACGAGTTATGTTGAGTCAGCTGCTGGTGTAAAAGAAGGTGGGAGAACAGGAATGACTTCGGTAGTTATTGGAGTTTTATTCTTAATTTGCTTATTCTTATCTCCTCTTGCAACTAGCTTGCCTAAAGAAATTGATGGTGCTGCTTTACTTTTTGTATCAGTTTTATTTGTAAGAAATATTACAGATATTAAATGGGACGATATATCTGAGTCAGCTCCTGCAGTATTAGCGATGATAGCTATGCCGCTTACTTATAGTATTAGTAATGGTATTGCCTTATCTTTTATTGCGTACGCATTAATTAAAATTTTTACAGGCAAATTTAGTTCTACTTCACCCGCAATATGGGTTATTGCTGCATTGAGTGTTGCTAGTTTTTACGTTGCTTAAAAATTAAATACTAAGGGCTGGTAAAAACTAGCCCTTTTTACACCTTAAAAATTTTTTTTAATTATAAACGTTATGAGTTTAACAATTTAGCTAAACTTTCAAATTTTTTATTTACAAAAAAACCATCAATTTGAATTAAAGATTTATTTCTATAGTTTAAATCGCAAATATCTATTAATACAAAATCATTTTCTTCCAAATATTTTATAACTTCTGCACATTTTGGAGCTTTTGAATTGTATTCAACAATAGAGAGTTCGAGAAGTAAAAATTTTGATTTTTTTACAATTTCTATTCCGCCCTTTAAAATATTTAACTCCGATCCTTGAGTGTCTATTTTAATTAGATCAAACTCGCTTTGATCTTTTAGTAGTGTTGATAGTGTGATAGCTTTTCTTTTTTCAGGATTAAATTGATAGCTTGTATTTTCTTCAAATACACTATTTCCTGAAGAAATATTTTCATTCGTGCATTTAAAATAGTCTACAAGCTCACCATCTCTCGCTCCAAGAAGAGCTATTAAATATTCACCTTTTTTTTTTAGAATCTCTTCTTTTTCTTTGTTGGCTTCAATCATTAATATTCTAGATTCTGGAAATATTTTTTCAAACATGTCTTTCCAGGTCCCTAAATAAGCACCAATATCAAGAACTTTGTCAAATTTAATTCCTAAAGATTTATAGTAAAGAAATCTTTCTTCCTGAGCATATTCAGGAGTAATTTTAAGAAATTTTCTTAATTTTTTTTGTATTTTTTTTTTTATTAAATCTTTTAACCACATTTTAATTATGCTTTTTTATCAAATCCTCAATTCTTACTTCTTCATAGTTTTCGAAAGGTTGCACGATCCAAGGATTATCTTTTAATCTTTGAGCGCAAAAATCCGGCTCAAATGTTGAAGCTGCTTTTTTCCACAGCACGGCAGTTTTTATAGACTCGATATTATCTTTTATTGGAGGATATTTTTTTAACCACTCAATACTTTTATTGAGCGTAATGCCTGTGTCTGATAGATCATCGCACAAAAGTAATCTGCCACCCATATCATGAACTGTTGAGCTCATTTCTCTTGAAAAAACTAGTTCACCTTGTTTGTCTTCTACGCCTGTGCCAGAGTAAGACTCTACGGCAAGATATGCACACTTAAGCTTAAATATTCTACTCAAGACATCTATGATTGGAGCTCCTCCTCTCATTATTCCTATAAGCATTGTAGGGCCAAATCCACTTTCATGAATTTTAACTGCTAATTTTTCAACTATTAGATTGTATTCTTTCCAGTCTACAATAAGTTTGTTGTCCATAGAAAAAACTAAATTATTTTGAAGGAGATGTAAATGAAAGGTTATGTAGTAACTGTTTATAAAGTTATAAAAGACGATAATGTTCTAAAAAACTATGCTGCTAAAGCAAGAGAGGCAATTGAAAAATATAAGGGTAAATTTTTAATTAGAGGTGGAAAAAAGATAACCACGGAAGGAAGTGAGTCTCCTAGAACTGTAGTTATTGAGTTTCCATCTTTTGTTGAAGCAGAAACGTTTTTTTATTCAAAAGAGTATCAGAACGCTCATGCTATTTTAAAGAATACCGTTATACGCCACCATCAAATTATAGAAGGTGCTTAATATTGAATTGGCTCATCATCTATCGATCTCCAGAGATACCATGTGGCTACAGAGCAATATGGTGTAAATTTTTTATAAAGTTTATTTAAAAATACTTTTGGTGGATAATATTTTTTCTCATAATTATTTGATACCGCTCTTAAAAGACCAATATCTTGAAGAGGCCATATATTAGATCTGTTAAAAGTAAATAATAATATCATTTCAGCAGACCATCTTCCAATCTGCCTAAGATTTACTAAATACGCTACTGCTTCCTCATCGCTCATTTTTTTAATAAGACTAGGTTTAAAACTTTTATTTATTATTTTTTTAGCCAAGTCTTTAATCCCTCTAACTTTTTGCCTACTAAGCCCACAACTTTTTAAACTAGCGCTTGATACTTTGTTTACTGATCTTGCTGTAATTTTATTTTTACATTTTTTTTGAAACTTTAAAAAAACTGAGTTTGCCGCAGCCACACTTATCTGCTGACCAATAATACTTTTACACAAAGAAAAGAAAATATCATCACGACTAGTTAAATATCCATCTCTATAATTATTAATTAAATTTTTAATCACTTTATCTTTTTTAGACAAATATATTTTTGCTTTGTTCCAATAAGCTGGTGATTTTTTCATGATCTAGGAGTAACAATCTCTTTTTTTAATTTTTTTTCTCTTATAAAAATTATTAAAGAACTTAATACCACAAGTAACGATCCTGCTAACATTAAAGGTTTTGGAATCTCTCCCCAGATTATAAATCCAAATGTTATTGCATAGACTAAACTTAAATATTTAATTGGAGTCACTAAAGAGGCCTCGGCTAATCTATAACTTTGGGTTAGCAAAAGATTTGCAACACTTCCACATAAGCCCATAATTATAAATAAAAATAAATCTTTTGTAGTAGGTATTATCCACCCGTAAGGTAAGGTACATATTCCTATAAACGTACATAAAACTGTAAAATAAAAAGCTATTCTGTAATTTGGTTCAGTTTTAGATAAAGCTCGAACACTTATTGCAACACCAGAAAAAAAAATACAAAATAAAATAGGTGCCAAGTAATAATAGTTAAGTTCAATAAATGCTGGCTGCACTATAAGAATCATTCCTACAAAACCTACAAAAACTGCAAACCAACGTTTGATGCCAACCTTTTCTGATAAAAATATTATTGACGCAATAGTTACAAAAATTGGCCCCCCAAAAGTAAGTGATACTACGTCCGCTAGAGGCAAATGCCTCAGGCCAAAGAAAATACATACAAAAGCTATTAAACCACAAATTGCTCTAAAAATATGTAGGCCAGGTCTTGTTGTTTTATAAAAATTTGACCATTTATCTTTAGGTATAATCAAAAAGATTGGTATTAGTCCAAAAAAAAATCTTGCAAAAAAAACTTCTCCAAATGGATAGTAATTTAACCATTTGATGCATATATCCATAACGGCGAAGCACATAACGCTTGCAACCATATATAAAACTCCTGTTTGATTTTTTGTAAACAATTGAATATCCTTTACCCTTTTTAACATATTAAAATCATTATGCAAAAATCTTACTTGGCACTTGGGTGCTTTTGGAAACCAGAAGAAACTTTTAGGCAAATAGTTGGGGTTATAGAAACTGAAGTTGGCTACGCAGGTGGTGATAGCAGTAATACTAATTATGAAGAAGTTTGTACTGGAAAAACTGGACACACGGAAACAGTTAAAATAACTTATGATGAAAAAATTATTTCTTATGAAAGGTTGCTAGAAGTTTTTTTTAAAAATCATGATCCCACTCAAAAAGATATGCAATATCCTGATGTAGGAACTCAATATAGAAGTGAAATATTTTATGAAAATGAACAACAAAAGAATACAGCTGAAAAATATAAAAACTTATTTAATGAAAAACTTAATGGAAAGATTGAAACAAATATTTCAAAAGTTAAAAACTACTGCAAAGCAGAGGAATATCATCAAAAGTATATCATGAAAAGAAACCAGTAATGTCTTTGGTAAGTACCGATTGGCTTGAAAAAAATTTTAATGATGTCAAAATTTTAGACGCTAGTTGGCATATGCCAAGTACTAATAGAGATGCATACAAAGAATTTTTAATCGAACATATAGAAAATTCTCAATTCTTTGATTTAGATAAAAATTCAGATCTTGATTCTACTTTTCCTCATATGTTGCCATCTAAAAAAAAATGGCAAAAAATAATATCTAACTACGGAATCAACAATCAAGACAAGATAATGATCTACGATAATTCTGATGTTATTAGTTCATG
>Ga0308010_1001398_pt1 | contig 13474 bp, 15 predicted proteins | sample Neamet129_FD_202368 | JGI IMG/M metagenome (GOLD analysis project Ga0308010, IMG submission 202368) | Marine microbial communities from water near the shore, Antarctic Ocean - #129 | ecosystem: Environmental > Aquatic > Marine > Unclassified | place: Southern Ocean | collected 2014-07-24 | reverse complement strand
CGTGGCTGGATCGAAGGACGGATCCACAAACAGATGGATCAGCGTGTCGCGCTTTATGTTACTCACAATGGAGCGCAGATACGAATTGTAAAGGACCACGAATGCCTGGTTCGTCCAACTCTTGGCCACCTTTGTATCGGTAGCGACGCGAATGGTGCGGTTATACACCGCGACCTCTACGTTGGTTCCCAGGCGGGTTCGTGTACCGTCGTCCATTTCGGGCAACTCTGCGTCGACCATTGTCTGGCGAATCACATTGGATACGAATGTGCCGGTGTTTTTGCGGAAGGATGTGGAGTTTGAGACAATCATGTGATGGTGTGATGGTATGTTGTTGTGTACAAGATATACATCACATGATTCTAAATTCAATTTTTGGGGGGACTTCGTCCCCCAGACCCCCCTCGGGGTGAATGTGAAAATTTGGACTAATACACATAGTATAATATATCACCATATAGTATACTATGTGTATTAGTCCCTCATGGGTATGTCGTCATGTACATTCGGTGTTCAATATACCATCTGCCACGGCATGCGATTATTCAGATGGCCAATTACTCCGAATAGCACCGTATTCTCATCGATATGCACAATACGCAGAGCGATACAGTGAAATGTGTCACAACATAACAACATATGGATTTGATGAAATTCCACACGAACCGTACAAAACAGTTTTGATTCAGGGCGGAGGATATACGACCTCGATTGTTTATGGGCGGTTGGTTGGATTACACCGAATGGGATTGATAGACAAATCGACCCAATTCCAGGGTACATCGGCTGGTGCATTCTGGGCTGTTTGTGGAGTAATTATATCCGGGAACCCCGATATAATGTCAGTTACTGATAGAATAGAGTTATGTATACGCATTATCATATTATTCTCACTTGGAATGGAACACCGTTTGGAAAGCGGATTGTTCGATTACCCAAGTTTTATACCATATATCACACATTCATTTTCGGTTATCCCCGATAGTCTTTATCATGATATATCTACCCGAGTCACATGTATGGTAACACATGTTAATATTCCATTAACAACGCATGGTATGAGACCAGACCCATCTCATAACGGTATATCGAAAACAGTAATTGCTTCGACATATATTCCATTTTGGACCACCCCAACTCCCGTGTACAGAATCAACCAGATGCATGTTGTTGATGGAGGATTCACGAACAATTCATCTTCACGGCGAGATGTTATATCCAGGTTGGAAACCGATGACCGTTTGATACTTATCATTATCCCACCGAGCGATATAGAGAAACATCGTATATTGATTCCAGGTAATATTGGAACATGGGTGTTAAATGTATTTTCAATCCGTCAATCTGCAACAGATGAGGTAAATGAATATAATATTAAAATAGCTCAGCGAGGTATATCAGAGATTGTTAATTTCGTGCGTCCTATTACAGGGCATTCAACGATATAAGGGTTGTGTGGTATACGTTCGTGTTCCACCCCCCATTCCATTTCCATCGCATCAAATATCAATGTATCACCGGATGCGTATCCCATGAATATAATGCACTCAAACGTACTCATCAAATGATAAATTCCCCCCCTCATCCTCCACATCCTCCTCATCCGAGTCCACGACAAATCCATCTTTGAGGTACCCATGTTTGGTTTTCATCTCATCGGGGTACGCATCCAGCGCATCCTCCTCGTTCTCATCCGCATCCGCGGTATCATCCAGATTCTCAAAGCCACCAAACATATTTTCGTACATCTTCTCCCAGACATCCACTGTCAAATCACACACCCCCGACCCATTGTAGCCCACGACCAGAATGGACCCATAGAACAATACTGTGTCAATGGGAGGAGGAAGTTCCGTTTTATTTTCCGTCCCCGCCCTCCCCGTATCCTTTGCGAATATGCGAACCGTATCAATGGCAGTGGATATTTTATTTGGAACCGCTGACGAGTGACGGAGCGTGAAATCCATCGCGGACTTGAATCCTGCGCGTTTATGAAATGTCGTGTCATCTATGGACTTGGTTGATATTTGAGATGCGTCGCCGCAGCGATTGATGGTTATCATCTTGGTAAGCATGGCAGTGTATATACATGTGACGAAAACTATCTAAATGGTTTTCACGGATACAACTAAACCGTATACATCCATATAATGCCTCCTCAAAAATCTACCACGAAACGAACACATGAAACGGCCACCCCCACCGCCGCCCCAATCCCACCCACTCCATCCCCACACACGCGCGTGTACCCCAAGATCGCATCCAACCTCGTGCGCGATTCGGCAAGTAAACTGTACGATTCGTTATCGTCCAGGAAGGAAATTATTGAAATATATTCATGCAGAGGTATTTTTGAAATTGACAATTCAAAAGTGTACCGCATGAAACATGCGGATGGACCCACATCCCAAATAACCATCCATGGGATCAACATGGTGGTTGATAAAAGCACCATCACCCGAACCCCCGAATTTCAATTCCCTCGGTCCCATACATCCCGGACCATCGTGCGATCCGCATACAAAATATCAAAGAAATCCACGGTCCAATTCATCACGGAAGTATGCGAGGATGCGGACGATCCGTACATGGATTACTATTTCATCACGGACAACTACGATCAGAAAAACCACCAGATGGATATGATTGAGTTTCTAGAGATGATGGGTTGTTAATGTGTAGTATGTGGATACATTGCATCGCCACCATCGCCACACCACTACAATAATCCATTTGAAGATATCCCCCCTGTATCGTATCATATGCTGTCTTGGTTATTCAAATGGCTCATCCTATCGGCCATAATCATCCTGATATCCCACTACTTGTATGAATTCTACCTCTCATCCCACAGTCCTCCTAAATTGCGCGATATCCAAAATGAGCGGAACGCCGAATATGAGATGTTGCGGAAAATGGTGGCAAATGGTGGCGAGGTGTGTCAACCAACGTACCCCCCCACATCATCCCCGCAACTCGATGTGGATCCATCGCTCCCAACCGCCCCAACCAATCAACCACCACCATCACCCAACGACAAGGATGCGTTGAAGGCATTCATGCGACAAATGAATGACGTGAATGATACGAAAGATACGAATGAAACATCTGACACAAATGATTCCACTCCAATCAGATAACACCTCAACCGAAATTGTTTGCGATGGGTACGGGTGTCACACGCACATTACGTTTCCATACTTTGCGACCCGTGTGTCGGGATCCATGTGTGGTGGAACTTAGGATACGAGCCACGCGTTGGTTCGCCGTTTCCGTTGGGTCGTTGGCGGTTGTCACCACATTGAGGTATTTGACTCCACAACATTTGGATTCGTTGGTTGACATATGTGTGTGGATTGTAACTATATAATGGTATGATACTATTATATTGTAACGATGGACGACATAACAACCGCCACACACCCACTCACCCCCTATCCCATTGACACTGACTTGACCAACCCACTATCATCCCCTATACACCTCCTATCGCCCCTCATGTACGTGGGATTCGTGTGGCTACTCCAACAATGTCCCGTGTGCCCCAAGAATACCTGCATGCTATGGTTGAGGTGGTTCCATAATATAGGCCTCTCCATCGCATCCGCCGTTATGTTGGGCTCAATGTTGATGGGACTCGCATGGGATACGCCCAAAACCGAATCCATCCACGCCCTGATATGCGAACCCATTAATATGTCCAACCCCATCGTCCGCCAATACATCCAATTTGCCTACCACACCTTCCTCTACTCCAAATATTGGGAATGGATGGATACAGTCTTCCTTCATCTAGGAGGACGTGCCATTTCCACCCTTCAGTACACCCACCACATGTCCACCGCCTTCCTGGTAGCGACGAATATGAGTGATACGTACTCACCATCCTTCGTCATTTACGGCGGCCTCAATTGTTTCGTCCACATCCCCATGTACTGGTACTTTGCTTACCCGCAAGGCTTCCTCCGCCCCTACGCCGCGTGGATAACCCGAATCCAAATCATCCAACATATCCTGTGTATTGGAGTGAGTGGGTACGGGAACTATATGATGCACGCACACAATGATTGCTACCATGGTTCTCGATATGGGATGCAGTTCGCACTGGGATTGTATGGAATGTATTTGTTCTATTTCACGACATTTTATGTGAGTAAATATTTGGGCGGTGATGATGGGGGAGGGAAGAAGAAAATGTAGTGGGTGGAGTGGGAAGAGTGACCATAAAACACTTTACATGTATTGTTATATCATATACATGTAATGACTGAATTGTATGATTCGATACCATCCTCTACCTCATCCAACATGCAATGGTGTGAACGAAACACTACAATCACCACTCAATGTTTCGCCAGTCTATGTACCAGAGAACCACTGAACACCGCATCCAACATTGGATACGTGGTGGTCGCGGGGATAGGAATGTGGCGAGCCAGTATCAATCCATTCACTCATGATATCATGTCCTGGCTAAACACTTGGATGTGCGAGATATCCATGTTACTCACGGGAATAGGAAGTTTCGCCTTCCACGCCCACGCCACCAGATCCACCCAACTCATGGACGAGTTACCATTGATCTGTATGGTCGCCGCTTACACGCGGATGAGCGGTTATTGGTTGACCCGAGCACTGGACCACACACACGGTCAATCTGACATTGAATTGTATCTGTATCGGTACCGTACGATCTTCATGGGGTACGTGGCGGTGGTGGCGGGCTGGACGCAATTGTATATAGAGACCGACCGATACATTGTATTTGAATCATTGGTGACCACCCAAGGAGTGGTATTAGTGATGATGTTATGTCGCGTCATGTGGGAACTTCCTCGGTCACGGGTACTGTTGGGTAAAGGCATCGGCTGTTTCCTGGTGGGAAAAATCGCATGGGAATACGAACGATGGTTGTATGTGGTGGGGACGTGTCCTGACGCGGGGTTCGGCACGGGGTTGCACTTGTACTGGCATATCATGACCGCGATGATGCATTGGTATTTGATGCGATGGAATGCGATGGAGTGTTTGGCGAAGTGAATGTGTATATAGATTTCTTCATATACATACAAATGATGAAATCTGCGATTATAGAAGAAGGTGATTCGCTTTCAATTATCTCGTCCATCCTCGCCCCCACACCACTTCCCACCCCCCAGACACCAATATCTATTTCCCTTACGGATCTGACCCGTGCCTACGTATTTACGTACTTGGATTCGTTGAGTCAGGATATCATTCGCGCGACTGTGAGAACGATGGATATGGATGTGGTGGCGGGGTACAGGTGAAATATGTGGTCACACACTACAGGCGATTCATCTGTGTGGTAGCGGGCGATGTGGTGACCCCCACCCCACTCCCATCCCACCCCAACCCTTCCTCCCACACACGTTCACACCATTCCCTGGAGGGGATTACGATGGTTCGGTGCATCACCGGCACAACCGTATCCGCGGGGTCGGGTGACGCACAATATTCCGAGAACCCGCCATCCACGTATGCAGTGGCACAACACCATGATGCGGTATGTTTCCGTCGCACACAACACAATTGGAAATCATTGATTGGGTCACATGGATTCAAATTCCGGGAAATCAGGGGAATGGTACAACTGATCACCACTAGTTCCACGAGTTCTTCAATGGAGGTGGGGGAAACGATTTCCGGTTTCAGCCCACAACAAGTGACGCGCGAAATTTGGATTTCCAGACATTGGTTATCAAAACAATATTTCAGTTTATCTGGATCGGCGGCCAGTATCAGATGATTGACAAATTCTTCCGCGATGAGACGCATGTTGGGGATTCCACCGACATTCGTGTATTTATCACGAATAGCTCCCGCAACACTCATAATCCAATCAAATGTAACATACTCGTCTTTCAGACATGATATGAGACATATCATCGAACCAGCGGATGAGCCGCGGATGATATGATGGTGATGGATTGTTATGTTGGTGGGCAGATCACGTACCATTCGCATGTACACTCCCAACAAATACCAGAAGCCAAACCCGCATGCGGGGAAATATATGGTGTGACGGGCGGGCGACATATATTGCGATTAGAAAATAACCGACCAAACACATCACCACCAATTGGTCGTGTACGATATGAGCGATCGATCCTTGGTGGTCATGCTATTGATATACATGTAGGGAGAATCATATGTACCCATGAACCCACCGAACCCAGATACCATTTCATCAGGACATTCGGTGACGCGAAAACTCGTGAACGCTATATCAAATACATTCACAGAGAAATATTCTCTAATCTTTCCCATATCAAATCCCCGCAACGCATCATAGGATGATATCGCATCGGTAAAATTATCCGTACACTGGGTTTTGAACTGTTCCATCAATTCTTCTAACCGTTCATTCCGTGATTTGGTTGGGTCGGGACGGGTCACTTGAACCAGGATACAACCTATTCTATTGTTCCCGAACATGCAATCAGTATCTATCCCCGCAACAAGACAAACGTTGAGGTGGGGAGGAATGCGACGGGTGATGGGTGGAGAAGTGATGGACCCATACAATGTTGTCCCCAACGTATCTCCCGTGCCTTCCAACCGCTCAAACACTCGCAACACACATTCGGCGTAATTTCCCCATCGCGACCATTCGTATGCGTCGACTTTGTGCAATATATTTCTGCTCCCAACCAACTCGGGTCCACATGTGGTGATTTGAGCGGGCCGTGACCATACATTGAGTGCGGTCCGTATCACACATTCGGCAGTGATCGCATCAGTCAACAATGGAATGTACTGGTATTTCGGGAGGGGAGGCGGTGGTTGGGTATCATGTGAATCAAGAATGTGAAGAAAATAATCAAACAATATGGACCCATCGCACGAATAATGGTCCAAAAATCCAATGAACATATTATGGTCGGGAATCAATACAGTGAGGTGTGTGTGCGGGCATAAAAACACCGATGAGGGGACAGTGTTTAGCCACTGTGTGATTTTCGCGAATTGGGTGGTGGGGTCATTCGTGTACGCGTGGTGAGTGAGGTCGATTGTGATGACACTGCACGTATCGGGTGATTGGAAATGTTTGGCCGACCATCTTTGCAATCGTTTGGGAATCTCCTCCTCAATCTCATTAAAATACAGTTCGGTCAATTCCCATCCAATACATTGGTAATTGAACCAGTTATCGTCTTTAAACATTGTATCCATGGGCCGACACACGGATTTGGTTCGTATGGTGGGTCGTGTGGTGTCGCGGGATTGGAGCAGGTTATCGGCGACAATGGGGAGTTGATTGATTGCTCTGGTCGTGGCGATGATGGGAGTGATCGCCATATGTCCAATGTTCAGTTTCTCCGTTGCCTTTTTGAGGAGTTGAAATTTACTTTGTATTTCTTCCATTTATACATACATGCGAAAAAATTGATTCGCATGTACTGAGTAGAGACTACTCAACACAACCACAAAACTTTAAATCTTCTCACAAAATGAGTCTCCGCGGAATTATCAACACCACCCTAACCAACTCATCCGCTGCACTCAGTGTCGCGTTCAACGATACACATAACAGCACCACTGATACCACCACCGACCCATACTACGGAGGCAGTTTAGCGGGAAACATTATCGTGGGGATTTTCATATTCATATTTGTCGCATGCATCCTCCAATCATATTGTAGGGGCGGATGTGATTCCAATGATTCCAATGATACCAATGGTGCGCGAGTCCACAGAGCCCAATGTCGTCGGGCGGGCAGAGGACAGGGGCCGTACGCATTGTAGGGTGGTGGGTGGTGGGTGGTGGGTAAAAATTGTATAATATGTTTTTTTACAAACATATTAACATAGTTCTTGAAATATACGGTCATTTTATGAATTTGACCACTACCACTCACCTCACCACTCACTCCCCGCCCTCGCCCACCTCCACCTCATCATACTCTTCGTAATTGATTTCAATCCCCTCAAACCGCCCGCGATTCATGCGGCCGTACCGTTTTTCCATGTAATCCGTGACCTCCCTGATTCGCGGTGCCGATTTCCCATACGCCTCACTGTACCACCTCTTGAACTCATCTCCCAATTCGGTCTTCTTCAACACCGCCCCATCCGTCTTTCGGATCCGGTCCGTGATGAACTCCAGTAGGAAATCCTGACTGCTCCGGTACTTGTTGCAGGCATCCATGATAACCTTGTTCTCCTTCATGGTCCCATTGTTCTTGTACGCGCGCTCCACAAGGATTGCCATCAATACAGGTGCCCATTTCGAGAACTTCTCCTTGATGTGCTTGTCAACCTCAAATTGGTGGGGGTACTCTTTCTCGGGGAACTGGGCGTTGTTGTAGGGCTTGTCGCAGAATTTGGAATCAAATGGATTCACATGCAGACGGCGCCACGTTCCATCGTCGCGGACCTCAATGTCAAACAGTTCATTGGTACACACCGCCAACTTGAATTGGGGGCGGAAGGTGATGGGTTCTTGGAACAGTGCCCGACCCGTAATCACATCCCCACCCGTCAACTCCTTCAACATTCCCTCGTTCAATTTATCCCCCTTGGACGGTTCCGACATCACCGCCAACCGCAACCCCTTCAACTGGGCAATCTCTGGGGTCGCCGATCCAATTCCGGTACGTTTTTGCGTCACCATGGTGATGGGCACGACCCCCGAATAATCCCCCAAACAATGTTTCAGCAACTCCACGAATACAGATTTACCATTCGCACCGGACCCCACGTATATATTGAATACATTGTCGGGATTCCCCCCAATGAGGATGGATGACATGTGATCCCACATGTAGTCGCGGAGGACAGGGTCGGGGAAGAGTTTGTTGATAAAGTCGTTCAATTCCGCAATGCTTTGCTTGTAGGTGGCGGTGGTCATGGAGGATAGCGGTACATAATCGTACCCGGTACACATGGAAAGGCAGTCTTCGGGGTGGCTCTTCCGGAACACTTTCTGCTCGAAATCCACCACCCCATTTTCAAAGCAGAGGAGTTTCGGGTTGCTGTCCAGTTTAGACAAGAACGTAGTGTCCTCGAACTCCCCCCTCGCCTCCGTCATGATATTGTTCTTCCAAGCGGTACGCTCGCATTTATTAACAATCTCGGCGTTCACCGAAACGGATTTGGTATCCTCGGACACGTTGCTACCACCGGTGGATACATCGGATACGTTTCCCTTCATATCGTCAAAGAACATATCCTTGAGTCCCGACGAGATGTTTCGCCTCAACGCCGCCCCCGAATCACAGTGTAACCATCGCCCGTCCACAAACTGATACCACACCCCGTTCTTTACCGATACGCATATCCACAAGGCCTTGTACATGTGGTGGAGCAGTCTTGCGAAATTAAATTCCGTCTGCCGGCTCATGATATCGCTGATGCGCGACCCGGCCATCAGGGTATTGATGCGACGATATTCTTCCAATGAATCGGTTCTCGCCCAGTAATCCACCGACCTATGGGTGAGTTCCCCCGCTCTGTTTGTAGGCATATTGTTCCATTTCTCCAACAGAGCGGGCACATCCGTGATATGATTGAATCCGGCGAGTTGCTGGCTCATACACACCCACGAGCAGAACAATCTGTTGTCCGTGTTGTGAAGCGCAATCCCCACCTTCCACCATTCCGTGTATGTCCCTTGCCCATAGTATTTCTCTGGAAGGATCATTGCGAGTTGATGCAGTTCTTGGACCAACCGGTCTGTTGCGGTATCGCATTCCATATCCAGCATCTCGTCAATCACCGTCTCAAGAATTTCGGGCGAGGTGATGTGCTGAATATCACGCATCGTATATTTTCGGCGCGAGAATTGCGGCGACATGAGTGGCGAATTTTGGTACAACATGCCACCCCCCGCACCCCCCCCCCCCCCCACACACCCCACACCCCCCACACCCCCCACATCCACGAGCGATTCGTAACTGCGCTGGGTTGGGAGGGTGATGCGACTCACAATCGCGTCGTACTTGGGCTTGAGGGCCTCGGCGATGGGGAATTTCGTGAACCCAGTGTACCGCGCCGACGTTTCAGTGAGAACCGTATCCAGCGATAAGTGCTTGAGATTCTTGTTGGAGATATCGGCACGACTGCTTCCGTTCACAGTCACCGTGTAGTGCCCGGTGATTTTGTACGCATCGTATCCCGGTTTGCGCGACCCGTACATTTGCCAGTTCGCCGCCCCTTTCACCACCGCCTCGTCCACCACATCCTCCCACGTATTGGTGATGGGCATGTCGTCCCATACATTTGAAATATCTTCCAGTACCATATTACGAAGCAACATCCGCCCCGCCTTATCGAGGCCGAGTCCAATCACCATGTGGATCCCGTCCTTCGTCTTATCCTCCTCCATTCGCACCGATGGTTTCTCCATCACGTAGACGGGGAAAGTGTGGATGTGGGTGGATGTGGTCGTGTCATCGGTATCACCGTCCCCTCCCCCCGTATAAAGGATTTTATTCAATGTGTTTGCGTACAGTTCCACCAAGTCATCTACATGCCCGCTGTTATGCTGGCGAGTGGTGATGTTCGTCGCGTACCGCATATCCAAATCCACCATGATGGGTCCATCATCCATATTTTGCTTCTCGGTCAGGTATTCCTCCCCCGACGGTGCGAGGTGTGAGCCATCGGCCTTGGCCGTGACAGGGGTCTTATCAAACACGTGATTTTTATACGCAACCGCGAAATCACCCATCTGGTCGGCCGGAATTTTGTACGACCCACCGCCCAACCGGATGGATTTGTCGCCGATCCGGGTGTGCGTGTGGATAAATGGTTCGGGGGAATCCACTGGTTTCCTAAACCCACTCAGAATTTGGGAGAGGGCGAATTTAGAGTTCATGTTCTATTGTGTATTCCTATATCCACATATATTCCTAAATCAATTTTGTACCCGTGTGTGACATATATGTCCCGTACACGGTATAAAAATAGAAAACCACCAGAACAGTTTCCTACCGTAAAAACCCCATAAGTCAAAATGTTCAATTTGGAAATAATATACCATTGGACTAGGTGGGGTGGACGATGATATCCATTCCAACCTGGTTTGATGCCATTGTACCAAAACTGTATAGAGGGTCCAGGTGTTTACGTGTAATGGCTCACATGCTTCAGCGCAGTTCTGCGAAACGTATTATATCAGATGTTATGGATATACGGAAGAATCCACTAACCGACCAAGGAATCCACTACACACACGATGATGAGAATATGATGAAGGGGTATGCGATGATTGTGGGACCAACCGACACTCCGTACGCACATGGATACTTTTTGTTTAATATCACGTTCCCCACCGACTACCCCAGTTCACCACCGCAGGTGAAATTCATGACAAAGGATCCGAACGCCCGCACCCGATTCAATCCGAATTTATATGCAAATGGAAAGGTATGTGTCTCCGTGCTGAATACGTGGAGCGGTGACCAATGGAGCGGATGTCAGACATTGGCCAGCGTGCTTCTAACATTATGCACCCTGTTTGTTAAGAACCCATTGTTAAACGAGCCGGGAGTGAGACCAACTCATTCTGACGTGATACCCTATAGGAACATTGTTGCGTACAAAACCATTGATGTTGCTATTCATGGAATGGTTTCCGGAGTAAATATCCCAAGCGATAAATTTCATAACGCATTCCATACCGAGATGGTTCGGTCGTATAAAGAAAATGTATTGTTGATTAACGGTCGTATACAGGAGGTTGAAAAAGATATTGGGGTGGATTGTACGTCCCAAAAATGTGGGTTTTACGGATTGTCGTGTACGTATAATTTTTCTAAATTACGGGAATTTCAATTGGATGATGCGGCGTTGACTAAAAAGTGCAATGATCATTAATGTATACACGTAATGCACAATGAACGCTTCGACTGATACATGTAAACAATTCGTCCTTGAGAAATCCGTGGGACCCGCCAGTGGATGCGTCACCATCGCTATTCCATCAATCACTCCCGTTGGAATGTTGATTCGGGTCGCCGTCACCACCACATCATTCATTTTACGGCGCATGGATATCATTCCTGCGTACAAAGATGTGTTCATATCCCAAGTATTTGACAATCCCGTACAAGGCACACTCCAACCAATCATATATGTGTACGATTCATGTGTCGGCGATGCGTAAATAGTATAAGAATATTTATCCATATAACATCATATGGATAAACAGACCCTTCTCAAGGCATTCAACAATCATTTCATGGAATTCGTTGAGGATATTCTCCGCGTATTTCCAGATGATACGGATATCATCGCGGCGAAGAACGGATTGATTAGTATCAAGAAAGCCAACCCGAAGTTGGTTCCCATGATCTGGTCGCAGCACATTGGTGGGCCATATGGAGCCCAGATTGTAGAGGGAGACATTGGATTCTTCGTCGCCAAGGATTATACCGCGGACATCAGTGCAATGTCGTACTCCCAATCCATCGTATCCAAGATTGATGTGTTGCGGGAACCAGTGCGTGCGATGGGGGAGGAAAACCAACAGAAGGTCATGCGCTACATCCAGAACTTGACGAAACTTGCCGATATGTATATGGGGATGGGAGCGGGCGGCACACAGACGGGGGCTTCCGTTGGATACTAATATGTGAGTGATTGATGAGTTGTTTGTGTGAAAACCATATAGAATTCTCACAACCATATCATTAAATGGCCGATAACCCCGATACAGACCCCATCACCAGCGATTTCTCCAAGATTCTTGGGGATTTCATTTGCGATCTGTACAGAACTTTCCCGGAACTCCAAGAGACGGCGGACGAGCGGGTGGTGATGTTCCTGGAGACGGTTGAGAATAAGACGATGGATGATTCGTCTGTTGTCACGGTTGCAATCCGCGACCACTGCAAGGGTGTCTTCCCCGAACGGTTCTTTGATATCCTTTACAAGAACGAGGAGATGTTTGGTGGGGATGATGCGGTCGCACTGGAATTTATCCCGGGAATCAACTTCACTAATGTGTGGACGCTGGACGGGATAACCGATTCCATCAAGGCAACCATTTGGAAGTATCTGCAATTGGTGCTTTTCTCGGTGGTGGAGAATGGAACGGATGCGGCGAGTTTCGGCGATACCGCAAAACTCTTTGAGGCGATTGATGAGGATGAGTTGCGCACAAAGTTGGAGGAGACCATGGCCCAGATGAAGGATGCGTTTGTGGGTGGCGAGGGGGGTGGCGAGGGGGGTGGTGAGGGGGCGGATGCGGATGGCGAGGGTGAGGGTACCACCGAGAACTCATCCGGTCCCCAAATCCCCAATGCGGACGATATCCACTCCCATTTGAAGGGAATGTTGCGGGGCAAGATCGGGAGTCTCGCCCAGGAAATTGCCGAGGAGACGGCGGCGGACTTGGATATTGGCGAGGAGGATGCGGCGGACGTTCAGGGCGTGTTTCAAAAACTCTTCAAGAATCCCGGAAAACTTATGGGATTGGTGAAGAATGTGGGGACCAAGTTGGA
>Ga0308010_1001397_pt1 | contig 13477 bp, 9 predicted proteins | sample Neamet129_FD_202368 | JGI IMG/M metagenome (GOLD analysis project Ga0308010, IMG submission 202368) | Marine microbial communities from water near the shore, Antarctic Ocean - #129 | ecosystem: Environmental > Aquatic > Marine > Unclassified | place: Southern Ocean | collected 2014-07-24 | reverse complement strand
AATCTATGTCACTCCAGTTACTCTCAACCTTATAACTTTCGTCACTAAAAGCAACCATAAATTGCGCAAAAGCACCATCACATTCTGAGCCCATAGTCCAGAACTCATAAGGCCTATAATTAACTGCGTATTGCTGCATAGTTCTAACTAAAACCCGCTCACCAATCCGACTTATATCAACTTCACTTCCTACAGAAATAATTTCACCACAACAATCAGCTCCTTGAATGATAGGAAAATTAAGTGGCTCTCCTGACCAGCTCCCATCATCATCTAGCCCCCTAGAATCTTCAGAGTTAGTCTCATCTCTAACTGATTTTGAGTACCAAGCTGTGCGGGTATTTATATCTGTATTATTAATTCCAGCGCCCAAAACTTTTATCAGCACTTGGTCTGATTTAGGCAGAGGAACTTTAACATCCTCACGAAACTCAAGCACTTCAAACCCGCCATGTCCCTTTGTTAAAACTGCATTCATTGTATTTGGAATTGTGCTCATATTAATTAAAGTATTAGTTCAGACTCAAAAGGGTAGTTGGTTAATAACTCATAACCTTTGTTAGTTATAAGAACTTGCTCCTCAAGTTTAACCCCAGGACCACCACTATATCGACCAACATAACTCTCAACGCACAGGACCATTCCAGGTTTTAAAATACCATCAAAACTGTTTTCATTTAATTCCCATGAAAAGGATATTGCTGGAAATTCATCACAAAGTCCAACACCGTGGTAAAGGACTGAGTAGTGCCGAAACTCATTTCTTGAATATTCTTTAGCATTATTTGTTAATTCTTGGAATGTAAGTCCTGGTTTTAAAGCCTTGATATTAAGCTGTATTTGTTCATAGGCCATTGTATAAATATCTTTTTGCTCTATGCTCGGTTTTTCATCTCCGCAAAGCCAGGTTCTCGACATATCAGTACAATATCCATAAGAGCCAACCAAATCAGTATCAAAACCCATCAACTCACCAGACTGGATTGGCCTCGAAGAGCACTCTTGATACCATGGGTTTGCCCTAGGACCCGATGCAAGAAGTCTTGTTTCAATCCACTCTGCCCCTCTGTTTACTGCCTCCATCTGAAAGCGACTCCAAAGCTCTTGCTCTGAAATACCAGGTATAAAATAATTCCGCATCAACTCAATAGAACGCTCACAAGCAAAAATAGAGCGCCTCATTGCATCAATCTCATCGTCTGACTTAATAAGTCTTGCTAGCTCCATTACCTCTTCACCATTAGTAATCTCTAAACCCAAAGATTGAAGTTCATGAATTCCTTCTGGAGCGCAATGATCTATAGCTAAACGCCTATTATCTGAACCATACTCTCTCACGATATCAAAAATTTCAGAAGCCCAAATTTTGGCTTTTTCTTTACTTTTGTCACCAGCAGTAAAATAAAGGTATGTCAGCGCATGTCTAACTTCAGTTATTAATGGATTATGGTTTGAAAGAAACTCGTGAGCATCAAACTCAAAAATAATAACTGGTCCTTCAGTCATTATTAATGAATACCTAGCTGCATTCCGGGAGGTCCATAAAGACATATTGGTGCTATCAGTTGCGTATCGAATGTTAACAGGGTCATAAAGCAATATTCCAGCGCAGTTAAATTCAACAAGTTTCTCGCGCACTCGTTTTAAGCGATATGCTCTAATCTTTGTCATATTTGGAGCTGCTAAATCAGCGTCAAGCCATTCTTTTTCTGCCAAGTCTCCAGGGCCAAGTGTGTGCTTGTTAAGACTATAAATATCCTCAACAGCATCTAGGTGGGAGCCAATCTTTGAGCGGTGTCTTTTGGATATTGAGAAACTCATAAAATCTCTTCCTCTTATTGCCGCATTCTAGATCCACTTGGATCATAAAGTGGCTTCATAACAATAGTTGCATTATGAAATTCACCAAGTATTTCAACTTCAAGTACGGTACTTGAGTTAATAAGCTTAACTGGAAGATAAGCCATTGCAAGTGATTTTTCTACCGAATGACCATAGCCACCTGAAGTTATATAAGAGACGCATTTGCCATTATGCATTACAGCTTCATCGCCGCTAACATCAATATTAGTATCAATTTCTATAATTGAAAGTTTTTTACTTGGCCCAATCTTTTTAGATTGGAGCGCAGCCTCTTTTCCAATAAATTCCTTATCCCAATTTACAAAAAGATCAAGACCAGATTCCATCAATGTAAAGTCAGGACGAAAATCCATTGTCCACGCACCCCAACTCTTCTCTAGCCTCATTGACATTAAAGCCCTTCCACCAAACCACTCTAGATCAAGAGATTTACCAGCCTCTTCTATCTCTTCAAAGAGCTTTAATTGGTATTGAGGGGCCACATATATTTCATACCCAAGCTCTCCTGTAAAAGATATCCTTACGCATAGAGCAGGAACGCTACCTATAAATGTATTCCGAATATCGCGAAACTTAAAAGCATCAGAGCTAACGTCTTCTCGCGTAAGTTTTGATAATAATTCTCTAGAATTTGGCCCCGAAATAGCAATACCATGAAAGTCGTCTGTCATATTTTGATAGACAACATCTTTAACTCCCTCAAGATGTTTTTCAAACCAACGAAGATGCATATTTTGTGCAACGCTGGATCCAAATAAGTAATAAGTTTCATCATCAATACAAGCAATGGTTAAATCTCCATTTAATTTACCACTCTCAAGAAGTAATGGTGATAGGTTTACTCTACCTTTTTCAGGTATGTGACCAGCAAGAATTGAATCTAAAAAATCTCGAGCACCGCTCCCAGTAAACTTGTGGTTAGCAAAATTAGCAACTTCAATTGCGCCTACATTTTCACGAACCGCTTTGACCTCTTTCGCAACATAGTCATGAGATCGTGAGCGATGAAATGTAGGTTCCTCATAAGCATCCTCTGGCGAGTTTGCAAACCATAAAACATTTTCTAGTCCAAAGGTGTCTTGCCAGACTGCGCCTTTTTTAGTTAAACGATCATAAATAGATGTGGTTTTCTGACGCCTTCCTTTAGGTAATGTTTCGTTTGGAAATGTCATTACAAATCGTCTTTCATAGTTTTCAGAGGATTTAGTAACGCCCCATTGAGGTGTCGCAAAGCTTCCAAAGCGTGCAATATCCATTGCCCAAACATCGACCGATGGCTCCCCTTCAATCATCCATTCAGCAAGAGTTTTTCCAACTCCACCTGCTTGACAAAAACCAGCCATAACGCCTACAGCTGTCCAATAATTTTTCATACCTGGAACAGGCCCAATCATAGGATTACCATCTGGGGAAAATACAAATGGCCCATTAATAATGTTTTTAATGCCAGCAGTTGCTAGCGCAGGAATACGCTCATATGCTAGCTCCAATCGATCTGCGATATTATCAAGCTTTGGTTCCAATAAATCATGGCCAAAGGTCTGTGGTGTTCCGTCAAGAGACCAAGGAGTAGATCGAGGTTCATAAGTCCCTAGTAACATACCGGTATTTTCTTGGCGCGTATATATATTTGCTTCAAAATCAATAAAACTAGGTAGGCGTTGGCCACTAGCTAAGCCAGCAATCTGCTCAATCTCTTCAGTAATTAAATAGTGATGCTCCATTGGAACAACAGGCAAATGTACTCCAGACATACGCCCAAGTTCACGCGCCCAAAGTCCACCAGCATTAACAATATGCTCTGCATGGATATTACCTTTTTCGGTCACCACGTCCCAAGATCCATCTGTTCTTTGGTTGGTCTCAATAACTGGTGTATGAGTATAAAATTCAGCGCCATGAACGCGCGCTGATTTTGCATAAGCATAGACAACTCCAGAAGGGTCAACATCTCCCTCAGTAGGATCCCAAAGTGCAGCAACATAATGTTTAGGGTCAATTAATGGATGCTTAGCTACCACCTCATCTAACGATACAAATTCTTGATCTAAACCGAGTGTTCTAGCCTTAGAGCGCTCTCGTTTAAGGTAGTCATACCAGCTTTGATTTGAAGCTAAGTAAAAACCTCCTGTTTTGTGAAGACTAATTGAATGACCTGAAGTCTCCTCAATTTCTTTGTATAAATTAATTGTATAGTCCTGTAACTTGGAAACATTCGGATCAGAACTAACTGTATGAAATGAGCCTGCAGCATGCCAACTTGAGCCAGAAGTTAATTCATCCCTTTCAAGAAGAACAACATCTTTCCACCCCATCTTTGCAAGGTGAAAAAGAATCGAGCAGCCAACTACTCCACCCCCAATAACAACAACTCTTGCAGAATCTTTCATAACGAATCCCTTAATAAAAAATGAGCCCTTATAAAGGAGCGGCTCCACCCTCTGAAACTCTATTGTCAACAAAAGCTGAAAGCTCTTCTTCAACTTCTGGTTTTAACTTTGGCTCTTCATACTCTTCTAGTAGCTGCTTCCATATTTTATTTGCACGTTGAGTTGCAGTTTCTGAGCCTGCATCTCTCCATGATTCAAAATTTCTCCAGTCTGAAAGCATTGGGTTGTAATGCTCAGTTTCATATCGCTCCAAAGTTTGCTGAGCTGCAAAAAAATGATTTGCAGGACCAACCTCTGCTATCGCTTCTACCCCTAAGGTATCTTTATTTACAATTGCAGGCTGAAGAAAAGCCTCCATCATTTGATTCATCTCAGCGTCTAAAATGACTTTCTCATATGACGCACAAAGCCCACCTTCAATCCAGCCATGACCATGTAGAATAAAATTTACTTGGCCCAAAAGGCAAGCCCATAGAGACATTTGTGACTCATATACTGATTGCTCGTCCGGTGCATTAGAGGCATTAGCATTAGATGCTCTAAGAGGAATTTTATATTTTCTGGCTAGCTGTCCACTTGCAATTGTAGCTTGAGTATATTCTGGAGTACCAAAAGCTGGAGAGCCTGATTTCATGTCAACATTTGAAGTAAAGCTGCCATACATTGCTGGAGCACCTGGCTTAACACACTGATGAAAAGCAAGTCCTGCTAGAGCTTCAGCATTTTGCTGAACAAGAGCGCCCGCAACTGTTATTGGCGCCATTGCCCCAGCCAAAGTAAATGGTGTATAAATAACAGGCTGATTATGCTCTGCCATTTCAATGGCGCCCTCTAAAAGAGCTTTGTCATAAACCAGTGGCGAGTTAGCATTGACCACTGTAGTAATTGAAGGTTCCTTTAGAAGGGTATCTTCATTTATGCCCCTACCAATTCGAATAATTTCAATGGCATCAAGCATTCTTTCACTGCCAATCGCGTATCCAAATAGAGGTTTAGTTGAAAGACGGACCGCTGCAGAGACAGCCTGTAAATGACGCACACTTACATCTAAATCGCAAGGCTCGACAGGGTAGCCGCCAAAAGCATGGACAGTATTTAAAATTTCGCCAAGCTTGATTAAGTTTGTATAGTCTTCAAAGTTGCCTAGAATTCTACCTCTTTCTAAATCAGAAACATTGGGTGCACTGGAAACCATTGTATTAATAATTGACTGACCTCCCACATGAACGTGCCTTTCTTTATTTCTTCCATGAAGAGTAAATTCACTGGGAGTGCTTGCTATTTTTTCCATTATAAAACCAGGCTCAAATCTAACGCGCTTTCCATCAGAATCAACGGCAGCTCCACCCCGTTTTAAAACCTCTACAGCTCTAGGAGATTGAATGTCTATACCTGTATCACATAAAACTTTTAAAGAGGCCTCATGGATTGACTCAATCTCATCCTCTGAAAAAATATTCATTGGCTGAAAAGGATTCTTTTTTTGTCTATAAGGGGCCTGTGTAAAGTTTGTAACTTCTCTAGTAACCTTAGCTCTTCCACGTCTCATTAATCAATTCTATTTAAATCGTTATAGAATTGATGTTAATTCAAAAATGAATTGAACTCAAGTTAAAAATATTTAGTAAAAATAGTGAGCTGTGTTCAGCTCACTAAGAAGTTTTTTTAAGTTCTTGGAGTTTTTTTGATTCGATCTAAAATATCAACGCCTTGCTGATTCCAAAAATGCAAAAGATCAATGAAAATCCAGTTTTCTGAGAGTTTATCACCTTCGCGGCGATACATATCTATAACCCTCATATCTCCTGGTTTTTCCGATGCAGGCATTCCCATAAAACCACCTGTAGGAGTAAGAGTAAGGTTAGGCCATCCAAAAAAACCGCCAAAATTACCTTCTGCAAGTTTACAAAGATGGCCATTAGAGATACGATCTTTAAAACCAGCCCTAAATGGTCCAGAGTGCTGCTCAGCATACCTTTCAATTGTATAACTTGAGCCAATACCAGCAGGACCCCACCAAATCATATCTTCATTCCAGCTAGCTCTAAGTTCCTCAACTAGTGATATTTTTCCTGAGTGCTTCCAACCCTTAATATCTTCAATCATGAAGTTTATTGAAGCAAGTGTCTTTTCACCTTCTTCAATGTTTTGCTCTTCAAACAACAAGCCCTCGTGAGTCATTGGTCCTGGCTGAACAAGATGGGCACCTGTTTGAGGTGGAAAAGGGTTTAACCCAACCTGGAGCATGACATGGGGAATATCAAAAAACATTGCAGTTTCAGTTATCTTTCCATTTTCAACCTTATTAAATTCGCAGTAACGTAATAAAGCCATCTTTCTTGATGGAGCAATTCCAAGCCATTCATTATCAAATAGGCCCATAAGATGGCCCATAGAAACTACCCAGACAGATTCAAATCCGTCAATTTGATTTTTTCCTGCAATAAAAATATCCATACGTCTTTGAATATTTTTAAAAGCATGACGAAATGGCTGCCAGAAAATTTCTGAAACTTCCTTAGCATCTGAAATCTCATTAAAGGGATGGAAGCCTCTCCAAATATAATCTTCACTAATATAGTTTTTTAAAACTTTTGTAATATCATCACCCTGTGCGGAGTCTAATGATTTGTAATAGTCACGAATTAAGTTTTTTTCTTTTTGAAAGTTTTGAGTCATATTTATTCCTTGTTTAATATCATTGTTGCGCCCATTTCTGCAATCATCATTGTTGCTGCTGAGGTATTACCACTGACTATATTTGGCATAATCGAAGCGTCAATCACTCTTAAGTTATTCATTCCTTTTACCTTTAGGTCACTCGGAGAGACAACCGCTAAATCATCGACCCCCATTTTACAAGTTCCTACAGGATGATATACAGTTACTGCTGTTTTACGAATGTAGTCTAATAGCCCCTTATCGGATTGGATAGATTTTCCTGGTGCAACTTCTTCGCCGCGAACCTCGTCAAACTCTTTGGATAATAAGACCTCTCTAGCTTTTTTAATTGCCTCGACAATGCTTTTTTCATCCCTAGAATCAGATAAGAAATTATGGTCAACGATAACCTTATGCTTGTCACCATTATTCTTAATTTTAACTGACCCTTTACTATGGGGTCTCAATAGACATGTAAATAGAGAATACCCATGCCCAAACTCAAACCTTCTTCCACGATGACTTCGGTAAACAGGTGTAAAGTGAAACTGAACATCAGGATATTCAGGGCTTCCAAGTTTAGTATCTGCAAAACCTCCTGCCTCAACAAAGTTACTGGTCCACCAGCCCATTCTTCTAAATAAGTAGTTAAAAGGAGATGTAAAAACTTGTGGCAATAAAGACCTCCAAGAAACTCCAATTGATTCTGATTTTTTTGAACGAACAGTGACCATTGTGTCTAAATGGTCTTGGAGATTTTCACCAACCCCTGGAACATTATGTTTACAAGTTACGCCTACTTTTTTAAGCTCTTCTCTATCTCCAACTCCAGATGATAAAAGTATTCTTGGCGATTCAATTGCCCCAGCACATAAAACAACCTCTTTATTACAAAGCAATTGCTTATCTATACTATTGACTTGTAGCTTAATAGATTGGGCACTATCACCCTCAATCTCAATTGATTGAACCCTGGAATTTGTCATTATTGTAAGGTTTGCTCTTGAAGAAATTGGAGCAATAAAAGCTTTATAGGAATTTACTCGAGCACCTTTATCTTGATTAACCTTATAAATTCCCAAGCCCAGTTGAGACTCATCATTAAAGTCAGGATTCTTTGGAAGCCCTATATGAGAACCAGCCTTAATAAAGCGCATAGCCGTCTTATTGACTTGTTGTGGCATGACAACTGGCCACTCACCGGCTGTTGAATGATACTTAGAATCTGCACCTGTTTGATCTTTCTCAAGTTTTTTAAAAATCGGCAATACATCATTATAGGACCAACCATCACAACCGAGAGCCTTCCAATTATCATAATCATTTTTGTTTCCGCGAATATAAATCATTCCATTGATTGAACTTGATCCGCCAAGACACCTGCCACGGTTAACCGTAATTACACGGTTGTTTAATTTTTTTTGTGGTGCTCCCTTGTAGGAATAGTCAAGTTTCTTATGTCCCATCGCAACTGAAAGGCCAGCAGGAATTTGAACCCATGGACTCTTATCACTTCCACCTCCCTCAATCAAGCAGACAGTAGTTTTGGGATTTGCGCTCAGTCGGTTCGCTAAAACGCACCCAGCAGAACCTGCACCAATGATAATATAATCAAAGGAGGACAATGATTAACCCTTGACTGCGCCAGCTGTTAATCCACTAACAAGCTGCCTTTGAAAAAACATAACCAGAATGAATAATGGAATTATTGCGGATACAACTGCTGCTACTGCAAACATAATATTACCTTCTGTTTGAGTAGTACCCATAAAGCTGGCAATTTTAGGGACCATAGTTTGATTTTCCTGAGATAGCAGTATCGCTGTAACAGCAAAATCATTATATGCCAAAAGAAATGAGAAGAGTCCAGCAGTAATAACTCCTGGCCACATCACTGGAATAATTACATGTCGAAATGCTTGGAACTGAGTACAGCCATCAACCTTTGCACTCTCATCAAGCTCTTTTGGAATTGTTTGAAAAAATGAGTGCAGCATCCACAATGTAAATGGCTGGTTAATTGCCACTAAAACAATAATAGTAGTCGGCAATGTTCCCCAAACATTCCAATCATAGAAGGGTTGTAAATAGCCAGAAACAAGAGTGATTGGAGGCAGCGCACGAAAAACAAGTGCAATTATTAGCAGCCAAAATGAATAACGAAACCCAGACCTTGAAAGCGCATAACCACCTAAAGTTGCAAGCGTTAATGATATGAGTACTGTAGAAACACAAACTATCGCTGTATTTAGAAAAGCGCGCCAAAACTCTTCTTGGATCCATGCGCCTTCATAACCTGCGCCTGTAAAAGACTCTCCATATACTACTTGTGTTCTTACCCCAGAAAATACATTAGTCCAGTCTCCTTTTGAGAAAAAATCCAGCTCTACTTTGAATGAACCCCACATAGTCCATAAAAATGGAAAGGCTGCCAAAATTAACCAGAACAATACAAAGCCATATATTAATATCTGGAGTCCTAATGGTTTTTTTATTTGATTTGAAGTCATATTATTTCTCAGGATTAAATTCACGCCATGTTCTAATCAAAACTGGCATAAGAAGTATGATGACACCAATTATTGTCAACACTGATGTCGTTGCCGCCGAAGAAAGAAGTCTTATCTCTTGGCCAATATCATTCCATATAATCCATGAAAGAGAGGTCGCATGTGCCGAAGCACTAAAGCCAACTATTGGCTCAAATACTCGGAAATTATCCATCAGCTGAATTAAAGCCACAAATGCTACTAGTGGAGATAAATGAGGCACAACGACATGCATAGTTTGCTGAAAACGTGTGGCCCCATCAATCATTGCTGCTTCTATAGTTTCTTGTGGAACAGTCTGAAGTCCAGCGTAAAAAACAATGAAGGCAAAAGGGGCAGAGTGCCAAACACCGTATACAATAAGTGTTATCCATGTTAGGCCAGTTGATGCCTTTAGTGACAACGTAGGATCTGAAAATAATTCTTGGAGACCTGAACCAAGAATACCTCGTGCATCAATCATCCAAAACAGAATCAACGAACCAACCAAAGGAGTTACAATCATTGGCAGCAATGAAAAGAACACCATGAATCCTTTCAAGTGTCGATGCAGTGAATTTACTGCTAGTGCAATTATAAATCCAAATAATATAACCAGTGGGGTTACCACAAAGGTATAAGTCAAAGTAAAGCCCATTGCTCGATAAAATGGAAGATCCTTTAGACTGGAAACAAAATCAATAAAGTTTGTCTTATTCTCCCATAACTCACCTACCTCTTTAAAGGCTAGGTGGTTTCTGTCAGAATAGATTTGGAATCCAACCCACTTACCTTGTGGCTGCTCTTCGTTGATTTTTTTACTTGCCTGATGATCAATAGTTGTTTCAGATTTACAGCCAAATGGGTCACATGATTCAACAACAATCAAAACCTGGTCATGAGGTGTATGAAGTGACTGACTTACAATCGAAGTTAAGGGCAAGGCAATGAACAAAAACATTGCTAGGGCTGTAGGTAAAAAGAACCAGAAAAAAGTCTTATGCTTCATATGGAAATAATAAGATTAGAGAAACTCAATTATACAAAAAAAAGAAAAGGGCATGTGTAACACACGCCCTAATCTTAGGAGACAAACAACTTACAAAAGCTTATAAATAGCCTTTTTCTGTCGCAGCAGTTGTGTATGCCGCTTCTAAACCAGCTAAAGCTTCTTTAGCAGTTTCTTTGCCTTGCATGAAGTCAACTAATTCAGCACCTGCAGCTGAATGCATTAGACCTGCATATGGCAACATTGGATACGGCTTAGTTCCCATTGCAGCAGCAGCAAATACACCTGCAGCAGCTGGAGTAGGCTCATAACCATCAATTAACCAAACAGCTTGTGGCGAAGTCGTTTCGTTCAACATAGCTGGACGAATTGCATGCATCATAGCCATAAAAGTAGCCTCTGCATCTGTATCTGAAATATTCTTAGCTACAGTAAATCCATCCCACCATAGGGTTGAAGCTGCAGTTGTACCACCACCAACTGTCATAGGACCAGCAGTAGCTGTAGCAGCTACTACAGCTGCATCTACCTCATCGCCTCTAAGGGCTCCGATACGTGATCCCCACATATTCATAAGAGCAACATTACCAGCTTTCCATTCGGCACTTGTTGCGTTTGAATCATGAGTTAAATAATCAGGGTTCATAAAGTGAGATAACTGTTTCATCATAGTTAGTGTATCCCAACCATGCTGATTGTTAACAGCAATCTTAGCTGTACCAGGCTCAAAGAACTCGCCACCATGGCCAATATACATATTAACAAATTCCTCAGCTAAGTTCCAGCCTGAAGCATAAGCACCACCAATAGGGTTCTTCATCAAACCACTAGAACGAATTCTTGCAGCAGCTTCTAACATTGCTTCATAAGTAGTAGGCACCGCAATTCCTAACTGGTCCAAAATATCTGACCTATAAGTTAGATGTTGAGCGTTCGCCATAAAGGCAATACCCATAATATTTCCATCAATTGTAACTAACTGGCTTTTCTGAAGACCTTGTCCATGCTTAGCAACTAAATCATTCAAAGGTCTGATCACATCATTGTTCATAAGTGCAACAATTGATGAGTTAGCAACAATAGCTGATGTAAATTCAGCTGGGTTACCAGTCATACCTGGAAGATTAATTTTTTGATGATCAGCAGTTAGGTTTGTTTCAACTGTAACACCACCGCCTGCACATTCCATAGCGCCTGCACCAATCGTTTGGATCGCTGGAAACTCATTACCTACAATACTAACTCTTCCTTCAGAGATGCCGCAACCCGCCCATGCACTTGAAGCTAGAGTAGTAAGCGCTACAACTGTAGCGATTTTTCTTAAAAACATAATAACACTCCTTTTTTTCAATTAAATACAAATTAATAATACATCGTAGTAAACATTAATAAAAATATTGCATACGATTGCAAACGATTATATCACAGAGTCTTAATCTCTATATAACTTTTTATACAGCATATTCTATTCTTAAATAAATTTTACAAAGTATATTATCCTTAGATAAAATCTTGCATTTTTAGTCAGCAAAAGTAAATATTTATTTTTCAATCGCAACACTAAATAGGATTATGAAGATGCCTGCCAGAGGACCCAGACCTGCAATGGGGATTGCTACAAAAATATCCCATACAAATAAATGCATTTTTGCTTCGTATGCTCAGTCATTTAATTCATCCGAAAATGGCGATATTGAACAGGCAATAAAATCAATTTTTAGTGCTGATGCAAAAATTGATGCCTTCCATCCTGTTAATGAAACAAAGGGTGCAATTGGTTATTTTAGGGACATTATTAGCCCAATCCTACAATCGTTTAGAGGCTTTCAAAGACGGGATAACATTATTATTGGGGGAGAATATCTAGGCGGTGAATGGGTTGCTACTACAGGCTATTTTTTGGGTCATTTTGAACACACATGGCTTGGTATTGAGCCAAGCGGTAAACTTGAACATATTCGCTTTGGTGAGTTTCATAGAATGATTGACGGGAAGATTGTTGAATCACAAATCTTTTTAGGTGTTGCAGAGCTATTGATTGACCTTGGCATCTGGCCGCTTGAACTCATGGGGGGATATGAAGGAGTTACTCCTGGCCCATCAACACAAGACGGTATTAGTATTACTGAAAATGAACCAGTCAAGTCTAGAGCTACAGCTGATTTAGTTGAAGGTATGCTGATGGAGCTAACCTCGCCAGATGCAGCTTGGATTCCTTACTGGGATGAGCGAATGATATGGTATGGGCCCGGTGGTTTTGGCTCATATGTAACGACTGAAGCCTTTGCAGCGTTCCAAGTACCATTTGAGAATACATTTGAAGGCTGGGGTGACGGAGTTCCTCAAGGAATTTTAGGGGTTGGCTCTCAGTGCAAAGCAGGCGATGGCGACTATGCGTTTCTGAGTGGTTGGCCACAAGTAACAGGCGTTCATGTCAAGACCTTTATGGGCATTGAGCCCACAAATAAACGTATTTATATGAGAGATTGTGACTGGTGGAGGTGTAAAGATGGAAAGATTATTGAAAATTGGTGTATGGTCGATACACTTCACTTAGTGCATCAGTTAGGTCGAGACATACTATCTGAAATTTCTCAATAACCTTACTAAAAACTCAAAAAATTTATGTTCTTGATTTTTCGAAATCTTCCCATGCACTTTTAAAGCTATCAAAATTGAAACCTTTCTTTTCAGCAGGGCCAAGTATCAACTGCTCTGAAGCAAATAACTTATGGATAGCGTCCTTTAAACCGTTAATAACCTCTTTAGGGATTACAACTGCGCCGTGAAGGTCGGCATGAATTAAATCATTTGGCGAAACACTCATACCAAGAACGCTAATTTTTGTATCAATTTCCCGTACATGAACAAATCCGTGACTTGGGCCGATAGAGCCTGCAACGACTGGAAAATCCTCCGCGAGATCGCCAAGATCTCTCATAACTCCGTTAGTCAGGGCCCCAGAAAGGCCGAACCCTTTGTGGACCTTCGTATTAACTTCGCCCCAATAAGCTCCTATACAATTT
>Ga0308010_1001393_pt1 | contig 13505 bp, 10 predicted proteins | sample Neamet129_FD_202368 | JGI IMG/M metagenome (GOLD analysis project Ga0308010, IMG submission 202368) | Marine microbial communities from water near the shore, Antarctic Ocean - #129 | ecosystem: Environmental > Aquatic > Marine > Unclassified | place: Southern Ocean | collected 2014-07-24 | reverse complement strand
GACTTCAGGTAGCACCGCCGCTCACGTTGCGGCGTATCGACCTTCAACACCATTACTGGCTCTAACTCCCGATATAGGTGCCGGGGCAAAACTCGCTCTCCGCTGGGGAGTAATCCCTGTCGTTGTCGCGAACTACAAGAACATTCAAGACATGTTCACGGCAGCGTCAGACCTCGCGCTGGATACGAAAATAGCCAAAGACGGTGATGTAATCGTCGCAGTAGTCGGCTTGCCAATTGGAGTTCCCGGAACAACAAACCTGCTCCGAGTCATCACCCTTCCTGAGCCAGTCAGCCACAGCTAATCTGCTTCATCAATGCCCTGAACTAACCCTCGTCGCTCGGCTTGGGTTTCTTCGCAACTGCTTCGATCGCAATTCTTAATCGCTCGATCTCAGCTAAATCCGTAGGTTCCATCCCGTAGCAGGCGGCATTAAATCGTGTCGTGACGATATCGACTGGCGCACCGGGTAAGAACAAGGTCAACGCTATTACTCGCTCGTTCGGGGTCAAGTTCGGATCAAAGATCATCCCACGCTTTATCGCGTGAGTCAGCGTGTCGAAATACAGTAAGAATGTCTCGGCGACGCCATGTTCGCCCTCAGGCCATTTCCATATCGAACGTTTTCCGCCCCGCATCCATTGAGGAATCAAGCTCGTCAGAAGCTTCATCATGTCGGCCTTAGCATCCGCGTCACCACGAATCGATTCGCGATCACTGTCATCTTTTTCACCAAGGCGATTTGAAAACCTACGGAACGCAAATGTCATAACAACGAACAACACGATTATTAGCAGTATTGAAAGCGGCCATCGAAGTGCCTCAATAGCGAAATCTGAAGCAGTTTCTGCTCGTTGTAACGCCGGATTAGCCATCTCTGCGGAAAGCTGACCAGGTGCCTCTTGGTCTATCTGTTGTTGTTCAGGCGCGAATCTTTCCTTCAACCATAGGATAACGTTCCACAGCGCAGTCATAACCCACTCGATCGGATATCGAAGTACCCACAACAAGGTATCGATAAATCCTGCCCAAACGTTAACCAAACCGCGAACGCCAGCATCTCCGTAACGGCCGGTAAGCATTCCGCCGACAACACCAATTCCTAGAAGCCCTGCAACAGATATTCCGATCACTAACGGCCAAGAAGCCTGACTAGAATCGCCGGACTGAGGTAGTCGTGAAGCTGCCATGCCTATCAGCGCAGCCCCGAAGAACGGGAAAAGCAATGGCTCAATTCCAATATCAGAACGGATCACCGACATTTCAATTAGCAGACCAAAGGCGATGAACGCCGTTCCTATCTTGAATGCCCGACTCAATCTCCGAGATATACCGCCTTCAGCGATAATTCCCTGAGTTCTGAACCAGATCCAAGCTACGGCTATCACGCCAATTAGAACGTCGGCGACACCTTGCGCGCCATACGTGCCGCCGAACGTATCGATTGGCCAGCCGATTTTGAATGACCAAGAATCGGTCAGAGTAGCTGTCGCAAGAGTTAGGTAGATAGCAACTACCGCCAACGCCGCCTGATAAATAGCAAGCTTAGATGCACTGCCTTTCATCCCACCAAACAACCAGGATGAAATGACTCCGACACCAAATAAAACCACGATCGAAGGCCATGGTATTGGAGCCCCCCCCAGTCCCATAATTCCGCCAAAAACTGCCAATAATGAGAACCACCAAATGCTCTCAACTACAACCAAAGCGGCGTGGGAGATTACTGTGTAATTCTTCATCGTCTGACACTTCGTTCTGAGGTTGCCTCATCCACCGGAAGATCTTCCCAATTGCCGCCCGTTGAAGGCGGTCGTCTAAAACCTGCCGGATCGCTCGAAGGACGTTCTTCGAGGAACATTCCACGTCCGTCGCGAACTTCAAAATGAGGATAATCAGGCGGCTCTTCTCGCCCTGTGTGAACGATGATTACTGGATACCCTGTGCGCTTCAAACCGAGTAAATACGCCATCGTTTGTGGATTGTAAATCCCACCGATCTGAATGATCGTGGCTCCGGGAGGAATTACGCCTCGACGGCTGCGAGCCAACTCATCAAGGCTGCGAACACCAATAGGGTGAACCATCGCCAAAGACTCAAGCAACGCGGTTAGATGGGATGCACCGGTACCCGGCGGCACAACTGCATGGGATGCGCTCATGGAACTGACGCCGTTGACAACAAGTCCAACGTTGTAACCAAGATCCAACGCATGATTCGCAATGGAAGCAGCTGCTGTCATCGTTGCTTCGAGAACGTCCGATCGGTAACCCTCCCATGGCACGTCGGTAGTCACTGATTCAGCGAAAATAACTGTGTGCTCCGACACACTAGTATCGAATTGCCGAACGAACATATCGCCACGCCGAGCAGTTGTTTTCCAATCGATGCTCTTAATCGGATCCCCGGGACGATATTCCCGTACGCCGGCTGGTCGAGAAGGATCGTCCCACAGACGATCACGTGATATCGAGTCACCTATCGGTCGACGTGCCGGCAATGAGAAGCCAGGAATCGCTTTAATCGTTGGGTACACATATAGCGACCACGGCGTGTGACTTAACGTTGCTTCAGATGGATAAAGACCGAACAAATCACCGCTTCTGAGTCGAGTTTTACCTAACCGATACGAACCACGAGACAACGCTGTCAACTTCTTCTTTATCTTCACTCGCTCATATCCGCCGAGAGACGTTGATACTTTAATTTCAGCCCCACCAAGGTAGGCCTGCTCAACCGCCTTCTGACCATCGATCAAAAGTCCTCGCGGAACGTATTCGTTGATTTCTAACCAAGCAACGGGCAGAGGCTTACGATTTTCGATGGTGAACGTAACTTCTATCTCATCATCTTGAAATGCATGATCAATCGATATTGATCTGTCGATGGTTATTTCTTCAAGTGAAAGCGCCGCCCAAACGCGGGATACGATAGCCACAACAAACGCCAACGCTCCAACTGCACTGATGAGTGGTTCGTGTGAAACGGCGCCAACTATCACCACCACAATAAGCAGTAGAACGAATAATTCACCCACCGGATTGAGCGACGTTGATCGTGATGCTTTTAGCGCTGGAATACGAGAGCGGGCTTCAAGCCCCCTCTCCATCCAGTTCCCGTGCATGTTCATTTATTCCCGTTCTATTGGGACAGGAGTCGTATTGACGATTTCGGTAATAATTTGAACGGTCGCCTGCCCACGAAGCTGGGTTGTTGTTTCAGCTAGCAATCGGTGAGCCAATACTGGCACGGCAAGGTATTTCACGTCGTCTGGCAGAACGTAAGATCGGCCATTCATTGCCGCCCAACCCTGCGCAGCATGCTGCAGAGCGAGCGAAGCACGTGGACTGGCTCCAAGTCTCAAACTTGAACTTACCCTCGTCGCTGCGACGATATCCAGCAAATAGTCTCTAACGGTATCGTTCACAGTCACTTTGTCGACGATGGCACGAGCATTAATTAAATCAGCAGCTGTAGACGTCGGTTTAATAGCATCGGGGTTTTCGCCTGCACGAAACCGATCCAACATCGCTGACTCTTCATCACGATCTGGGTATCCAATCGAAGCACGGACCATAAATCGGTCAAGCTGCGCTTCAGGCAGTGGGAACGTGCCTTCCATCTCAACAGGGTTAAGCGTTGCCATAACCATGAACGGCTCAGGCAGAGCAATTGTGACTCCGTCGATAGAAGCCTGACGCTCTTGCATCGCTTCGAGCAATGCCGACTGCGTGCGTGGCGTTGCTCGGTTTATTTCGTCAGCAAGTAGGATCTGTGAAAACACAGGACCTGGTCTAAACTCAAATTCGCCCTTAGATGCATTGTAAAAGTTCACTCCAAGAACATCGCCAGGAACCAGATCAGGTGTGAACTGTATACGACCGAAATCGCAATCAAGAGAAGCCGCCAATGCCTTCGCCAACGTCGTTTTACCAGTACCTGGCACGTCTTCTATAAGTACGTGTCCCCGGCACAAAAGAGCCAGAACTGCAATATCGATTGTTTCTGATTTGCCAACGATTACTCGCTGGATCGACTCACGAATCTTGATCGAAAGTTTTTGTACGGACGCGACGTCCACTGATAATGTTTCTGGCACTCTGGTCTGACTATCTATCGCCAATTGGTTCTCCGTGTACACACATCGGAACATAAGTTGCAGTAGTTTACGCTGAACTGAGTCACTAATCAGGTTCTATTTTGCAACTACATGCGTTAGGTGCAATGTCGGTATTACTCAAGTAGCCTCAAGCTTCGTAACAACGTATTCCTAAACGACAACCACAGTGTTAGTCAGCGTGCCTATCTTGTCGATCGTGACGTGAACCACGTCGCCTGCTGCTAACGTGAACTCTGGTGGTGGGATAGTTCCAGTACCAGTCATAACCGATGTGCCGTCTGGAACTGAGTTGTGACGAATTAGCCAATCAACGAGATATTCACAATCTCGTTTCATGTCTGCAGTGTTCGCCTCGCCCTTGAATGCTTCTTTGCCATCTCGTTCGATTACGAGCGTGACAGAAAGCTTCTGCGGGTCGCCAATCGACTCTTTCGAAACAAGAGCAGGTCCAAGCGCCGCCGACTTGTCGTAGACCTTCGCCTGTGGAAGATAAAGCGGATTTTCGCCTTCAATCGTTCGACTACTCATATCGTTTCCGCAGGTGAACCCAACGATCTTGCCGCCGTAAATAACGAACGCAAGCTCTGGTTCGGGAACATCCCAACCAGAATCCGCCCGGATTCCAACTTCATCAAATGGTGACTGAAGTCGATCAAGCGTTGCCTTGAAAAATGCCTCAGGACGTTCGGCGTTGTAAACCTTTGCATAAATGTCAGGCGATCCACTCTCGGCCTGTCGTTCTCGCATTGAGTCCATATATGTCACGCCAAATGCCCATATTTCAGGAGCATCGACCGGAGGCAGCATGGTCACACCATGTTTACCGGGTTCAGCACCATCTAAGAATTCCACTGCCGATACCGAAGATGCGCCTTTGTTCGCATCAAGAATTCCTCGGGCCACAGAATCGATGTCTGAATCGGTGATCGAAGCGACCTTGAACAGGTCGAGAGTCGATCCGATCTGTGAATTAAGAGCAGTGAGGTTGATAACCTGCCCTAAATCATCTTCGACGCCTACGTGCTTGGTGCCGTTTTGGAGGTACTGGTAGTAACGCATCTTTTGCTTTCACTGAACTAGCAAGCATCATTTCTGAGCTGTGCTCAGAGTGATGCTCATCTTCTCGGAATAGAAATGTTGCCGACTAGGTTAACTGAGCGAGAGCGGTTTGGGCATCTACAACGAAAATTGCCCATGAGGATCGAAATTGGGTGAACTCACTAGGACCGGATCAATACGATCCACGTATATCTTTAATCTAAGGAATTAACAGATACGTGACTCCAACCATTTCCAACTCAACTCGAACTCGTCCGATCGCCTTTTTGGCGGTCGCTATTTCACTCGCTATTTTAACGGCGCTATTCATATCAACTCACCCAGCCAATGCCAATGATTCACCAATGCTGACAATCATAAGTCAGACGGTTGATATCGACTACGGCGAGAAAATCTCGATCTCAGCCATGGTCGATGCGGGTCCTAATATTCTAGAAATCGAGAACGTAAAAACTCTTTTCCGAGCAAGAGGAGGATCGACTATTTGGTCGTATTCCTATCCGGAATACTCGATTAACGATAACCACAACAACGAATTATCCATAACGTTCGAAATTCTCACAGGTCCCGGTTCGTACTATCCGCCTGGCGCAGAGTTCGACTTCGAAATTGAAATCACCGATATTCATGGTGAGCGATCATCGGTTATCTCATCTGAGGCAATTGAGTACCTAGATCCAGCTAATGATTGGGAACGAGTTCAAGGCGACGGGTTCACTGTCGTCTACTACGGTGTAGATCGCTCCAAAGTCGAAGACCTCGTCGCAACTATCGACCACCTCATACCAACGCTTGAAGCAACCCTTGGAGTCACTGACACTCCCAATTTCAAAGCCATCGTGTTCCCGTCCATTCAATCGGCAACACCATCGTTCCCGCCGGTAAGCCAAACAGCCACCGATCAGTTCCTGTTTGCCGGATTCGCTCAGCCTGAGTATCGACTGTTCGTGCAAGGACAAATGAACACAACGACGTTCACTCACGAACTAGCCCATCTATACACCCATGAAGCGGTTTCTTCTTCGTTAATGGGCGGCATTCCATCATGGCTAGGCGAAGGGTTAGCAAGATTTCTTGAATCAGGATCGAGCGAGAGTTCGAATGAGAGACTTCGAGACAGTGTCCGACCCGACGAACTACTGTCGTTGAAGCACATGCAGACGATTCCCGGTCAGCGAAGTGATGTGTTCATTTTCTATCCACAAGCCGGAGCATTTGTTGGCTACCTAGTCGAAGAATATCACCACGAAGCGATGGCAGATTTTCTTACGTTATTGAACAAAGGTCGATCAGTTCAGGATGCTTTTGAAATCGTGTTCAACAAGCCGCTCTACGAAGTCGAAAACGAATGGCGGTCACTGTTCAATGCGGCCCCATTACCGATACCGACCGCAACGATTGAACCTTCGAAATATGATTCCGACCAATCCTATAGAACATCAGTTCCGCTGATCGATTACGCTAATACAACATCAGGAAATAAAACACCGACGCCAACGACCGCTCCTTCACTGCTCCCCACAGTCACACCAAAAAAAACTCCTGTATCCAATCCAACACTCTTCGAAGAAAAATCAGAACCCGACTATGTTGTCGCTTCGCTAGTAATCGGATTATCCATAATCGTGGGCGTTTGGTTGTTCACCTCACGTCGCAAACCGTCAAAACGTTAATACTGAAATCGCTATAAGCACCATTTTCAGCTGAGTCACAAAAACAACTCGCGTGATCAACCTCTGGAAGAAACCCAAAACAGCATTCGTCTACGTCGACGAAATGTCGCAATATCAACTTTCTACCGAACATCCATTACGACCTATCCGGTTGCATCACATGCACGAGCTAATGAAAGTCAGTGGAGTGCTCGATCTGGCGAACGTCGAATCAGCAGTACCCCGAATCGCCAGCAAGTCAGAAATCGAAACCAGTCATGATCCTGATTACGTTTCGATAGTTGAGGCGATTTCAAATGGAGCCATAGTTCCTGGTATGGCCGAATTCGGACTCGGCACATCGGACAATCCTGTTCATTCCGGTATGTATGAAACAACGGCACTCACCGTTGGATCAACACTCACCGCCAGCGAACTCGTCACATCAGGCAAAGCTGACATTGCGTTCGCTCCCGCAGGCGGGGTCCACCATCACGCAATGCCCCGGAGCGCTGCAGGATTCGGGGTGTTCAATGACGCAGTAATTGCAATGACAGCGATGGTTGAAGCTGGCTTGCGAGTCGCATATATCGATATCGACTGCCACCACGGAGATGGTGTACAGATGGGGCACTACGATTCTAGCCAAGTTCTGACAATTTCGATTCATGAATCGGGAAAATGGCTGTTCCCTGGAACCGGTTATACTCATGAAATCGGTGTCGGTGATGGCACGGGTTACTCAGTCAACGTGCCGTTAGCGCCATACACGCAGGACGATGAGTGGCACGAAGCTTTCGATGCTGTCATTCCACCGCTGGTCCGTGCATTCAAACCGGACGTTCTATTTACTCAGTTGGGAATCGACACTCACTATCAAGATCCACTCACGCACCTTTCACTAACCACACAAGGTTTCAACCTCGTTGTGCAAAAGTTAGGCGTTCTCGCATCTGAGATCGGCAAGTGGATTGCCGTAGGTGGTGGTGGTTACGATCTATCCGCGGTCGCTAGATCATGGACGATGGCACTGGCGACTATGGCAAATCACGATTTACCATCCGAAATCCCGGCGTCGTTCTACTCCCTACAACACCTCACGAAGTTCGCTGACGCTCCACCCGAACGAAATGAAGAACGATTCCTCAAGGAAATACGGAGCTACAACTCCAAAACGTTGGATGAAGTTAGATCACTGGTATTCCCTAAATTCAGGATTTAGGCTCAGCGAAAGTGAATTACTGAACGTCTGTATATTCAGGCTCAAATAAATTCAGTGTCTCGTTTTAACGTCTTAATCACTACCATGAGCCCGCTACTCTCCGCCGGAAGCAAACATTTCTCTCAGCGCCGGATACAACGCTCGATACCGCCCGTACGCGTCATCGTAAGCGCCACGCGTCAAAGCATCAGGAGCTACTGCATCCAGATCAGTCAACCACAAATTACCAACAGCAACAACGTCCGAGAACTCCCCGGCAGCAACAGCAGCGAGCATTGCAGCTCCCAGTGGTGCACCTTCGGAAGGTGCCACTGTCCGCAGCGGCATATCAACGACATCGCTCAGCATTTGCAACCACACAGCGCTCGAAGCACCGCCACCAACTGCCACAGCCTCAACAGGATTCACACCAAGTGCGGTCATCAATTCCATTGAGTCTCGCAGTGCGAACGAAACACCCTCCATCACCGCTCTAGTCATGTGTGCCCGTTCGGTCCCGGCATGCATTCCAAAAAACACGCCACGAGCGTTGGCATCGGCATGAGGCGTTCTCTCACCGCTCAAATAAGGCAAGAAAGTTACACCACCCGACCCGGCTTCAATGGACCAAGCCTCGGCAACCAATTCGTTAAATCCTGAACTACCGGACGAACGTCGCCACCAATCGAGTGCAGCACCCGCCGACAAAACAACTCCCATGAGATACCAAGTGTCAGGAATAGCATGGCGCATCGAATGAATCCGCATTCCGTAATCAGTAACTGGCGACTCAGTCGGTGCGACAACAGTTCCAGATGTACCTACGGAAAATAGAGCATCCCCAGCAGCAACAACGCCCACACCAACCGCCGCACAAGCGTTATCGGCCCCGCCACCAACAACAGGAACACCTTCAGCAAGTCCTGTTTGCGCAGCAGCCGATTTCGTAACCCTGCCAGCTATTTGCGCTGATTCTATAATCGGCGGAAGTACGTTCGAATCAATATCGAGTAGTTCACACATTTCACCCGACCATTTGCTCCTGACGATGTCGAACAACAAAGTGGCTGAAGCGTCAGAAGGTTCGCTACCCAATTCACCGGTCATTCGGAACCTAATGTAATCTTTTGCAAGAAGCAGGTGCGACACACGACCGTAAAGATCCGGTTCGTGATTCCTCATCCAAAGTAGTTTGGTAACAGTAAATCCCTCTAACGATGGGTTTCCAGTTAGCCGCCTAAGAGACTCGTTGCCCACTGTTTCACGGACATATGCAGCTTCAGCGCTAGATCTAACGTCGTTCCACAATATCGCTGGACGAACAACCTGATGCGTGCTATCGAGTGCGATCAATGAGTGCATCTGGCCCGACAGTCCGACTCCGAGAACCTCTGGCCCATCGATTTCGCTAAGTGCCTGTTTAATCGCTGAGCAAGTCTCTGCCCACCAATCCTCAGGATTCTGTTCGCTCCAACCGGATCGCTTTACGTCGACCGACATAGGGCTTCTTGCGACAGCCAACAATTTTCCTGCCGGATCAACCACGACAACTTTGATCGACGAAGTCCCGATATCAATTCCAATAAATGCTGCTTGAGTCATATTCGCTGGACTCTATCAAGCAACACATCTAGTGACCATCAAGAACTTCGCTGAGAACAATCGATTACGTAACAATTAAGGAAGCCCCGTCTATACAACAGGGCTTCCAAAATTAATTCGTAGTACGAACCGGTTAGAGACTAAACTTCTCGAAATTCGCCCTCTACCGTGTCGTCGTCATCAGCGTCGCTGTCGCTGTCACCAGCATCTTCGTCGCCATCGTCTTCAGACTGATCGCCACCCTCAACGGTCGCTTCTTCGCCACCAGCAGCCTGATTAGCTTCGTAAACGGCCTGACCAACAGCCTGCAATGCAGTCTGAAGTTCTTCAGTAGCGGCAGCAATTGCCGAAGTTTCACCAGCTTCTTCAGCAAGCGTTTCCTTGACAGCTACAACCTTTGCTTCAACATCTGTCTTGATCTCGTCAGGAATCTTGTCGCCGTCGTCCTTCAGGATCTTCTCAGCCTGAAACACTGCACTTTCAGCAGCGTTTCGGGTCTCGATACCCTCTCGTTTAGCCTTGTCAGCTTCAGCGTTATCTTCAGCTTCCTTGATCAGACGTTCGACTTCAGCATCGTCCATTCCAGAACGTCCTGTAATCGTAATATGCTGTTCCTTCCCAGTTCCATTGTCTTTGGCAGAAACCTTGAGAATTCCGTCAGCATCAATATCGAAAGTAACAGCAACCTGCGGAACACCACGCGGTGACGGGAGAATGCCATCGAGGTTGAAGCGACCAATGGACGTGTTATCGCCCGCCATTTCGCGTTCACCTTGAACAATGTGAATCTCCACGCTCGACTGATTATCAGCAGCAGTCGTGAAGGTTTCAGTCTTCGACGTTGGAATCGTCGTGTTTCGTTCGATCAATGCCGTACGAACGCCACCAAGCGTTTCGATACCCACTGAAAGTGGAGTTACGTCTAGAAGCAGAACATCTTTCACATCACCCTGAAGCACACCGGCCTGAATCGCTGCACCAACTGCAACCACTTCATCAGGGTTAATAGTTCGGTTAGGCTCTTTGCCGAATAGTTTCGTGACCATCTCGATTACAGCTGGCATTCGAGTCATACCACCAACGAGCACAACCTCATCGATTTCGCCAGGTGCAACGCCAGCATCCTTCAAAGCAGCCTTAGTAGGGCCTGAAGTTCGGCTAATTAGTGCAGATGTAAGCTCTTCAAGCTTTGCTCGTGTGAGCGTCGACTGAAGATGCTTAGGCCCAGATGCGTCAGCCGAAATAAACGGCAAGTTAATCTCGGTCGAAGCAACGGAAGAAAGTTCGATCTTCGCTCGTTCAGATTCAACACGTAGGCGTTGGTGAGCTGAAACATCATGACGAAGGTCGATCAAGTTTTCTTTCTTGAACTCGTCGGCGAGATAGTCGACCAAGTTAAGGTCGAAATCGTCACCACCAAGGTGAGTGTCACCATTGGTGCTCTTTACCTCGAATACGCCCTCACCAAGTGCGAGAATCGTAACGTCAAACGTTCCCCCACCGAGGTCATATACAGCAATCGTGCGTTCGCCTTCTTTATCGAGACCGTACGCCAGCGATGCTGCAGTTGGTTCGTTGATGATTCGCAGAACTTCGAGACCAGCGATCTGACCAGCGATTTTCGTCGCCTCACGCTGACCATCATTGAAATAAGCCGGAACAGTAATCACTGCCTGAGTTACAGGTTCACCAAGCTTTGCTTCAGCGTCTTCCTTCAGCTTACGAAGAACCATCGCCGAAACTTCAGCAGGAGGGCTGACTTTGCCGTTGAGAATAATTCCAGCGTCGCCGCCGTCAAGTTTTCCTAGTTTGAACGAAACGTTCTTTACGTCTGCCTGTACCGAATCATCGTCGAACCGTCGACCGATGAATCGTTTTGCTGAGTAAACGGTGTTCTCGGGATTCGTAATCGCCTGACGTCGAGCAAGTTCACCAACAAACCGTTCATCCGTCTTTGAGTTGAATGCAACTACTGATGGAGTAGTGCGTCGACCTTCTGCGTTTTCGACGATAGTAGCCTCGCCACCATCCATAACCGCCATTGCGGAGTTCGTGGTCCCGAGATCGATTCCAATAACCTTTGACATTGCTTTTATTTTTTTCCTTCTAGGATTCCGGACTCACCATTTTTAGTGACCAGAGTTCTATGTAAGTACTAGTTAGTTAGATTCTTATTTGGTTTGCGACCCTTCATTCGAGAAGGGGATAAGGCTCATGTTTTAGACATTCATACCCAAGTGATTTGATTGCGTCCGGTCAATCGCCTAAATTGCCGTTAATGAACCAGTCGCTACATTGACGCACAGAGTGAAATCCTCAATTTCGTAACCGCCTACTCGTTATCGTCGCTTTTAGGCAGTTCGACCGCTATCTGTACTTGAGCGGGGCGAACAACTTCGTCGTTATGTAAATATCCTGGCCGAAGTTCAGTAAGAACCGTGCCTGCTTCGTGCTCGTCTGTCGGACTCGACAACAAAGCCTCGTGCTTACGAGGATCAAAGTCATCACCGACACACTCAAACCGTTCAAAACCTTCTGTTGTAAGCGCATTCAAGAAATTCTTTTGTATTACGCTTACGCCCTCTAGCCAACCTGAATCAGCTGTGTCGACTCCTTCAGAAGCCAACGCCACGTCCAACTGGTCGATGACATCAGCGAACTTCAAAACGATGCGCTGCTGATTTCGTAGCCGTGATGATTCCTGCTCGCCTTCTATACGACGGCGATAGTTGACCAAGTCTGCCTGAGCACGTTGTGCCAAACGCTTGAATTGGTCTTTCTCTCGCAGTGCTTCTGACAACTCGTCATTCGATTCCTCACTGAAATCTAATACAGAGTCGGCATCCGCAACATGACTTGATTCTTCGGAGTTCACAGGCTCTTCCTGTGGAATTTTGTCTTCTTTTTCTGACAACGTTTTCTAATGACCTATTAATGAAAAGAAATATATTTTTAGCGCGAGCACTTCGATTAGTCAGCACCAACATATGAGAGTATCTGTCTAAGCTCGTCTGCCGCTACCCTCGCAGCACGTGTATCTGATACTTCAGGACTACTCTCTAGAAGTGAAACAATATCCGTTAATGATCTCACTAAATCGAGAACAAGGCTCACGCCATTCAAGTTCAATCTCAACCCCTCAGCGAGGCGACGAATTACGCGTAAGCGTTCCACATCTGAATCGGAATAAAGTCTCCGGCTACCACCAGACCGTTCCGGGCTAACAAGACCTTCCTTGTCGTATTTACGCAACGTTTGCGGGTGCATGTCAGCTAATCGTGCAGCCACACTAATAACGTATACGCCAGCAATTCGATTAGATCGTCCAGCCTGTTGTTCGCGCTTATTTGAGCGCTGCTCACTAGCAGGCTTAGGCCTTGTGATTGGCACCCTCCGCTTTTCGTCGCCGGATGACGCGATTTCGAAGAGATCGGTTAACATTCGATTCAAATTATCGGAGCGCGACCAAGCAAGATCCTGTTTTACAGGCTCATTTGGATCACGTGCCGAGTTTCCGAATTTTTGAGTCAAGACGATTCCTATAACGGATAAGATATGGCATGGCATAAGCAAATCACGTGTGATTTACGAATGATTCGACGATTCGAGTCAATCTAAATAACACGATAAGCATTGTAATAGTTGATACGCATCGTGTAAACTTTTTGCAGCTAACTCACGAGGGTTTTTCATAAGTCACTCGTGGCATGATAACGAGATATGCCTTATATGATTTGGTAAATTGCCTTTTTTTGTGGTATAGTCTTCGCCGGTCCGTTTTGTGAAAGGGATTTTGTTACAGGATTCGTAACGCAATCGGAACCATTATTTATTGACCGCCCCGACCACACTTAAGGCGGGGACGAAACAA
>Ga0308010_1001388_pt1 | contig 13548 bp, 7 predicted proteins | sample Neamet129_FD_202368 | JGI IMG/M metagenome (GOLD analysis project Ga0308010, IMG submission 202368) | Marine microbial communities from water near the shore, Antarctic Ocean - #129 | ecosystem: Environmental > Aquatic > Marine > Unclassified | place: Southern Ocean | collected 2014-07-24 | reverse complement strand
ACAAATCTTGAGTTCCACCATACATAGAGTTTGCAACTAAATCATCTGCAGGCAATTCGCTGCCCCACTTGACTTCTGCTTCTGCGGAATTACCTCCACGCATAACCATCAAACCAATCAGTAATGCTGCAATTATTGCGAATGTAACTGCTCCAATAAGAATCATAGTATTATTTGACATATCACTTGTTTCAGAGGTACTTTGAACATCTTCAATAGGGCATTCTGCGCGTGGATCTTCACAAGCAGGTCCGAGTTGAGTTTCGAGTTCAACTAATTTTGCATCTAATTCAGTGGTGTCTTCAGTAGATTCAGTAATTTGTAACTTTAATTCATCCTTGCTCGCTAATAGGTCAGCAAGGTAATCGCTAAACATGGTATCATCCATATCCGCAACTGCTGGCATTTCTTCAGTAATATGCCACTTAACACCGGTCAAGGTCCTGTAATCATCACCATTACTGTCAACCCCTTCAAAGGTAACTTGGTAATAATCCATGTACTTTGAACCTGAGTCTCTTGCTAGTTGTCCTTCGGCAAATAGTGATGGGATAAGTAATTCTGCGCTCCAGCCGATATTAGACTTGGACACATCAAGGTCATATTCCCAAAGTCCATCGCAAGTTCCAGTTAAATCATTACATACATTCCATGCTACAGATAGACTGGTAAAGATTGGTGAATCTTCCGTAAGCGTCATTGCAGCAGTTGGAGTTTGTCCTACATATGTGTCTGTGACTGCGATATACATGTGTCCTGAGCCATCATTATCTGTTGCTATCATAAATGGATATGCATCAAATACTACAACTGATATCTGGTAAGAGTTTGTATCGTACTTGTCGCTTGCCATTAGAGTGATAGTTTGGTCTCCAGTATCATCGAATAGTAGTGTTAAACTGTTGTCTATCAAGTTGAACCTTGCTGCACCAGGTTCACTGGAAACAACTGTGACATATGCTTCGGATGCATCATCGTCAACGTCACTAATCCTTGAACCGAGATCGATTACCATTTGAGTTCCTCTCTTGATAGTAATTGATTCAATTCCGTCCATGTCTACACGAGGTGCATCATTGATTTCTTGGATTTTGATAACGATTGTTTGGTCGGAATATTGCTCTCCATCACTGGCTCTTAGAGTAAGAGTTGTTTGACCATTTATATCATCATCAACTGTCTCAAAAGAAAGAATGTTGCCATGGATTTCTGCTGTAATGATTTCAGGGTTGCTATTATCTATTACCTGTAGAGTCAATGTACTGATATCTAGAGTTTGACCCATGTCGTCAGTATCTGTGACATAAGACATCAAAGAAAGGATATCGCTGCCACCTTCATCTACCATTTGAGTTGGAAGACCTGCCCAACGAGGCTGTCCATTTTCAATGACATTGAATAATAGTGTTCCATATGGTAGTTCACCAGTTTCGCTATAATCTCCACCATCATCCATTCGAACTTCCATTCCTTGTTGACCAAGAGGGCAACCTTGAACCGAATCCCATGCAAACTTGACTTCAAGTTCTTGTGTCCCAGGATGCCAAGCGACAAATGAAGTGTCATCCGAAGTAATTAGCAGATTTGAAAGATGAGTTTCCGGGTCATTGATGTGACCCGTCATGTCAATCATTGTTGGAATATCGCACATTACTGAAGGCACGGGTTCAGCTACAATGGTTGGAACACCGTTTGCGAGTTTGAATCCATCATTTCCTGTTGAGACTTGCCAATCTCCAGTTTGTCCTCTAGAGTCTACAGTTCGTGAACGGATGTCATACCAACCGGCAGACATCTCAAGAACAGGTGAAACCACATATTCTCTTCCTTCATTATTTGTCCCTTCATAGACCACTGTTTCGCCACCGCTAATAATTTCAGAGATCCACTGGTTAGCACCGCTTTCAGACACTTCAATGTCAAACGACATTGTGTGAATGGTATCTACGAAATCATTCGCATCACCCTTTGCTAGTACAGAGAATTGATCTCCTCTTTCAACGATATTGCTATCGAGTACTGCTGCTTTCTTGGACAGAGGAACTCTGTCGTGGTCAAGTTGCTCTAGTACTACGTTATTTGCACTATTTGTTTCATCTACCAAGTTCTTTAAACGAACTCCAAAGGTGGTTTTCCAAGCACTGCTAGGAAGAGATGATGTGTCAAATGTTGTTTGAACAGATTGTGTTGCACCCATGTTCAAATTGTTTAGTGAAACTGAATTGATTGCAACTTCGTTGATTCCATTCTTGTAAAAGAATTCAACATCTCCACCAGCGCTATAATCTAAATCCCCTACGTTATTGATTGTAGATTCTAAAGTTAGAACATCTCCTGTGACGTATCCTACTGACCCTTCTGGGTTTGTGATTTGAACTGGGCCTGGAGTAAGATCCATTTTTGGACCCATTGTCGAGTCGATTGCATGGTATACGTGTTCTGTAGTACCACCTACAGAGACACTGTTACCGGACATCAATACTCCGACAACAATTGCCTTTGACAAGCCACCAGGAACTACAGATACTGGTACTGAAGTCCAAGTTTCAGATTGTGAAGTGGAAGTTGGTGCAACACTGGCAAAGGAAGAACCTGTGCCTGCGCTCTTAGATTTGTATGTATCACCAGAGGTTAACCAACCCATCCAGCAGTTATAGCCGTGTGGAATTCCACTTGTGTAAGAATAACCAGTACAGTCTTTGTCAACTAGTGCTGCGTATAATTTCATATTGCCTGCTGGACTTGCTGTACCAGTATATTTGTATGAAATATCGATATCATAAGTTGCTCCACTTTGACTAATGGATGCGCTCATCCCGTAGTCATTGGTAGTGGCAGCCATTCCGCCACCGGAAGAAAATAAAGCGTCGTATGTATCAAAATTTGCTGAAGCCCCGCCTTGGTTCTTATCTGTGCGGTCGCCAAAGTAAGCATCTGGTGCGCCACCAGTAGACCAAGCCCAGTTGTAAGGTGATACTGCACCAGCACGGGCAGTATCAGTATCGCCATATGATGATGACATGTATGTGACATAGACATATTCATCTGGGAAATCTAACTTCAAACCATGATGGCTGTCCGACCCTCCGCCAACTTTTGAACAGTGGCCACAATTATCTGATGAAATGTATTGTCCGAAAACAACTTTGCCCGGACTAGTTGCCGATGAAGCGTATTCAATAAGAGGTTCATTCTCAAGGTTTTCGTTTATTTCAAGTACATTCAATTGAGTAGTGAATCCCATGGATAAACTACCTAAAAAGAGTGCAACTATAGTTAGCGCAAGTAGACGTGCTGGCATCTTCATGATTACCCGACCCGCCCGACGGTATTTTAAAGCCTCGCACAGATGTCGGTTTTATATAACTTAAAATCATTATAACCCCACTCCACAACATGACTCAGTACCACGATTAAAGTATTGTTAGATTCCATTCTATCAAATTATCGGAAAATCATAATATTTAATCGGCATTGTTGTAACATGATGCTGTCTCGCAGGCACATGGATGACAGCAATTGGGTAGTTCTTAGCGAGCCAGAAGGAAAAATCTATGTCATCGAATTATCTGAAGGCGTCACTAAAATCAAAGGTATTGGAGTCATAGATACAACTGCTACACTCGGTCAATTAGAGATTGGTGATTCAGTTCAATTCGGCAACAAATCATTCACAAGAGTAGTTCCACGACTAACCGAACTAACTAGGGGAATGAAAAGAAGAGCACAGACTATTTCCGCCAAAGATGCAGGACTTTTTATCGCTAAATTGGGAATTGGGCCAGGCGATCGTGTTCTCGAGGCTGGCCTTGGTAGCGCAGGTCTTTCCATGCATATCGCCCGCTCACTAGGAGATTCAGGACTACATGTCACCGTAGAGCCACGTTCTGAGCATGCAGAAGTTGGTCTTGAAAATTTACGCAGAGCTAAGGAGATGTGGCCACAATTTCCGACCCACCACCATGTCGAAGGTTTCATTGAAGAAGTCGTAGATGATATCAAAAAACACAGCGATAAGTTTGATGCGATTATCCTTGATTTACCTCAACACGCACCTGCTATTGAAGCAGTTGCTCCACTACTCTCAATCGGTGGCAGAATCGCTTGCTATTGCCCTGTAACAAGCCAAGTAGAATCAGCTTGGAAGGCTTGTGAAAGTGCAGGATTAATAGTTGAATGGGCAGGAGAATTAATGGAACGCAAATGGGGTATGGCAAGCAAAGGCGGTATGCGACCAGTCAACGGCGCATTTGGCCATACAGCGTTCCTTCTATTTGCATATAGAATGCAATGAATCTTAGATTCAAGCAATTATTCGATCACTCTGATTTTGTGATCACAAGAAGGGCAACTAAATCGGAACGGTGCGGTTGAACCACGTGGCACGCCCAATTTGCTCTCACAATTCGGACATGACACTTTGTTATCTTCGCTCATCCTACACTCATTAAAACCAAGTTCGTCTTCCTCAGATTCACTCTTATCCTCTTTTTCATCTTCACCGGTTAACTCGTCGCTTGATGAAGATTTCTTCCTCATTGTTCTGACAACTACGAGAAGAATAATTGCCGCTAACCAACCACCTGCTAGCATATTGATACTGGCACTATTGCTCAATGAAAGACCCAATGGAAGTGAAACACCGGAAGGTGGTAATTGTGGACCTTCGATGTCCACTGTAAAGGTTCTTGAATCATCTGAATTAGTACTAGAACCGATTTGACTGATAGCCCTAATAGTCAATTCTGCATGGCTTTTGGTGCTGACTAGAGAATTAAATTGTACCGAGAAATCAACGGATTGACCCGGACTTAATGTATATTCAGAAGTAAGTACTTGGTCTGACAATCTGTTCCATTCAATAGAGAATAATCCATCACCCATTCCAACCACTGACAAGTTACCATTTACAACTGAATTGGCCTGATTTGAAATAGTTAAGATCATACTCGAGCCACCGGCATTTGGGACACTTAGTTCATCGGCTCCTATTGTAATGAAAATCGCACCTTGGTCGCTCCATATTTCCTCGACGGTGTAGACTTCGGCCACCTCTTCAACGAAAGTTGTTCTTGCACTGGATGTAACTCTAAATTTGAAGTGAGAGATTCCTGCTGCTGTATTTTCAGGAATTATACAAGACCAACTAATCGCTTGACTTGATGCTCCTGCATCCAAGTTTAGTAATTCAGAAATACCACATTCAAAATCAGCAACTGTTGTCAGCAATAAATTATCAGTTCCAGTCCCACTATTGGTTACTACAACGCTTCCGTGAATTGTTTCACCTGGTTTTGCGCTATCGTCATCTGAAATCACTGTAATAGTTGCTCCTGCTTGTAAGGATTCAATGGTGAGATTCATAGAATCCATGACAGTTGTATCCGCGGATGAAGATACGATCAAAGTGATTGACATTCCACCAGTAGGTGCTCCAGAAGAGGCTTCTCTAACGCTAAGAGTGATTGCGGATGATGCGCCAGCATCCAAACTAACCGATGTTGAAGATAATATGAATTCAAACCATTGTGATGCCCCATTATCTTCTAAGCCAATATGAAGGGTATCGGATATAGTTCCAAGATTTGTGACATCAAATGTCATTTCAGCACCAGATAGCGGACCTGCAACCAATCTTCCAGTTGTTCCTGAAAGGAGAACTTCCACCTTTTGTGAGATCTGTAAATCTATGGATAAACTTGCTGATGTACCATTACCACCATAGGAGAATGTCAACATGTGTGAACCTGCAATACCATTTGAAAGCATGTTGATTGTAAGATTAACTTGCAAACTTTGACCTGCTTCTATCTGCGCACTGGAGTGACTCAATTCCAATTCAGCTCCTGCAGGTAATCCTGACAAAGAAGCCACTAACGAGAGGTCTTGTGTTCCAGTATTGATTAGCTGTACTGCAATAGTTGAAGATTGCCCAGGTTTCACTGAGATTCTCCCATCTAGAGGGCCATTCATTTCAAGAGATGCAATCGATTGAACATTAACCGCAAGATCTGCCGATACTGTAAGTCCGGAATATGTGATAGAGAATTGCTGTGTTAATTGGCCCAGTAGACCGATGTCAGCATCGGTTGAAAGCGCCCAAATCCCAACTTGACCGGATTCAACTAAGACCCCAGTGGAAGAAGTAATCATAGTTGTTAGACCCTCGTTATTCGCAACATCAAGATAATATGTCACAGGTTCTGAACCAGAGTTATTTACCCTGACTTCATAGTCAAGAGCAGTTCCAGGAGTTACTGAAATCCCACCATTGGGAACTACAATCGTAAAATCAACTAATTCATCTACTCCGATTGTAAATGAAAATGTTCCCGCTGTTAATGTTAGAGTGTCATCGATATCAGTTTCTGCACTAATTGTCAAATCACAGGAATCTGAAGCGGTTGCATTTTCTCCAACTACCAGTTGTAAACCAATATCTTTGGCCTCTCCAGAATCGAAAGCGTGAGGTGTCATATCAAGTAATGAAGCAGTACATGGCCCACCATTAACACTTAGTTGCATGGAATAGTTTTGCTGACCATTACCTAAGTTTGTTGCTTGAATTGTCGTATTGCTCGATGTTGCTGCGATGAAATCTTGATCTTGTGAAAGGAATGCAAAGGAGACTTCGTATTCTTCAGTCACTTCGATGACAAGTAATGTTGATGAAGAAATATTGCCTTCTGTTGAAGCGATGAAGAGTCTAAATCCATAATAATCTGGCTCTGCACTGATTGGAACTTCAATCTGTAATGTAGATTGCATTGAGGTCCCTGCTGCTACGTTATTCAACTCATCGGTTTGCCAAAAGATATTCCAATTTGTTGGCAGATTTCCACCGAGTCCGTTTGGTTGGATGGAGTTGCTACTTGTGCCATTACCAGTTCCGTTGCCGGTTCCGTTTCCTGTACCATTACCCGATGAACCACTTCCACACCCAACCAATGTGTAGAGACAAAGTTGTATTGAATTAGAATCAATTGTAGTTCCATTGCTTGATAATGTTCCAGTCATGGTAATATTACCAGTAGTTAGCGGTAGCCACGTTGTAGAAAGATTTGCCATCGCTACTGTACCATTTTGGCTATCATTCCACGACCATAGTTGAATTCCCAAATCATTTTCTGCTACAACTTCCAAAAGATAAGATACATTTGATTCGAGTGGATTTATTTCAACACTTACATTCATAGCACCGTTACTTAAATCATATGAAGTTCCATTTGTAGGCTCGGTAAACATTAGAGTTTCATTTCCGCTTGCTTCATCCCATGGCTCAATTACTGTTGTTTGATTTTGCCACCAACCAGCCAAATCAGGCTCGTACTCAACATCCAGAAGGAACGTGTCCTCTACTGAACCATAATTCCATGCTGTGAAAGTTAAATTATTATTTTCTCCTTGTTCGAAAGCGACACCACCTGGCCAACTATTTTCTAGTGTTGGCTCGTAAGATGGCGCAACAGATACGAAAACCGTAGTTGATGATGAGACATTAGCATCTGGCTCGGTTACGATAATATCGAATGAGCCACTATCACTAGGAGTCCCTCCCTCACCGAGTCTAACTATAATCGTAGTATTTTTTGACCAAGTAGGAAATACATTGTCAACTACATCTTCACTAGCAATAATCTCCCAAACTGAAGATAAAGTTGCTGAATTGATTGTGACATTATAGGATTCAATTGAAGTTCCATTGTTATGAATTGTAAGAGTAACATTGCTAGATTGACCATCGCTGAGGCTAACATGAGCCACATCTGTTGAGAGGTGAATCGCTTCATCTGCAGCGGCTGAAAACGCTAACGGTGTTAGACTTGCAATAAGCAATACAACAACGAGAGCCACTGCACGGGTAGATTGTGAAGACATAGGACCAAAACTAGCGGTGTGTCCATCCCACTTGAGAGGTTCGGCCCTAAGGACCGCTATAATGACTACATTTTGAGTTTCTAAACCAACTCAGGATAGTAATGCTGTGATTTTTTCTGAATCGATTACTTCCCAAGGGAATTCGCCGTTAGCCCCTGGAATCCTTCCGAAATGGCCCCCTGCTGCACATGGAGAATAGATTGGTCTTAGCAAATTCAGATCCTTTGTAATCGCACCAGGTCTGAAATCAAAAACATTTGCAACCCTTTCAGCGATTTGCCTATCGGTTAGCGAAGAAGTTCCGAAGGTTTCAACTCTCAAACTGACAGGTTCTGCAACTCCGATAACATATGCTAATTGAATCTCACAAATATCTGCTAATCCTGCAGCAACTACGTGTTTTGCAGCCCATCTTGAGGCATATGCTGCTGAGCGGTCAACCTTTGAAGGATCTTTACCAGAGAATGCACCACCGCCATGACGGCCCATGCCACCATAGGTATCTACAATTATTTTACGACCTGTTAAACCTGCATCTGCATATGGACCACCTGGGTCTGCAAATCTCCCTGTCCCATTTACTACCAGATTGTAATCGCCATCGATTAATTGAGCAGGAATTGAATGTTTTACGACGTGCTCAGTGATTTGTTTTCGAACATATTCTAATTCTTTTGCTTCATCACCATCGAATTGGTCTTTTAGATGCTTGTCATGTTGAATAGCAATAATAACGGTATGAACGCCCTTAATTTTACCATCTTCACCATATTCAACTGTCACTTGAGACTTGCCATCAGGACGAGCCCAAGGCAAAATCCCTTGTTCACGTACTGCGCTGAGTCTACGGGTTAACTTTTGTGAAAGTGCAGCAGCTAACGGGAAATAGCGACCCTTTAATTCGGGATATGATTCTGTTTCAGTGCAGGCATATCCGAACATTAATCCTTGGTCTCCAGCACCCTGTTGCAATCCATCCTTGTTAACGCCCTGAGCGATATTCGCCGCTTGAGTAGTAATGTGGACTTGCACATCACATAACTCATGAGATGTTGCATCCATACCAATCTCATGACTAGTATATCCAATAGAGGCTGCCGTCTTACGAGCGATCGCTTGATAATCCGGTATATCTCCTGAAAGAGAAACCTCTCCAGCAAGAACGATTAGACTTCTGTCGTCTTTTCCTTTTACACAGGTTTCAACTGCAACCCTTGCATTTGCATCTACTCTAAGGCACGCATCGACAATGGCATCAGAAATAGCATCGCATAATTTGTCTGGGTGTCCGCTAGTAACGGATTCCGAGGAGAACAGGTCGGCCAACATATACCGCTCCCCAAGCCAATCATTTATGAACAATACGCCTATTAAGCGCAAATAATATTCTTAAAGATAATATTTTCACCATTAATTCATTCAACGAATATTCAAAATACGCTGAATTACGCTAATTGATGAACCGATGTTTTGATGTGAGGATGACCGCCCCACAGCACCATGAGCCACTATGTACCAACCGCATATCGCACCCACACTCTAGGCGAAATTCAGAGCAAAGGCGCCGAACTTGTTGATAGTGAAGTAACTATTGCAGGCTTCATGGAAGCGAATCGCGGCAAAGGTGCGATTTGTTTTGTTGACCTTAGAGATGGAACTGGTAAAACACAAGTATTCTTGAAGCAAGATAATATCGGTGAAGAAGCGCTGGATTTAGTACAGCGAATGACCCGTGAATCAACCCTACAGTTTACCGGTACAGTTTCTGAGAAGCGCCCACCAAAGGCGAAGGAGGGGGTTCCTACACCACCTCCAGCATACGAAGTCGTAGCAACTTCTGTCAATCTAATCGCACGTGCTGAAGCACCACTTCCATTAGGAGTTACAGATACAGTCCATGTAGCACTTGATACAAGACTTGACAATCGATTCTTAGATCTTCGCCGCACACATGTCAATGCAATGTTCCGCCTCCGTGGAAAGGTCTTGCAGTATGGCCGAGACAAATTGAATAGTGAAGGATTTATTGAAACTCACACTCCGAAAATAGTGGCAACCGCTACCGAAGGTGGCACTGATTTGTTCCCTATGACCTATTTTGAGACACCTGCTTACCTAAATCAATCTCCACAATTATTCAAACAATTGTGTATGTCTGGCGGCCTTGAGCGTATTTACGAAATCGGTCCAGCATTTAGAGCTGAAAAGCATGATACATATCGTCACTTGAATGAATTTATCTCATTCGATATTGAGTGTTCTTGGGCTAATGATGAAGATGTGATGGGAATTTTAGAAAGAATGATCCACCATATTTGGCAATCAATTTCAGAGGATCAAGAATGTCTAGATCATATTGCTACAATCAATCAATTCCGAGCAACTCAAGATGAAGAACCGATTGAATTAATCGTACCTGAACTACCATTCCCACGTGTATCATATTGTGATGCTATTAAAATTATCAAAGACAAAGGTGGAAAGATAGAATGGGGCGATGACATCGATGCAGAAAATTCTGATTTACTCGCTGTTGATTTACCTCAATTCTATTTCCTGCCTCAATGGCCAATGGAACTAAAACCGTTTTACATCCATCATATCGAAGGTGAAATGGGTAGCACTGACCGCCAGTTAAGCCGAGGATTTGACCTAAACTTTGGAAGGGATGAATTAACTTCTGGAGGTCAGCGTGAACATCGTATTGATGTTCTTATCGAGAACCTAAAGGATATGGATTTAGACCCTGAAGAATTTGAATTCTATGTTGCTGGATTCCGCCACGGCATACCACCACACGCTGGTTGGGGACTTGGTGTTGAAAGAATTCTAATGAAATTGACAGGAGCAAAGAATGTTCGTGAAACTGTTCTGTTCCCTCGCGATAGAAAGCGAATTTGTCCTTGATTTCATAACAACTAACCGAAAACAACGGCTATCTAAAGCCCCTCGCAGTAACATGGCCTGCGATAGAATGCAATGGGGTGCGGAACCATGGCAATACGCCGATTTGTATATGCCCGATGAAGAATCGCCATACCAAAAAGGAGGTAATATTCCATGTGTGATGCTAATTCATGGTGGTTTTTGGAAAGAGCAATACACTTCTGAATTGATGAGACCTATCGCAGAAGACCTCGCTGAAGCGGGTATAGCAGCCTGGAATATTGAGTTCAAACGCTGGAAGGAAGGCGATGAAGGCGTTTGGATGGATACTTTATCAGACGTTATGCGAGCATGGGGCCAACTTGCCCTATTACCGAATATAGATGTCCAGAGGTCGATGATCATGGGTCATTCCGCCGGTGGACATCTCGCCCTATTATTGGCGGCAAAGGCTGAACGCAAACCTTGGTTGGCCATTGCTCAGGCACCGATTGCAGACCTAATAGCAGCAGATAAAAGTGAACTCTCGGATGAGGGAAATGCTGTAAGAAAATGGATTGGATGCTCTCCTCAAGATAATCCAACTCTTTGGAATCAATTAAATCCGCTCACAAACCCTGCAGATTGCCCAATTCTTCTAATTCATGGTGCAGAAGATAGTGAAGTGCCAATCAGTCAATCTGAGGCTTATGCTAAAATGATGAAGCAGCGAGATGATGAAGTCAATGAATTATGGTTACCGGGAGACCACTTTTCAATTATTGATATTGCAAGTGATGATTGGCTTGTCCAACTTAATGCTATTACCGATTGGCTCTAAGTCGCTTTTGAAAATATTCTCTAAGGAAATGCCTATCATGCAATGCCGCGTGGCATGACGCATGGACCTTCTAGGCGATGATTATCCGTACTCCAGTACTGCCCTTAGGGGAAAACATGCTCTAGTGTGCGGAGCAAGCAAAGGAATTGGTGCTGCTACTGCAAAGATTCTGGCAAAAGCAGGGGCTAGTGTAACGGTCTGTGCCCGGAATACAGAGGCTTTGAATGGATTATGCATTGAACTTTCAACACTAGGAAGTGGTTCTCATTCCTCGCTCCCGCTCGACCTTGAAAATACAGAATCTATCAAACCTGCAGTTGAGGCATTAATCTCTGCAAAAGGGCCGATTCACATCCTAATCAATAATGCAGCCGGTCCCAAGGGTGGACCTCTTCTTGGAGTCGAGTTGGCTGATTTAGAAGGACCTTTCAAACGCCATCTTCATGCATCACACACGATGGTTCAAGCAGTAGTTGCTGGAATGGAGTCCGAGAATTACGGAAGAATTATTCAAATAATTTCTACTTCGGTAAAAGAACCAATTCCAAATCTAGGATTGTCTAATACCTTACGAGGTGCAATGGCTTCATGGTCAAAAACACTGTCAAGGGAATTACCTGCTTGTATCACAATTAACAATGTATTACCAGGATTTACAGATACGGAAAGACTTGGTTCTCTCGCAGCATCTATTAACGAAAAAACGGGTAAGAGCGTTGAAGCAATTCAAGAAGGTTGGATGGTCCAAGTACCGATTGGGCGCTTGATAGATCCTCTGGAAACTGCATCTGCAATCGCATTCCTAGCAATGCCTGCTTCTGGCGGCATACGGGGAGTCTCTTTGGCTGTCGATGGCGGAAGATTGCGTTCAATCTGATGCACGACTTCAAAAACAAGAGCGAATGAGGTGAACACATGGAAAGTTCAGTCAGTCCTGAAAGAGCCAAGATGATTCTTGATATGCTCACATCTGGTGGTGCAATGAGTGATATTAACACACCGTTAGCACTTCGATTAATACCCCTCGCAATAGAACTTGAAGATAATGAATTGGCTGAAAAATTACTTGCCCATGCTGCTGAAGTAGCCTCTAATGAAATTGAATCAGGATGGACAAAATTCGAGTCCCTTAAGCATACCAATGCCTCAGTGGACACTTTCTACCAACTGGCTGTTGAATCTGAAAAGATAACAGAAGCACAAAAATTAGCAGCAGCAGTTCTTCATCATGTATCATTATTACAACTCGCTGCGGATCAACTTGATGAAGCAAAAGCGAGTGCAGCACGATCACTTCGTATTAGAGAAAAGATAGAGGATTCGAAAGGAATCGTATATGGTCTCGCAGTATTGGAAGCGATTGCGAAGAAACAACAGGATTCTGATACCGCAATCGCCCTAGGAACAAGAAGAGTTGAAATCTTAATGCGCGATAACGATGAAGATGGGCAAATTGAAGCAATGTCGGACTTGGCTCATAGCCAAGCGACTATCGGGCATTTTGATTCAGCCCGAGATTTGTACACTGAATCATTAGAAATAGCAAAACGACTAGGAGATTTATCGGGTCAATTAGTTGCATATTGGGGATTAGCAGACCTTTGTGAAATCAATGAAGATTATGAATCTGCAATGATACATCTTTCTGATTGCTTACACGCTTTCCTTCAACAAAATCTACCGACACCAGCTCAAGTTAGAGTTCGAATAAATGCATTGGCAGATATTCAAGCCAATCCAGTTGCTAAGAAGTAATAGTGTGATTCAACGTTCAACGTTTAACACAGACATTGGTCATCTCTGAAAAGAATGACAGTGACCAACGTCCGCCCTCTCTACCGACTCCAGAATTCTTAACACCGCCAAATGGGGTCCGTAAATCTCTATGCAGCCATGTATTGACCCAGACTATTCCGCTATCGACTCGCTTGGCCAATTGTCTACCTCTTTCAGCATAGATCGGA
>Ga0308010_1001384_pt1 | contig 13577 bp, 12 predicted proteins | sample Neamet129_FD_202368 | JGI IMG/M metagenome (GOLD analysis project Ga0308010, IMG submission 202368) | Marine microbial communities from water near the shore, Antarctic Ocean - #129 | ecosystem: Environmental > Aquatic > Marine > Unclassified | place: Southern Ocean | collected 2014-07-24 | reverse complement strand
TAAAAGAAAAGGGTGAGAATTGTTATATTGGTGTTGAGATTGGTATGAATACTTTGATCAGACCCGCCTTATATGGTGCCTTTCATGAAATAGTTAATCTTTCTAAATACGGTGAACCGGTGAATATAAATGCAACGATTGTAGGACCAATATGTGAATCTGGAGATAGACTCGGTAATGATAGAAAATTTCCATCTACTATGGAGAGCGATATTATCTTGATAGCTGGTGCCGGTGCTTATGTTAGATCGATGGCATCAAATTACAATCTAAGGGACATCCCGCAAGAAGTAATTATTTAAACGGAGTTATCTAAGATCATTAGCCGATTATATCAAGAGCGTTAATTAACGCTCTATTCTCTTCTGGGGTCCCGATGGTGATTCTTAAGCAATCTTCTAAGGCCTTGTTATTTTTAATTTGTCCAACAAGTATGCGGTGCTCATGAAGGATATTAAACACTGCATGATTATTTTCAAATTTTACAAGTAAAAAATTGCCATCACTCCGCCAAACTTTCTTCACGCAATTTAAATCTGAGAGATAATTTTTTAATTGATCCCTCTCAGTGATAATTTTTCTAATTTGCTGGTTATTTGCTTCCAGATCGTTTGATGATAAAACATTTTCAATGTGATTTATTGTGGGAGTTGAAAAAGAAAATGGCGGTGATATTTTTTTTAGAAAGTTAATTACATCTGCATTTGAGATCATCGATCCACATCTTGCGCCAGCTAGGGAAAAGGCTTTAGATAGTGTTCTCAGCACGATAAGATTGTTATAGTTTTTTATCTCATCAACGCATGACGATAAAGAACTAAACTCAATATAAGCTTCATCGACTATAACAATTGCAGTATTTTTTGTCGCTTCTAGAATGAGACGGATATCTTCTTTCGATACCGATGTTCCGCAGGGGCTGTTTGGTGTGGATATAAAAATAAGCTTCGTTTTTTTTGTGATCGCATTTTTTAATTCTTCGATCTTTAGCGTGAAATTATTTTCCATACTTAGCGGGGCTTGTTCAATCGATATTGAATTTAAATTAGCAAAAAATTGATACATATCAAAAGTTGGCGGTGATATCAGAATACTATCTATATTAGGTCTGCAAAAAGTTCTTATAATTGTATCGACCGCTTCAGTGCTTCCCCTTGATACAAGGATTTCATTTTTACTCACTTCATAAAATCGAGACATTTTTTCAGTTAATATATCTGGACGGATAGGTGGGTATCTATTAAGAGGTATTGCGTTACTTTTTTTCCATGGAGATGTGGGCGATTCATTTGCATTCATACGAATCATGCCTTTACTCAGACCAGGAGCATTAATAATTGGTAAATCGAGAACTTCTGGTCTCACAAGATTTTTTATATTCATTTTTTATTTAACTAAGTAATTTGTAATTACTTGAGTCATTTCTTCTGTATCCAATATTTTCTCGTTATTTGTTGCGATATCTAAGGTTCTAGCACCATTTTCTATAGCATCATAGATTGCTTTCTCTAGTAAAGCAGCTTCTTCATGAAGATTTAAGCTATGTCGCAATAGTAAAGCGACACTTCCAAGCATGCCACATGGGTTAGCGATCCCTTTTCCAGCAATATCGGGAGCAGACCCATGGATTGGCTCATATAAACCTATAGCTCCATCACCCAACGATGCCGATGGAAGCATACCCATAGAGCCAGATAACATTGACGCCTCATCTGTAAGAATATCGCCGAACATATTTTCAGTAACTATCACATCGAAGTCAGCTGGGCGACTAATCAGATACATAGCTGCTGCATCCACAAGAATATGCTCTATGTCCACACTTTCAAATTCAGATGCCATTATTTTTGTTGTTACATCTCTCCAGAGACGAGATGTCTCTAATACATTTGCCTTATCTACAGAGCATAATTTATTTCGTCTGATTTTGGCTAAATTCGCGGCAAATCTTATAATCCTCTCTACTTCATAGTCATGATAGATGCATAGATCGCTTGCTGATGATTCGTTGCGTTGTTTTTCTCCAAAATATATTCCACCTGTCAGCTCACGAATTACCAAAAGATCAACATTTTCAAGAAGATGCTCTTTTAATGGCGAGGCCTTTGAGAGGGAGGGTATTATTTGTATTGGGCGAATATTAGCAAAAACTTTTAATAATGCTCTTAGTCCAAGTAACCCTTGTTCTGGTCTAATTTTTGCATTTGGATCGTCCCATTTAGGACCACCCACTGCACCTAAAATGACAGCATTAGATTCTTTACAGCTAGATACTGTATCTGAGGGAAGCGGATTATTACAATGATCAATGCCTGACCCCCCAATGTGTTGATTTGAGAAAGTGAAATTATGTCCAAATTCTTCACCAATTGTCTCTAGTATAGATTGACCAGATTTTGTTACTTCGGGACCTATGCCGTCACCAGGTAATAATGTTATTAAGGCGTCCATGTTCTTATTTCCTCAAATTTATTAATCTCACTTACATGCCGTTGAAGATATCCAAGTTGGTCTATACCTTCAACAAGGCAGTATTTTGAAAATTTATCTATTTCATAGTTTATTTTTTTATTACCAGATAGCGTAATTTCAGATTTCTCAACATTGATGGTTATTTTTTCTCCTGATTGATTTATTAGCTCATCCAAAATTTTTTCATTAACAATTATTGGTAATAAACCATTTTTTAGGGAGTTGCTTTTAAATATATCAGCAATTTTGGTGCTTATTACTGCTTTAAACCCATAGTCCATCAATGCCCAAGGCGCATGCTCTCTGGATGAACCACATCCAAAATTATCACCAGCAATTAAGATTTCGCAGTTCTTGCTGCTCTCTTGGTTGAGTAAGAATTTAGGATTTTTCCTTCCATCATTCATATAACGCCAGTCATGAAATAGATTATCACCGAGTCCTTCACGCGTTGTTGTCGTTAAAAATCGAGCAGGTATAATTTGATCTGTATCTATATCTGCTGTTGGTAATGCAACGGTTTTGGACTCTATTAACTTGAGTGGTTTCATCGTATTATTCCAAGTAATTCCGTGGATCTGCAACTCGACCCTCGATCGCGGATGCGGCAGCTGTTAATGGACTAGCTAATATTGTTCGTGCTCCTTTTCCTTGCCGACCTTCAAAGTTCCTATTACTTGTACTTACACTTAATTTACCTGAATTCACTGTATCTCCATTCATACCCAAACACATAGAGCATCCGGATTCTCGCCATTGAGCTCCAGCAGATATAAATATTTTATCTAACCCAAGCTTTTCAGCTTCTTTTTTAATTTTTTGAGAGCCAGGAACTACGAGCATTTTAACATTTTTCGAAATTTTTCTTCCTTTCAGTATGTTAGCTGCCTGCTGTAAATCATTTATTCTGGAGTTTGTGCAGCTTCCAATAAAAACCACATCAACTTCATTATTTGATATTGGCTTTCCTGGCAAAATTTGCATATATTCAAGTGCTTTATCGAAGCTCTTGTCATTTTTTCTATCAGGGACAGGCTCATTAACACCGATAACCATTCCTGGGTTAGTTCCAAATGTGACCATGGGTGATAGTTTGCTTGCATCTATCGAAATGTACTTATCATATATTGCGCCTGCATCACTAGGAAGCGACTTCCAGCGCAATAACGCCTCTTCCCAAGCATTATTTTTTGGAGACCTTGGTCTCCCATAAAGATAATTATAAGTTGTATCATCAGGGGCAATCATTCCTGATTTAGCTCCTGCCTCGATAGACATGTTACAAATTGTTAAACGCGCCTCCATATCCATACTATCTATGGCTTCACCTTTGAATTCCATCACATACCCGGTACCACCAGCGACACCAATTTGTCCAATAATTGCTAAAATTAAATCTTTTGAAGTTACACCCTTATTAAGAGTGCCTTTGACTTCTATAAGTAATGTTTTTGGTTTTCTTTGCAATAAGCACTGTGTTGCCAAAACATGGCCAACTTCCGTAGTACCAATCCCAAATGCTAAGGCTCCAAATGCCCCATGTGTACTCGTATGACTGTCACCACAAACAATTGTTTTCCCAGGTTGAGTTAGTCCTAGTTCAGGGCCAATTACATGGACAATACCTCTGTTATTACTTTCAAATCCAAATAACTCAATACCAAAATCATCACAGTTTTGCATCATCGTTCTGACTTGGTTGGCTGCACTTTTACCCGCAATTTCTATGTCTTTGAAAGAACGAATTGGCACAGTTGGTGTGGAATGATCCATAGTTCCTATCGTTAAATTAGGCATTCTTACATCTAAGTTTTTCTTTTTGAGTAATGTAAATGCTTGTGGTGTCGTTACTTCATGTATTAAATGCAAGTCAATATAAAGTATAGCTGGATTCGCCGTTGTTTCCCGGGTGACTTCATGCTCTGCCCAGACTTTTTCGAAAAGTGTTTTTGGATTTTGAGTTTCCATGAGTTTATATAGATCGTCGGGGAAGACGTATCTAGATGCTCTCTAACCAGCCATGGTCATCATTGGTTTTATTTGAGAATAACCCAAAAAACTCACTTTGAATCTGTTCGGTTATTGGTCCTCTCTCTCCAGAGCCAATAGCTATTCTATCAACACTACTTATAGGTGTTATTTCGGCCGCAGTACCTGTAAAAAACATCTCATCAGCAAGATATAAGGATTCTCGATTAATAGATTGTTCGTTTACCGTTAAGCCCAGACGCAGACATATTTTTATAACAGTATCGCGAGTGATGCCTGTTAAGATGCCAGAAGAGGCTGGCGGAGTATACAAAGTGCCACCCTTAACAAGAAAAAGATTTTCACCAGCGCCTTCGCTCACCATGCCGTCCGTTGACAAAGCAATACCCTCATCAAAACCAAGGCGTTTCGCCTCAGTACTAATAAGAGTGCTCGACAAGTAATTGCCGCCAGCTTTTGCTTGAGTTGGTATTGTGTTTGGCGCTACCCTTTGCCAGCTTGAAACACAGACATCAACACCATTCTCTAGGGCCTCTGCACCTAGATATGTGCCCCATTCCCAAGCTGCAATTGAGACATCAACCGGATGATCATCTTTTGGTGCTAATCCGATTTCACCATAGCCACGAAAAGCAATTGGCCTTATATAAGCACCATTGGTGAGGTTATTATCGTTAATTAATGCCTTACAGGCTTTTATAATTTCATGCTCAGCGAAAGGAATTGGCATTCTGTAAATTTTTGCTGAATTATACAAACGCTCGATATGATCACTAAGGCGAAATATTTTTAATCCATCGGGTGTTTTATAAACTCTAATGCCTTCAAAAACTGATGAACCATAGTGAAGCGCATGCGATAGCACGTGAACTTTAGCTTCATCCCAATTAACAATTTGACCGTTGTGCCAAATAAACTTGCCACCTTTGTAACTCATTTTATTCCCTCATTTATTAATCTATTTGCGGGGATTTAATTTTCCAACCAATCCATACGGCTTCGTAAATCAGCCCCAACCTTTTCAATAGGATGATTTAGATCATCATTCATCATTCTTTTGAATTCTGGCTGACCTTGGTTGTTTTCATCAATCCAGTTTTTTGCAAATGTGCCGTCTTGAATTTCAGTAAGAATTTTTTTCATTTTATTTCTTACGTGTTCATCAATGATCCTGGGGCCACTTACCAAATCTCCATATGCAGCAGTATCACTAATAAATTCATGCATTTTTTTAAGGCCGCCTTCGTGCAGTAGATCTACAATAAGTTTTAATTCATGCATGCACTCGTAGTAGGCTACTTCCGGTTGGTAACCAGCGGCTGTCAGAGTTTCATATCCAGCTACTACCAGCTCTGTGGCTCCACCACACAAAACAGCTTGTTCACCAAATAAATCAGTTTCTGTTTCTTCAGCAAATGTCGTTTCTATAACACCAGCCCGTGCACCACCAATTCCATGTGCGTAAGCAAGCGCTAAGTTAAGAGCAGATCCTGAATTATCGACTTCTACCGCAACTAAGCATGGCACGCCGTGGCCTTCTTGGTATTGACGACGCACAAGTCCACCTGGTCCTTTTGGGGCGATAAGAAAAACATCTAAATCTTCACGCGGTTTAATTTGTTTGTAATGAATATTAAACCCATGAGCAAACAAGATGGCTGAATTGGTGTTTAAAGACGATTCTACATCTTTATAGAGACCTTCTTGGGTAAGATCAGGTGTTAGGAATGCTGTAATTGCGGCATCTTTAACTGCATCATTGGGTTCGGCTACCTCTAAACCATCAGCCATCGCTTTTTTCCAGCTAGGCCCATCTTTACGAAGGCCGACAATAACATTATGACCGCTGTCTTTTAAGTTAAGTGCATGCGCACGACCTTGGCTGCCATAACCTAGTATCGCGACACGTTTACCCATTAATACCGATGAATCTACATCTTTTTCAGAATACATTTGCATTGCTTTCATTTCCTTTTGCTTGCTAGATATTTGATTTTTTTATCTTAAAAAAAACCCCACTATTCGTTTTTTATGAATGCAGGGTTTATGGTAATTTTATGAAGTATTATATTCCCCGTAACGTCCTTTTTAGAATCAATGATAACAGTGAAAGTAGAAAGGAACTTTCGTTTCTTGTAATTATTCTTAATTCTTTAATTAATTTTTTCATAATTAACTAAATAATGTTGTAAGGGCGTTTTTATGTCAACCTTGCATCATTATAATATAATTATTCTGTTACGTCTTTCGAATAAATTTTTGATAAAAATAACCGTTTTAATTTTCTATAATATGGGATGTAATTAAACATTATATCTAGATTTTGGTGGTGATAGAATATATTTTAAGACCTTACTAAGGATTGGTCTGAAATTAATTGTATTTATTAATTTCAAAGTATATAAAAAATTGAACTGTAAGCTATTTAAGGAAGTAATTATGAATTTTGACTATTCCCCAAAAGTAATTAATTTGAGAGAAAGATTATTCGAGTTTATGGATAAATATATTTATCCTAATGAAAAGATTTTTTATGACTCTTTAAATGATGGCGATTCTCGCTGGCAAATACCACCAATAATGGAAGAACTTAAAGGGATAGCTAAAAAAGAAAATTTATGGAATTTGTTTCTACCAGATAGTGAACATGGCGCTCAACTCAATAACCTTGAGTATGCACCACTTGCTGAGATTATGGGTAGGTCACTGATAGCTTCCGAGGTATTTAATTGTTCTGCTCCAGATACGGGGAATATGGAGGTATTGGTTCGTTACGGTAATGAGGAGCAGAAAGCGTTATGGCTGACTCCTTTGTTAAATGGAGAGATACGGTCTGCATTTGCCATGACGGAGCCGGATGTTGCTTCTTCTGATGCGACAAATATTGAATCAACCATTACTCCAGATGGGGATGATTATATAATTAATGGTCATAAATGGTGGACTTCAGGCGCCATGGATCCACGATGTAAAGTTCTTATATTTATGGGTAAAACAGACGTCAATGCATCAAGGTATGCTCAACAATCAATGATCTTAGTGCCGCTCGATACAAAGGGTGTTGATGTGGTTAGGCCGTTGATGGTTTATGGTTATGATGACGCACCACACGGCCATGCAGAAATAACCTTTAAGGATGTCCGGGTTCCTAAAGGTAATATTTTATTAGGAGAGGGTCGAGGATTTGAGATAGCTCAAGGAAGACTCGGTCCAGGAAGGATTCATCACTGCATGCGTCTTATTGGTATGGCTGAGAGAGCGCTGACTAAGATGTGTGATAGAGCTTCCTCAAGAGTATCTTTTGGTAAAGAGCTGTCAAGGCGGGGTGTTGTAAAAGAAATGATAGCTAATTCTAGGATTGATATCGAGCAGGCAAGGTTACTCACCCTGAAAGCCGCTGATATGATGGATAAGCAAGGTAATAAATTGGCGCGTAAGGAAATAGCCATGATTAAAGTCGTCGCACCAAATATGGCGCTACGTGTTATTGATAGGGCAATTCAGGTTCATGGCGGCGGCGGTGTTTCTGAAGATTTTGGACTGGCCTCAGCATGGGCAGGCGCAAGATCTTTAAGGTTGGCGGACGGTCCCGATGAGGTGCATTTGTCTCAAATTGCCAAGCTTGAACTTGCGTCGAGATTGGTTTTGTAAAATTTACAATGTTGACTTTCTACTGGGACATTTTACAAATTCTTCAATTACTATGATATTGATATATATAATCAAAAGTAATTAATAATTACCGCAAGCCTTGATTATAGGGGATTAAATTAAACATTAGATATAAATACAAAGCTTATGATTAATTGTTGAAAAAGTAACTTTCTTAAGGACTAGCGATATATTTTTATTGTGGTATTCTTAGCCTCGCTTGTATGGTTGATCGGATGTCATGAGGGCTTATTAATTTGTATGTTTATATTATAAAAAGCTGTCATAGCACTTGATTTATGATTAAAAAAAAACATAAAATTAGTCAGTAACGGAATAATCACATAATTCCCTACAGGGATAATGTAAAAGTAATTTAAATAAACTTTAAGGAGTGCCCATGAAACGGTGCATAAATAATAGCTTGGTAATTAAATTTGTATACATGTCAATCGGCCTTGTGTTGATGTCTGGTAATTTGATTGCTCAATCAGTCGATGATGTTCTTAAGGCGGATGCAAAAAGATTGCAGTTAGCTCAGGCCTCTCAAGAAAGGATTAATGAAAAGGTTGAAGGTACTAGAACACTTACAGATCAGTACCGTGCCATTAATAAAGAAATCGACGGACTTAAAGTCTATAACCGATTAATGAGCGCTCAGGTTCAAGGACAGGAAGCCACGCTTGAGGACATCCAGATATCAATGGATCAAGTCGATGTTATCAACCGTCAGATCTTTCCTTTAATGGAGCGTATGATTGATGGCTTAGATCAGTCTGTTGCTTTAGATATTCCATTTTTATTGGAAGAGAGATCTAAGCGTGTAGATAATTTGAAATCATTGATGTCAAGATCTGATGTCAGTGTTGCTGAAAAATTTCGAAAAGTTATGGAAGCCTATCAAATTGAATTAGATTTTGGTTCATCGGCAGAATATTACAAACAATCACTAGATCTTGGAAGTGATTACGGCGTACGTGATTATAATATGTTGAGAGTTGGCAGGATTGGTCTTTATTTCCAATCGGATGATTCTTCTATAACTGGTATGTGGGATGTAAATCAAAATGACTGGGTGGTCGATGATGAGCATCGCGCAGAAATACGAAAAGGCTTAAGAATGGCTAGGCAGCTAATAGCTCCTGAACTTATGCTAATCCCGGTTCAAGCAGCAAAGGAGGCATCTTAAGATGAATAAATTTATAACATTTACATTGGTATTAATGGGATCAATAGGTCTAGCCAATGCTCAAGAAGATGCTTCGTCTATGGGAGATCTGCTTAAGCAGATAGAACAAGGTCAAGCACGTGATTCAGTCGAGGCTCAAAAAAGAGAAGCACGTTTTCAAGCATCACGAAATGATCAGCAGAAATTATTAAATAATTCTAGATCAGAAAGAACTCGTGAAGAAAATAGAAGTGAATCATTAGAATCAACATTTGCAAAAAATCAACAACTGATTGTTGATGCGCGAGCTGCATTAGATAAACGACTAGGCGCTCTTAAAGAGTTGTTTGGTGTTTTGCAGACTGTCTCTGGTGATGCTCAAACACGTTTTAATGGGTCATTGACAAATATACAATATCCCAACCGTGAGGCATTTTTGGTAGAGCTTGGCAATAAAATGGCAAGCGCAAATAGTCTTGCATCTATTCAAGATATTGAAGGGTTATGGTATGAGCTACAAAGAGAAATTACCGAACAAGGTAAGATCTCAAGATTCACTACTCAGTATGCAACTGCTGATGGCGAGAGAGTAACTTCTGATGTCGTTAGAGTAGGTGTATTTAATCTAGTTTTTGAAGATGGGTACCTGCAATATGACAGCACAACTGGCAATGTAACTGAACTGCAAAGACAGCCTGACCAGTCTCAATATACCAATTCCGCAGAAGATATGATGGAAGCAACAGACGGTTATATTGGCATTGGCTTGGATGTTACTCGCGGTGGTATTCTGGCTTTATTGGTAGAGTCGCCGACGCTTACAGAGCGCGTTAACCAAGGTGGTATTGTTGGTTATTGTATTATTGCATTAGGTATTGTTGGATTATTGATTGCTATATGGCGCTGGATAGGCCTAACTAAGGATAGCCGAAATGTCACTGCTCAGTTAACAAGAGAAAGCGCATCAATGGATAACCCGTTAGGTCGAGTCTTGTCAGCTTATGATGAGGCTAAAGGTGCTGATGTAGAGACGGTTGAGCTCAAGCTTCATGAAGCCGCACTAAAAGAAATGCCGGATCTTACAAAAGGATTGTTATTTATCAAAGTGATCGCTGCAGTAGCGCCATTGATGGGTCTGCTTGGAACAGTGACAGGGATGATAAAGACCTTCCAAGTGATTACACTTTATGGTGCTGGAGATCCAAAATTAATGGCTGGAGGTATATCACAAGCCCTTATGACAACTGTATTAGGATTGGTCGTTGCTATACCGATGGTGTTGCTACATACCTTAGTTAGTGGTCAGAGCCGTAAGATTGTTAATATCTTACAATCTCAGAGCGCTGGTATTGTTGCTAATCATCAAGAAAGCAAACATTAATAAGGCTAGGAGTAGTTATGTATTGGTTATATGACTCATGGGATGCGATTATCGATTTTTTATATCTCGGTGGTAATGTCCTTAGGTGGATAGCAGTAACGATATTTCTAATGTGGGTCCTAATCCTTGAGCGCCTGATGTACTTTCGCTCAACCATGGCAGAACTAGCGGCTGATATAAAAAATAACTGGGAGGCTAGGGGTGAGCGTCGCTCCTGGCATGCGCAGCAAATTAGAGAAGGTATGATTTCTCGATTTGAAATGGCAACCAATGGCTCTATTCCAATGATACAAACATTGGTAGCACTGTGTCCGCTTCTAGGTCTTCTAGGGACCGTGACAGGGATGATTAAGGTATTTGAGGTAATGGCGGTATCAGGCTCTGGTAATGTTAGAGCTATGGCAGCAGGTGTTTCACAAGCAACCGTGCCAACTATGGCTGGAATGGTAGGAGCGTTATCAGGCGTTCTTTTGGTAACCCTCTTAACTAGACGTGCCGCAAGGGAAGTGGAGTTTTTAGAAGACTCTCTTACAATGGATCATTAAAGGTAAAAGAATATGCGTAAAAACACCGGAAATTTAGGAATGGAAGAAGAAGAAAATGAGATTAATCTTACCCCAATGTTAGATGTGGTATTCATTATGCTTATCTTCTTTATCGTAACAGCCTCCTTTATTAAAGAAGCAGGGATAGACGTCAACAGGCCTGATGCACCAACTTCAGAGCGGGTTGAAGACGCTAATATATTGATTGCAATCAGCCCAAATGATGAAATTTGGATAGATAGACGGATAATAGATCCAAGGGCAGTAAGGGCGAATATTGAAAGAATGCATGCAGAGAACCCTAAAGGATCTGTCGTTATTCAAGCTGATAAGAAATCAACCAATGAATTATTGGTTGTGGTGATGGATGCTGCGAGACAGGCTGGAGTTTATAACGTCTCAATCGCCGCAAATAACTAATAATAAGAGGTAGCATCAATGTATGTAAGATATGCGATTTCGATAATAGTTGGATCAGCTATTACCATCAGCCTTTTATTTGTTATGCATTTACTGATTGCTTCAGGTAAGAGCGCATTGACTGAGCCACGAGCTCGGCATTTATTGGAATTTGTGAGGATCAAACGGAATGAAAATCTTAATACTGAAGATTTAACCCCAGAGAAACCGCCCAAACCTCCAGAAATACCCCAAGAAATGCCGCCACAAGATATGGATAGTGTGGACCCTAATGCCCCAACAATAAATATTCCACCCCCTACAATGGGAAATGATTTGAATATTGGTGGCCCAGGCGGAATGAATATTGCTGAGGGTGATTATCTGCCGATTGTAAGAGTGGCACCAATTTATCCCGCAAGAGCCTTATCTCGAAACTTAGAAGGCTATTGTGATATGAGTTTTACTGTAACACCTGCAGGCACTACGCTTGATCCACTTGCAGAATTTTGTACGAGCTCATTATTTGATCGCTCATCACAAAGAGCGGTCTTAAAATTTAAGTATAAACCACGTGTGGTAGATGGTGTTCCTGTATCGGTATCTGGTGTTAAAACAAGAATAACATTTAAGATTGAAGATTAATTTTGAATACTATTAAGTACATATAATAAGAACGGAAGGTTTAATAATGTTGATAAAACAAAATATAATGAGCAAATTAATAGCAATTGCCTTTGCATCTATTTTATTAATGGGGTCTGTATTTTCTCAGACAACACCAAGTAGCGCTCAAACTGAAGCTGATCGAGTGAAATCTGGTGAGACTGAACGTGATCGTCGTAACAAAACAAAAACGAAAAAGGCACAGGCGGTAAGTAAGGGTGTTTATGCGAAGATAACTAAGGCTCAAGAATTAATGGAACTCGAGGATAATGATGGTGCTTTGAAAATACTCAATGCCCTCCGTGCAAGCACTAAGATTACAGATTATGAGCGACAAAATGTAATGAATTACCTAGGTTTTGTTTATTATAATATGGAAGATATCACCAGAGCAATGGCCGCATACCAAGAGATGCTGCGTATACCAACCATTGAGGAGCAAATAAAAAAAACAACAACTTATACATTGGCTCAACTAAACACGATGGAAGAAAATTACACTAAAGCAATTTCTCTTATAGAAGATTATTTTGAATTAGAAGTTAATCCAACGCCAGATGCTTATATTCTTTATGCGCAGAATCTCTATCAGATAGAGCGATATAAAGACATGATTAAACCGATAGAGACAGCTCTTGTTGTGGATGTTCGCAGGAAAAAAGCCCGAAGAGCAGCGGCTATAATTACTGCTGAGGCAGCACTTAATAAAGCGAGAGAAGAAATAGAGATTATTGCTGCGACAACTAAATTAGCAGAAGCAAGAAAACTAGCAGCTAAAGAACCCCTAGCCAAGGAAGATTGGTATGTGTTACTTAATTTTGCCTATTTCCAAGAGGAAGATTTTAATAAAGTTAGAGATATACAAAAGACTTTGCTTTTGCATTGGCCGAAGAAAAGATACTGGTTCTCATTAGCGGGTGCATATACCGAGTTAGGCGAAGATGAGAACCTTATTTATGCTTATGATGCAGCCTATACACAAGGATTATTAGAAAAACCTGCCGAATTAATTACAATGGCCCAATTATTCATGCAGGCAGAGGTGCCCTTTAAAGGCGCGCTTCTACTTAATAAAGAAATAAAAAATGGTCGCGTAGAGGGTAATGCAAAGAATTATAGATTAATGTCACAAGCTTTTACGCTTGCATCAGAAGATGAAATGGCAATCCCTGCATTAAAAATGGCAGCTAAATTATCTGATGAAGGTGAGTTAGATTTAAGGTTAGGTAATGCTTATCTTAATTTGGGAATGTATGATGACTGTTCAAAAGCAGTAAGAGCGGGTATTAAAAAAGGTAAGATTAAG
>Ga0308010_1001361_pt1 | contig 13685 bp, 13 predicted proteins | sample Neamet129_FD_202368 | JGI IMG/M metagenome (GOLD analysis project Ga0308010, IMG submission 202368) | Marine microbial communities from water near the shore, Antarctic Ocean - #129 | ecosystem: Environmental > Aquatic > Marine > Unclassified | place: Southern Ocean | collected 2014-07-24 | reverse complement strand
AAACCTAACAAAACAGGCACCAATTGCTATGGGAACGGTAACCCTGTCAAGTAACCATAGAAGCGGCTTATGAGTGAATTTTCGTTTATATAAATACAATCCAATAAGAGTCCCAATAACAGCTCCGTGACTAGCCAGGCCTCTGAAACCAGTAAAAGTATAACCTGTAGGAGTATCACGAATGGGTAATAAAATTTCAATTAAATGGTTTTGATAATAATCCCAACTGTAAAAAAAGACATCCCCTAGGCGTGCTCCTAAAAGAACGGAAATGATCATATAGACAAATAATGATTCTAAATATTCTAGTGGAATTTTTTCTTCATCATAAATTTTCTTCATCATATAATAACCAAGTCCAAAGGCAATTATGAACATTAAGCTATAATAATGGATTCCAAAACTTCCTATTTTAAATAATGTTTCACTTGGAGCCCAATCTATTTTTGAGAAGTACATATACGTGTTATTTTATGTATGTAAATGTAATTAAAATCAATGCCATTAAAAATAAATACTCAAGGAATTGGATCATATCCTGAGCCGCCCCAAGGAGTACATTTAACAATACGTTTAATTCCCAACCATCCACCTTTAAAAAGGCCGTGTTTTTTTAAAGCTTCAAGTGAATACTGGGAGCAGGTGGGTTGGAATCTACAATTTGATGGTAACAATGGTGATAGCAGAATTTGATAGCCTCTAATTAGTATGACAAGGGGAATAATCAATATTCTCTTCACGAGTTTATTTTAGTTGATTTTAAATGAGGTTCCCTCTGAGGTATCGTTTATTTGAATATTTAGTTTAGACAACGAATCTCTGATTAAGTCAGAAGTTTCAAAATCTTTATTTAATCGAGCTTTATCTCTAAGTTCTATAATTAGTTGAAGGGATCCTTCAAGCTTTTCATTCCCTTGATTTGATATATTATTATCAGAAGCAAGGAAGCCAAGTACATCATAGAAAAATGCATTCATCAAAGAGGAAAGTTTTATTAAATCCCCAGAGCTTATTTGTTGTATTCCATTTGCAATTGAATTGATATATTTTACTGCATCAAAAAGATTTGCAATTAATAAAGGACTATTAAAGTCATCATTCATTGCAGAATAACACTTGGTTTCCCATTGCTTTAAGTCAAATCCTGAACTTTTTTCGCTTATTGTTAATGAGGGTATTTTAGCAATTCCTTCAAGTAAACGATTAAACCCTTTTTTGGAGGCTTCTAAGGCAGTTTCACTTATGTCTACAATACTTCTATAATGAGCTTGGAACATAAAGAACCTAACAACCATAGGGGAGAAGGCTTTTTTAAAGATAGAATTTGTTCCAGTAAACATTTCTTGCGGCAAAATATTATTTCCAGTAGATTTCGCCATCTTCTTACCGTTTAAGGTGAGCATGTTAGCATGTAGCCAGTAATTAACTGGACTAGTTTCGTTTATAGATTCAGATTGAGCAATTTCACATTCATGATGAGGAAATTTCAAATCCATTCCACCTCCATGGATATCAAACGTTTTCCCTAAATATTTTGTACTCATCGCAGTACACTCAAGGTGCCATCCAGGAAAACCATCACTCCAAGGTGAAGGCCACCGCATGATATGAACGGGTTCAGCTTTTTTCCAAAGTGCAAAATCTTGCGGATTTTTTTTATCGCTTTGTCCGTCTAATGATCTTGTATTGTGAATTAGGTCTTCAATATTTCTTCCACTTAGTTTTCCATAGGGCGTTACTTTATTGAATTCTATAACATCAAAGTACACTGAACCATTTATTTCATAGGCAAATCCTTTTTCCAAAATTTGTTTAATGAGCTCAATTTGTTCTACAATATGCCCTGTAGCTGTTGGTTCAATACTTGGAGGCAATGCATTAAATTGCGCCATTGTATTTCTAAAATCGACCGTATAGCGCTGAACAACTTCCATAGGTTCTATAGATTCGAGACGTGCTTTTTTTGCAATTCTATCTTCCCCTTGATCAGCATCATTTTCTAAATGTCCAGCATCAGTAATGTTTCTTACATAGCGAACTTTATACCCCAAATGCTGAAGATATCTATAGATTAAATCAAAAGACATAAAGGTTCTACAGTTCCCTAAATGAACATTACTGTATACGGTAGGTCCACAAACATACATTCCAACATGTTTCGGATCAATGGATTTAAAAGGCTCTTTTTTACCTTTTAATGAATTATAAACCACTAATGAAGTGTCCATCTAAAATGTAGTATCTAATTTTATATAATCTAAAAAATCTCTCTTTTTTTCTTCTATACTAAAGATACCTCCGAACTCGCTAGTAACTGTACTACTAGCCGTATCACTTATGCCTCTTGAGTTTACACACAAATGCTTTGCGTCAATTACACACGCCACATCTTTAGTGCCTAAAATAGCTTGTAATTCTTGAACAATTTGAAGGGTAAGACGTTCTTGGACTTGTGGTCTTTTCGCATAATAATCAACAATACGATTCATTTTTGAAAGACCCACAACCGTTCCATTTGAAACATATGCAATATGTGCTTTTCCGACTATAGGAAGTAGATGATGTTCGCAAGTAGAGTAGAGGGTGATATTTTTTTCCACCAACATCTCTCCATATTTGTAGGAATTATTAAAAGTTGAAGCTTTAGGTTTATTCTCTGGATTTAGTCCTCCAAAAATTTCATTCACAAACATTTTTGCAACACGCAGTGGTGTTCCCTTAAGACTGTCATCTTTGAGATCCATTCCAAGAGTTTCGAGTATAGTTTTAACATGGTCTTGAATGATATCTATTTTTTGAGCATCACTTTTGTCAAAAGCATTTTCGAGTAGGGGAGTTTTGGCACTTAATGAAAAGTGATCTTCTCCTAACTCAAAGTTAGTTTCGTTTATTGTTTTTTCGATTTTCATAGTTTAATAAAGGTGCCTACAAATATACTTAATTTATAGAGGAATAAAATACTATTAAATTGATCAAAGTTTGATGTTATAACTCACACTTATTTGGGTCAATTTTTGACTTAAATCATAAACATCCGTTAGACCCTCAGAGAAGAGTTCGAAACGTTTGTTCTGTTCAAAATTCATTAATGATAGACTTAAGTTACTCGCCCCGAAATCGATACCCACCCCAAGGGTTAGTGCAATGTCATTAGTAGTGCTATTTTTATATACTCCGTTTCTAGTGAGTATTCCAGAGCGCAGGCTAATGTCTTTTAGGCGAAATTCTCCACCTATTTTTAACGTGTTTACAGCACCAAATTCTGAATTTACTCGCGATGAAATGCTATTTAAATAATTACTCCCATACTGATCACTCAAAATAGTATTCCCAGTATTTTGTGAACTATAATCAGCAGAAATTATCCCTTTTTCACCAAATATATAGGCAAAACTTAGTGTAGTTTTTGATGGAATTTTCAATTCATAAGGTTCATAAATATTTGTAATATTAGGATCAATCATTTCATTTATAATAGAATTTTCTTCAAAATGAAAAGCATCAATACTTTGAGTTGTTTCATCAATCATAGTTAGCCATTGTGGACTATCATATGTAGCACCAAGCCTAATATTCTTTAGTCTGAGAATTCCACCAATCTGAACTGAGGTACCATTTCCAAGTGTTAGTAATGTATTGTTAAAATTTATATCATAGGTAGTAGATTTAAGCGACTGCCCGGTTTCTAACAAATCTTTAGATGAACTAAATTTTAAATTATGGCTATTAATATTTACACCAATATGAAAAATATTCCTATATAATCCGCTAACATTAAAACTAGTTTTCCTGTGCCATCCTTCGCTTTTAAGTGAGAGTTGATGATTTACTTGATTGTAATCAACATTTGAATAATATTCTGTATTTCCATTTTCAAAAACAAAGGGATTCACAATATAACTTTGGTAACCTAAAAATGCTTGCTGGGCTCCAAAACCATTCTCATCCCCTAAAATTTTATAAACTTCTGAGACTGTTTCATCATCGTATAAGGGAAGATTCTCAAAATCTAACCCATCTGCATAATATTCAAAATATTGATCAATACCATTTGTATTAGTTCCATTTACAGAAGATTTTTGGTCGTAAGTAGCAATTTTATGAAGATTTACACCCACACTAACTCTAGACCATGGGCTTTCGGTATTCTTATTATTAAAAACAAACACCGCTCCAAAATGATCTAAACTAAGGTCATCATTTTCTCTATTTGTTGAAGTCCCAAAGTACGTTCCTTCTGTAAGTTTATTTTTATAATTTATTGAGGCACCAAATTCAGAATTTAAAAAAACAGAAGAACTGGCTGGGTTAAAACTCAATGCAGTTAAATCTCCCCCTAGGGCTCCAAATGCACCGGCCATTGAAGTAAACCGCGATGAACCATTGAGCTCAGTTGTTAAAAACCGGTTCACATCATTAATATTCTGTGCTACAGAAACTTGCATCATTAGTATGCTACCAAGTAGTAAGGTAAGGTATCGCATTTTAAAAAGTTATTATGATTAATTTCTACGTCCCCCAGAAGAACTTCTTCCAGATCCGCCACTACTAGCACCGCTACTACTTCCTCTGCTGCTGCTAGAATTATATGATCTTGCAGGGGTTGAATTGTAAGACCTAGCGGGAGTAGAATTGTATGATCTTGCAGGGGTTGAATTATTTTTTTTGGGACGATTATAAGAAGTGTTAGCACGTTTTACTGGTTGTTGCGCAGCTCTTCTTACATTAGGTTGTCGATTATTAACAACAACTGGTCTTCTTGTCTTTACCGGTCTAACTGTTCTTGGTGAAGAGGTATTATTATTATTTCTTGCCCCTAAAGAATTTCTAGATAATGAAACTCTGCCCGAACTATTTCCTAGTAGAGACTTAGTAATATTTGTATTTGATCTATAGAACCCTGTAATCCCTGAAGTAGAACCACCGTTTCTGAAAATTGCTGATCTAGAATTACCAACAATATTTTCATTCAATTGATTAGTCCTTATTGAGCCAATACTAACGCCTCTTCCAATGGAGCTTACACCCCTTCCAACATTAATTCTATTGATTGTTCTTTGCACATCACGATCACGGGCATCAGATTTTGATTCTTTAGAATCATCATTTCTATTATTTCTATCAGAAGAATCCCCATAATTTTTTTCTCCTCTCCCTGATCTAACTCTAGCTACTGTGGAGGCAAAATCTCTATCATTTAGATTCTGATCCTTATAACCATTCATGTATCGGTTTCTGCCCCATCCTTGATTCCTATTCCAAAAATTCGCATATCCATAAGGACTATAAAAGTTTGAATATGCACTGTATGGGTTAAAATAAGGATTGAAAAATTGATTATTCCAAAACCCAAAATTTGACTGATATGGGTTGAAAAACGGATTGAAGAAATTACCGTACCCAAATCGGAATGAATCTCCATAATAATTATTCCAAAAAGAAGAAGTTCTAAAAGCAAAACCAGAGAGCCCCCCCCAAAACATGTTAGGGCTATTATTTACTACAATGATTTCAGTTTGTGTTGTTTGCTCTCCCCAAGGAATTTGACTTGAAGCAGAATCAGTATCACTGTACTGGTTTTGGCCTGAAGATGTGTACGTGTCTGTATCTGTAAAATAGGTTTCCTCATTAGTTTCTGGAATATATCCATCAGCAACATCTTGAAAATATTGGCTGTAATATGTATCCTGTGTTACTTCCTGTGAGGCCTCTTGAGAATTTGACTTCTTTGAAACGTATATACCATCGGTTTCAAAATAGGATGCACTTTGAAAACTACCACAGCTTATTAAAAGGGTAACTGATAATAGCCCTAAAAATATTTTTTTAATTTTTGATAAACTGAAGGTCGTATTCATGTCAAAACGTTTTAGAAAAATGGTTATAAAAGTTTAGTTTTGCATTATAAAACTAACACAATCAAATATAGGCAAAATCTATGCCAAACTAATATGGCCAATAAATTAACTCCTAGAAGTACAGATTATTCTAAATGGTACAATGAAATTGTAGTACAAGCAGATCTAGCAGAAAATTCTGCAGTACGCGGTTGCATGATTATCAAACCCTATGGCTATGCTATATGGGAGAAAATGCAAGCTGAACTTGACAAAATGTTTAAGGCTACGGGTCACGAAAATGCATATTTTCCACTTTTTGTACCTAAAAGTTTATTTGAGGCTGAAGAAAAAAATGCTGAGGGTTTTGCTAAAGAATGTGCGGTGGTAACCCACTACAGATTAAAAAATGATCCTAATAATAAAGGAAAACTTATCGTTGATCCTGAGGCTAAACTCGAAGAAGAATTGGTGGTAAGACCCACCAGTGAAGCAGTAATATGGAACACCTATAAATCATGGATTCAGTCTTATAGAGACCTTCCTATCTTGATCAATCAATGGGCAAATGTTGTTCGCTGGGAAATGCGAACACGTCTTTTTTTAAGAACGGCTGAGTTTTTATGGCAAGAGGGGCATACTGCACATGCAACAAAAGCAGAAGCGCTTTCAGAGGCAAAGCAAATGAATCAAGTCTATTCAGATTTCGTTCAGAATTATATGGCAATTCCAGTAATTCAGGGAACGAAATCAGAAAGTGAACGTTTTGCAGGCGCCGAAGAAACTTATTGTATTGAGGCGCTAATGCAAGATGGAAAAGCACTTCAAGCAGGAACTTCTCACTTTTTAGGACAAAATTTCGCAAAAGCATTTGATGTTAAATATGCAACTTCCAAAGGTGAATTAGAATACGTGTGGGCTACCTCTTGGGGTGTTTCTACTCGTCTTATTGGGGCACTTATTATGACCCATAGTGATGATCATGGACTTGTATTACCTCCTAATTTAGCACCCATTCAAGTGGTGATTATTCCTATTTATAAAGGGGATGAACAACAAGCTCAAATTGCAGAAGTAGCTCAGAAAATCAAAGCTTCACTTGAAGAAAAAAACATTCGTGTTAAGTTTGACAATCGTGATAAATTTAAACCTGGATATAAATTTAATGAGCACGAACTCAAGGGGGTGCCACTAAGAATTGCAATTGGCCCTAAAGACTTAGAAAAAGGAACTTTAGAGATTGCACGCCGTGACACTTTATCTAAACAGTTCGTTTCTCAAAATGATGTTGTAGATCATATTACTAGCCAATTGGATGTCATCCAAATCGATTTATTTGAAAAGGCAAAAAACTTTAGAGAAGAAAATATAAGGGAGGTTAATGACTTTGAAAGTTTTCAAAAAACAATCAAAGAAAAAGGCGGTTTTGTTTCTGCTCATTGGGATGGAACTAATGAAACTGAAGAAGCGATTAAGAAAAAAACCAAAGCTACGATTCGTTGTATTCCTTTAGAGAATACAGTAGAAGAGGGGATATGTGTTTTTTCTGGGAAACCCTCTAAGCAAAGAGTTCTTTTTGCAAAATCTTATTAATTTTAAGATAGTTGTAGCTCTTTATTTGAGAACAAAATAATTAGTAATTAGAACCCTCAAGTTTCAAAAATAACTAGTAACGAGTTGAAACCCCTGCATCTTTATCTTATTGAAATTTAATTTTCAAGAACATTATATAGTAAAATTTTAACTAAATCAGTGGCAATAAGTCTTGCCTTCTAAATAAAATTCAAGTATTGTTCATTTTAGGGTTGGAAAATAATATTTTTACATGTACATTTGCGCTCGAAAATATGGCCCGTTCGTCTATCGGTTAGGACGTTAGGTTTTCATCCTAGAAAGAGGGGTTCGACTCCCCTACGGGCTACAATTTTAATAAAAACAAGTTATGGCAAATCATAAATCCGCTTTAAAAAGAATACGTTCAAATAACAAGAAAAGACTTTTGAATCGATTCCAGCACAAGACTACTCGTAACGCTATTAAAAGGCTTCGAGACCTTACTAAAAAGATTGAAGCACAAAAGATGTTTCCCTCTGTAATTTCTTTAATAGACAAATTGTCTAAAAAGAATATTATTCATGCTAATAAAGCAGCTAATTTAAAGTCTAAGTTGACTAAGCACGTAGCTTCTTTATAAAAGATCTTTGTTTAATTATTACAAGAGGTTTCTATTATAGGGGCCTTTTTTTGTTTATATAACACCTCTATTTAAGCCCCTTTTATTTCTTTTTATACTTTATTTTAAAGTGTAGCTATCTCACTATTTGTCCGTTACTTCAGGCCACTTCATTTAATTAACTTTTCTGACCTATTTCAGGGCTTTTAAAGGCATAAATCAAAGCTTTCACATACATTATACAGATAAAAAAAAAGACCCCTTAAAAGGAGTCTTTAATTGTTTGTAAAATTGAAGTAATTATGCGTTCATTGAGATTAAGAACTCTTCATTACTTTTTGTTCGCTTAAAGCGATCATTTATAAATTCCATTGCCTCAACTGGATTCATATCAGCAAGGTATTTTCGCATAATCCACATACGTTTAATCGTCTTTTCGTCTAGTAGTATATCATCACGACGTGTACTAGAGGATATTAAGTCAATAGCTGGGAAAATTCTACGGTTAGCAATACGACGATCTAATTGGAGCTCCATATTTCCAGTTCCTTTAAATTCTTCAAAAATCACTTCATCCATCTTAGATCCGGTCTCTGTTAGAGCTGTTGCAATTATAGAGAGTGATCCTCCATTTTCAATATTACGAGCTGCTCCAAAGAAACGTTTTGGTTTGTGAAGTGCATTTGCATCCACACCACCACTTAAAATTTTACCAGAGGCTGGTTGAACAGTATTGTATGCTCTTGCAAGACGGGTAATAGAATCCAATAGGATAACTACATCATGACCGCATTCTACAAGTCTTTTTGCTTTTTCAAGAACAATATTTGCCACTTTAACGTGACGATCTGCCGGCTCATCAAAGGTAGAAGCGACAACCTCTCCGTCAACATTACGCTGCATGTCTGTAACTTCTTCAGGGCGTTCATCAATTAATAGAATTAATTGGTACACCTCAGGATGGTTTGCAGCAATGGCATTAGCAATGTCTTTAAGTAGCATTGTTTTACCTGTTTTTGGTTGGGAAACAATCATTCCTCTTTGACCCTTACCAATAGGGGCAAATAAATCCATAATACGGGTAGAAATCGTGCTTTGCTTGTCTGCAAGATTAAACTTCTCTTGAGGAAATAAAGGGGTTAGGTGTTCAAATGAAACACGATCACGAACTACTTTAGGATCAAGACCATTCATTTTAGTTACCTTAATTAAAGGGAAATATTTTTCACCTTCTTTTGGAGGACGAACTGAGCCGAGTACAGTATCCCCTGTTTTAAGGCCAAAGAGTCGTATTTGAGATTGAGATACATACACATCATCAGGTGAGGACAAGTAATTGTAGTCTGAAGATCTTAAAAAACCATAACCTTCTGCCATAATATCCAGCACACCTTCTGTTTCAACAATACCATCAAATTCAAAATCAGGCTGGCGGTATCTACTCCGATTGTCTTTATTATGATTCGGCTCGTTTCGGTTATTGTTTTTATTGTGTTGATTGGGGTTATTATTTCTATTCCCCTGATTGGGATTATTCGTGTTGGGATTATTTTTATTTGGATTTTTTGGAGGATGCTTGTGTTGTGGCACCTTGTTGGGAGTATTTTCTGTCTGTGGTTTTGGTCTAACCTTTTGAACTGGAGGAGACACTTTAGTGGTAGGCTTGTTTTGCACCTCACTTTTTATATTTTCTTTTTTAGCTTCAGCAACAGGTGCTGGAGGAGCCGTTGTATCGTCTGGCTTAGAAGCAATAAAGTCAACAATTTTATAAACCAGGTCTAATTTTTTTAGACCAGCGGCTCGCTTTAAGCCAATTTTTTTTGCAATCTCTTGTAACTCGGGGAGTAACTTTGATTTAAGAGTTTCTATTTCGTACATGAAGTTTTATATGAAGTTCTTTCTGAGTATTAAGATTTGATACTCGAAGTATTTTGTGTTCTAGAGCCACAATATTACAATTTTTATTTTAAAAAGTTCGTTTTTAAAAAAAACTTAATTTTGTCAAAAATCTTATCATGATTCAACGGATTCAATCTCTGTATCTTCTTTTAGTTATTTTACTATCATCAGTAATGTTATACCTCTCTCTTGTGCCTTCTTTTGGGATGGAATTAAATTCTTGGTTTTATACCTACTATGGATTTTACAGTATTCCGCCACTGGCTACACTTTGTTTGTTTTTATTCTCAAAACGCAAGATTCAGTCAACCCTTTGTTTTGTGTTAATTCTATTTAATCTTATCGCCATACAGATTTGTGGTTTAAAAGTATTTGAAGGAACTAGACATACCGTTGTTTTAGTTATTCTTGGAGCTTCTTTGCTGGAGTCAATTTTATTGTTTTTAGCAAGAAGGGCTATTGATAAAGATGAAAAGTTAGTCCGCTCTATCGACCGCATTCGCTAAGGCACCTCTTGCCCCAAGTTCAATAGCCTCTAGGTTTTTAATTTTACCCTTTTCTATCTCAAAACGAAGCATTGTTCTTACCTTATGAAAGCCAGAAATTCCTGCTGCTCCTGGATTCATATGAAGGTGATTGTATGTTTTATCCTGCATCACTTTAAGAATATGAGAATGACCACAAATTAATAAGTTAGGTTTATGTTTTACAATCAGGTCTCTTGCCTGAGGGTTATACCTTCTAGGGTAGCCAGCAATGTGAAGCATCAATACAGAGACTCCCTCACAATCAAAAAAGAGCAGCTCTGGTGCTTGGAGTCTAATCGGGTGCCCATCAATATTTCCATAGACTGCCCTAAGGGGTTTTAGTGCCGTTAGATCATCTAATACCTTGAGATTTCCGATATCTCCCGCATGCCAAACTTGGTCGGCTTGAGAAATATAGCCTAATATTTTTTTATCTAAGTGACCATGGGTGTCAGAAAGCAATAAAATTTTCTTCAATGAATTAAAAATAAAAAATTCAAAACGCAGTAATTTTGCAGTAACATATAATTATAATCTTCACAATCAAAAGGGTAGTTTTGTCTATAAATAATTAATTATGCGTAAACAATATAACCAAAATTACGTTTTTGAATTAGATTTCCCTGAAAATGTAAAATCAATTTTTTTTAACGGGAGAACTTATTCAAAAGAGAAATTTTATATAGAAAAAGAAAAGTTTCTAAAAAAAAAATCTGCTAACACTTTAAAGATGATCAAGTAATTCCTTAGAATTAAGATTCATTATTAGAAACAATAAATAAATGACTTTAAAGGAGTTTTTTCAAATAATTATAGTTCTTATAATTTCAATTATTGTTTTCTTATATTTAAAAAAATAGATTCAATGTTAAATAGGATTGTTTTACTGTTTACATGCTTTAGTTTTATAGCTATTGGACAAAGCACCGAACAGCTCAAGGACTCAATTTTAAAGTATCGATATTCTAATCCAAGTCTAGCTATTGAATATGGAATTCAATATACTAATGACGATTTTTCAAAAACCCCTAGTGTTAAAACAATAGGAACCCATGCTCTTATTGGAGAAATACTTCTTGAAATGGGGCTTTATGCTTCAGCGCTAAATTACTTTAATCGCTCTCTCGAATTATTTAACTCATTACCTGACAGCGAAAAGGAAAATCCGGTTGATCAGCCACCATGGGTGATTATGAATATAGGCAATATTTACTTTAAAAACGGAAATTTAAAGAAAGCCAAAGAAAAATTTGAAGAGGCAAAAAGGTTATTTGGACAATACATAAATTTTGATGAGAGAGAACATGGATTAAATACTACGGATTCAAATCTAGCTCTTATTATGGAATTCGAGGGTGATTATGATTCTGCTGAAAAAATACTTCAAGATATTTACCTAAGAAGGCTTAAGAGTAATAAAGTGGAAGATATTTTCTATTCATTAGCACAAATTATAGCTATTAATCTTCATAAAAAAGAATTATTTGTAGCAGAAAATAAATTACAAGAGGTGATCCAGTTGTATAAAAATCAAGAAACACCTGTACCTGAAACCTCGATTACCACAAGAAATTATGCCTATTCTTTTATGATTTTCGCTGCTTATTATCAGTCGGTGAAAGAATATAAAAAAGCAATTAAATATTTGACAAAAGCTAAAACGATATTTAAACATTTTCCAAATGAAATTAATGAGATTAGTTCCAGACTTGCACAGTGCTACTTGGGGCTAAATGATTTTAATACAGCCAAAAAAATTGCAAATGAAAATTTGAAAATCAAAAACTTAAATGAGACTGAAAAAAGATATAATTACAAGGTTCTAGAAAAAATATATAAACAAAAAGGAGTTAACTCAGAGCTATTAAAAATAAAGGATTCTTTAATTTTAATTTCATCAGGATCATCCAGTTCAAGAGTTGTTAAATCCCTGAATAATCTTGAAATACAAATACAACTTGCAAACTCAGCCAGAGATCTTAATGACAGTAAGATTCGTTATAATACATATTTATACATCCTTATTATCTGTACTGTTATTTTATTGTTCTCTCTAATTACAATAAGAGTAAGTTTCAATTATCAAAAAGAAAAAGGTTCCAGATTAGAATTACAGAATATTATGATTTCCTCTGAGTTAGATCAAAAGAATAGAGAACTGATGAGTAAGTCTAATTTTATAATTCAAAGAAATGAATTTTTGAAAAAAATAAGAACCAAATTAGAATCATCAAAAGGGATACATGAAAAGGATTTTCATTCAGCTACTCATGAATTAAATTCTGTTATTAACTCTGAAAAATCATATAAGGAGTTTGATAAAATGTTTGTGAATGTTTATCCAGATTTTTATATTCAACTCAATAAAATCTCTAATCTATCAAGTACAGATTTAAGATTAGCTTCTTACATAAAAATGAATCATTCCAATAGTGAGATTGCAATTATCTCGGGGGTATCTACGCGAACTATTGAAAGTCAGCGCTACCGACTTTCTAAAAAATTGGAATTAGATAAAGACCAAACTTTAAATTCATTTTTACTGTCTCTTTAACTATTTGAATTCTTGGAAGTAATACTTTACTACTGTAATTCAACTAATTAAGTACTTTTCACTCCACTTATTACTGCAATTATACTGCATCACTATTTTATCCTCTAAAGGTGATTTAATTTAGTATTGTAGTATAAAGAGATGAAAAACTTTGAAATAACCTTTGCAAAAATCTATCCTGATTTCACTCGAGATCTGATTAAGTCATTTGGAGCATTGACATCTAGAGAAGTTAAAGTCTGCATGATGTTAAAAATCAATTATTCCAATAAAGAGATTTTAAATCACCTTAATATTTCAACTAGCACTTTAACGAATTTACGCTCCAGTATAAGAAAAAAAATGGGCTTAAAAAGAAGTCAAAATTTGTCTAACAAATTAGTTAGTCTATGAATATTTTACTTAAAATAATTTTAAAGAGTTCAAGACCTCAGCTGAAATATTTTTTTCAGTTATTGTTTTTATTTGCAAGCTTTAGTCTATCGGCCCAGACCACACCTACAGTAATTTTATCTGACACCGATACTGATAATCTAATAGCTGCCTCTGATACAGTGATAATTACTGCTGCCTTTAGTGAGGCAATGACTGCTACGCCGACATTGTCTATCTCTGGGGGGCTGCTCTCCAATGTTGCTTTTACCTCATATACCGCTAATGGCATCCAACTCGGAGGTGATATAGATGGAGAGGCT
>Ga0308010_1001358_pt1 | contig 13701 bp, 13 predicted proteins | sample Neamet129_FD_202368 | JGI IMG/M metagenome (GOLD analysis project Ga0308010, IMG submission 202368) | Marine microbial communities from water near the shore, Antarctic Ocean - #129 | ecosystem: Environmental > Aquatic > Marine > Unclassified | place: Southern Ocean | collected 2014-07-24 | reverse complement strand
TAGATCGGGGTGCTGGTGATGCTCTGCTTGATGGAAAGAGTTTACTTTCTGCAGGTATTTTAAGTATTGACGGAGATTTTGACAAAGGAGATACTTTAGTTATTTTTAATAATAAGAACTTAGAAATTGCTAGAGGTCTATCAAACTACGGGTCAGAAGATCTTAATAAGATAATAGGGAAGAAATCTGAAGAAATTAAAGATATACTTGGATATATGGATAAACCAGAGGTCATCCATAGAAATAACCTTGTATATTCCGGTAAAAAAGAGAATTAGATGTCAGAAGAAATTAAAGAGATATTATTTACAATGGGCAGAAATGCACGAAAAGCTTCTTTTGCCTTGGCTATGGCATCGGAAGAAAGAAAAAATGTAGCGCTCAATAGTATGGCAAATAATATTGAAAAAAATGCAAAGAATATACTAGAGGCAAATAATCAGGATGTTGAAAAAGCAAAAAAAAATAATATTTCGCAATCATTCCTGGATAGGCTGATCTTAAATGATGAAAGAATCCAATCAATGGCAAGCGGATTAAGAGAAATTATAAAATTGCCAGACCCAGTTGGAGAAAAAATAGCTAAATGGAAAAGACCAAACGGTCTTCATATAGAAAGGGTGAGAACGCCACTGGGAGTAATAGGAGTAATCTATGAAAGCAGACCAAATGTTACTGCTGACGCAGGAGCGTTATGTCTTAAGGCTGGTAATGCTGTTATACTTAGGGGAGGCTCGGAAAGCTATTATTCTTCTAATGAAATTTATAATTCCTTAAGAAGCGGGTTAATCGAGGCTGACCTCCCTGAGTTTTCAATACAAATCATTCCTACGACCGATAGAAGTGCAGTAGGATATCTTTTATCTGGACTAGATAATGCAATAGATGTTTTGGTCCCAAGAGGCGGAAGAAGCCTAGTAGAAAGAGTCCAGAGTGAAGCAAGAGTTCCTGTTTTTGGACATTTAGAGGGAATTTGTCATTTGTATATTGATAAAGATGCCGATATCAATAAAGCAATAGATATTACAATAAACGCAAAGATGCGAAGACCGGGGATCTGTGGCGCAGTAGAGACTTTGTTGATTGATGAAGTATCTGCAACGGTATTCCTTCCAGAGTTAAATAATGCACTGAAAGCGGCAGGATGCGAAGTAAGAGGATGCAAAAAAAGTGTCTCCATATCCAATGATATAATTCCTTCTGACATATCAGACTGGAGTACAGAATATCTTGATGCAATTATTAGTATAAAAATAGTCAAGGGAGTTAAGGGAGCTATTAAACATATAAATGAATATTCAACTAATCATACGGACTCAATTGTTACTGAGAATATAAATACTGCTGAGGTGTTCTTAAGGGAAATAGATAGCGCTATAGTCATGCATAATGCCTCAACACAATTTGCAGATGGTGGAGAATTTGGAATGGGTGCTGAAATTGGAATTGCTACTGGAAAATTCCACGCCAGAGGGCCTGTGGGTGTAGAGCAACTAACTACCTTTAAATATGTAGTTCGTGGTTCGGGACAAACAAGATCTTAATGTCAAAAATCCTATTAGATGAAATCATTATACCTAAGCGATCCAAGGTAGGCCTCTTTGGCGGATCATTTAATCCAGCACATGAATGGCATTTTCAGGTGGCTAATGAGGCCTGTAAATCTTTAGACCTAGATTTAGTTATTTGGTTAGTTTCACCTCACAATCCACTAAAGGATAAAACAATTTTAATGCCCCTAAAAGAAAGGTTAAAGGGTGCCAAGGAAGTTGCTACGTCGGAAAAATTCTTGGTAACGGATATTGAAGAAAGGATAAAAACTCAATATTCATCTGATACAATATCAGCCTTCCAAAGATCTTACCCTGCAGAAAAATTTGTTTGGATAATGGGATCTGACAATGCCGCCCAAATTGAATATTGGAAAAATTGGAAAAGCTTTGTAAACGGAATTCCTTTGGCAATTTACCCTAGGGCGACTCATCCCCTTTCTGAGATTGACGATAAATTGGGGAAATATGCAAAAAAGATTGACGAAAAAAATTCTAAAGATTTGATTAATCATGCTACTCCATGTTTTACCTTTATTAATGGACCAATGAATGATATTTCCTCAACAAGGATTAGGAGTGAAAAGTGAGTAATAAACTATTAAAAGAAATAATATCTAACCTTGGCGATAATAAGGCTAAAGATATCACCTCCATACCGCTAGAAGGAAAATCTGATATGGCAGATCATTTAGTTATTGCCACAGGAACATCAAGCAGACATGTAGCTTCCTTGTCGCAACGAATCGTTGACAACCTAAAAGACTATGGATTAAAGAGCATAAATGCCGAAGGACTTGAGAAGGGGGATTGGGTTTTAATAGATGGAGGTGATATTATAGTTCACATTTTTAGAGAAGAGGTCAGGGATTTCTATAATCTTGAAAAACTCTGGTTACCCTCTTTAGAGAATGAGACTGACACTAATAGTTTATAGAAATGGATTTAGCGATTATTTCGATAGGGCAATTAAAAAATAACCCGCTTTTAAAAATACAGGATGATTATAAAAAAAGAATTACTAACCTAGGTAGGGGTGTTGGTATAAATAATCTAGCAATTAAAGAGGGCTTAGTATCAAAAAAATCCACAATTAAGGAACGTAAGAGTGAAGAAGCAAAATTCTTAAAAAAAAATATCTTAAGAAAAGATTATAATATATTCCTTGACGAAACAGGTGATGAGATTTCCTCACTTGGCATAGCTAAATTTTTTTCAGAAAAATCATTGGATTATTCTAAAATAGTTTTTTGTATAGGCGGTCCAGATGGTTTTGAAAAAAATATCTTAGGTCAGTCGAATAAAATTATTTCTTTTGGGAAAGTTACTTGGCCGCATATGTTAATTAGAATTATGCTCTTAGAGCAAATATATAGGAGCATTACAATATTAAAAAATCACCCATATCATAGAGAATAGATAATATACTAAGATTCTTTATGTGTTACCCCGTATTCAAATAGCTCAAGGAACAAGATGAAAAAAATATTTAAACTAGATAAAAAAATCTTATTCCTAGTATTAACTATATGCGCTATGAGCTTCTTACTTTCCAAACTTAATGCCGCAGAAACTATTTCTCAAGAAAATAAAATTCTTATCGAATCAGTAATTCAGCTTGTTAAGAACGAGTATATTGATGAAACAAATGAAGATGAAATTATTGAAGCAGCAATCAATGGGATGCTTCAATCTCTTGATCCTCACTCAATTTATTTTAGCCCAGAAAAATTTAAAGAATTAAAAAATGACACTAAAGGTGAATTTGGAGGGCTTGGAATAGAAGTAACTATGGAAAAAGGGTTAATAAAAGTAATTTCTCCTATTGACGGAACTCCGGCACAAAAAAAGGGGGTTTTAGGGGGTGATTTGATCACTCACATTAACAAGGAATCTATTTTAGGAAAAAATCTTTCTGAGGTAGTTACCCTTATGAGGGGAAAGCCAAAGACTAATATTGAAATCACAATAGTAAGGGATGGTATTGAAAATGGTTTTGATCTCCTAATCACAAGGGAGATTATAAAAATTCCAGGTATATTGGTGAGAGTAGAGGGTGATACAAAAGATATAGGTTATCTTAGAGTGTCTGCCTTTAATGAAAGAACAGCTAAAAAATTAGCTAAAGAAATATTGAATTTTGAAATAAGCCCATTAAATAGAATAGAAAGCTATATCCTAGACTTAAGAAGAAATCCCGGGGGATTGCTGAGCCAGGCAATAGAAGTTTCTAATTTATTTATTGATAAAGGCCAAATTGTTTCAACAAAAAGACCACGGTTTGACGCAACGATTAGTGAATATAGAGCAAAAAAAGGTGACTTAATATCAGGAAAGCCTTTATTAGTAATGGTGAATGGAGGGTCGGCCTCAGCCTCAGAAATAGTTGCCGGGGCATTGCAAGATAATAATAGAGCAATTATAGTGGGAACCAAGACATTTGGAAAGGGTTCAGTTCAGACCTTGTTTCCGATTAAAAAGAATAAACTATTTTTTCCTTCAGATGATAAGTTGGGTGCAGTTAAGCTAACAACAGCAGAATACTTCACCCCATCTGGAAAATCTATACAAGCAAAGGGCATTCAACCGGATATAAGAATAGAGCAAGAAATAGATAATGACATAGATTTAGATTCCTTCCTTGTTGGAGAGACGCAATTAAACAAGTATATAGAAAACAAAGAAAGCCAATCAAAATTGAAATCAGGATCATCAGCATATATACCAAAAGATAAAAATAAAGATGTACAATTAACTCAGGCAATAGATATTTTATCAGGTCTTAATAGGGAAATAACTAAAAGAAGAAAGCTTAAATAGATGATTGATGAAGATAAAAATATAGAAAATCTGAAGATGAGAGAGGCTGTAGGTGTTATCTTAATGAGAAAAGATGGCATGATATGGACTGGAAAAAGAAAAATAGGTCCTGGAGTTAGGCCGGGCGAAAAAAATCTTTGGCAAATGCCCCAAGGGGGAATTGATGAAGGTGAGGAACCTATAGAAGCTGCCTTCAGAGAGCTAGAAGAGGAGACAGGAAGTAAATCAGCAAAACTATTATTAGAACTAGACTATTGGCTTGAATATAAACTACCGAATGATCTCATAGGTAAGGTTTTAAAAGGATTCAAGGGGCAAAAACAAAAATGGTTCTTGATGGAGTTTTATGGAAATGACGAAGAATTCAATTTAAATAATCATATTCCAGAGTTTGATGAGTGGAAATGGCGAGATCTAAAGACAATGCCAAATTTAGTTGTAGACTTCAAGAAGCCGCTATATGAAAAATTAACAAAAATCTTTATTCAAAAAATTGAGGAGAATAAAGTTATCTAAAATTTTCTATTAGCTCCTTGCGGCCAACAAGTAGTTTTTTCTCAAGGTCAGTCGCTATATCTATTTTTTTATTAAGACTATCAATCTCGGATTTCAAAAAAGAAGCATCACTATCCGTTAAATTTAATGAGCTTTCGGCAAGTATTGTGATTTTATCAGGAGTGACGTCAACAAAGCCTCCCTCAACAAGAAACTTTTTTATATTATCTTTGTCAAAAGTTACCTCAACTATGCCCTGTCTAAGTGTAGTCATGTAGGGAGCGTGATTAAAGAGAATACCGGCATCACCTTCCTTCCCTGGAATCAAAACCATATCAACATCTGATGATATTATAGATCCCTCAGGGGCAACAAAATCAAAATTTATTTTTGTATCCATATCTTTTATTCTTCAGATGCAAGCTTCTCAGCTTTCACAATTGCATCTTCTATAGTTCCTACCATATAAAATGCTGCCTCCGGGAGATGATCGTAGTCACCCGCACAAAGACCTTTAAATCCCTTTATAGTATCTTCAAGATTCACTAATATTCCTGAAGACCCTGTGAATATTTCAGCAACATGAAATGGCTGTGAGAAGAATCTTTCAATTTTTCTAGCACGAGAAACACTCAATCTATCTTCCTCACTTAACTCGTCCATTCCAAGTATGGCAATAATATCTTGAAGAGCTTTATATTTTTGAAGAATTTCTTGAACATTTCGAGCAACATTATAATGCTCTTCACCGATTATTCCTGGCTCAAGAATTCTACTAGTTGAATCTAAGGGATCGACAGCTGGATAAATACCTTTCTCAGAAATTGCTCGCGATAAAACTGTTGTGGCATCGAGATGAGCAAATGAGGCTGCTGGCGCAGGATCAGTTAAGTCATCTGCCGGAACATAGATAGCTTGAACAGAGGTAATAGAGCCTTTGTTTGTAGAGGTAATTCTTTCTTGCATAGATCCCATATCAGTTGCCAATGTTGGTTGATAACCAACGGCAGATGGAATACGTCCTAATAAAGCAGAGACTTCTGATCCAGCTTGAGTAAATCGAAAAATATTATCAACAAAAAATAATACATCCTGACCCTCTTCTCTAAAATGTTCAGCAACTGTTAATCCAGAAAGAGCAACTCGAGCACGAGCACCTGGGGGTTCATTCATTTGACCGTAAACAAGCGAACACTTTGAACCCTCACCTCCACCTTCTTTATTAACTCCAGACTCAATCATTTCCCAATATAAGTCATTTCCTTCACGAGTTCTTTCGCCAACACCAGCAAATACTGAATATCCGCCATGAGCCTTGGCAATATTATTAATTAGTTCCATAATAAGAACGGTCTTACCTACACCCGCCCCTCCAAATAAACCAATCTTACCGCCTTTTGAGTATGGGCATAAAAGATCTATAACTTTAATCCCGGTAACAAGCATCTCACTTTCGGTTGATTGATCAATAAAGTCTGGTGCAGCTTGATGGATGCCTCTGACAGCTTTAGTCTTTATTGGGCCGCATTCATCAACAGGCTCTCCAATAACGTTCATTATTCTTCCAAGTGTCTCATCACCAACTGGAACAGATATAGCTTGCCCTGTTGACTTAACTGCATGACCTCTTTCAAGACCCTCTGTTGTATCCATGGCTATTGTTCTAACAGCATTTTCTCCTAAATGCTGGGCAACTTCTAAAACGAGACGCCTTCCGTCCATGTCAATTTCAAGGGCCTCAAGTATAGCTGGTAAATTATTTTCAAATTTAACATCTACTACTGCACCCATTATTTGACTAACTTTTCCTTGACTGATTTCACTCATGATATTCCTCGTTTTTAATTTTTTAAAGAGCCTCTGCGCCTGAAATAATTTCAATTAATTCAGAGGTAATTGTCGCTTGTCTTGATCTATTGTAAGTCACTTTCAACTTATCAATCATTTCACCTGCATTCCTTGTTGCATTGTCCATTGCGCTCAGTCGAGCACCTTGTTCACTTGCAAAATTTTCCAACAATGCTCTAAATACCTGAATAGAAAGATTTTTAGGAAGCAGATCTTTTAAAATATCTATTTCATCTGGTTCATATTCATAACACGCCTCTTGGGCAATGGTATCCTTAGTTTCTTCATTGTTGAAACCATAAGGAATAATTACTTGTTCCGTTGGAATCTGAGTAAGGACTGATTCAAATCTGGAGTAGTAAAGCTTACAAACATCAAAACTGTTTTTATCATAAAGAGAGATGACTTTTTGCGCTATAGAGTCTCCTTGGGGAAAGCCAAGGTTACGAACTTCTGAAAAATCAAAAAATTCAATAATATCCTTACCAAACTCACGTGACAAAGCTGCTTTACCTTTTTTTCCTACACAAATGAACTTTACCTCTTTGCCTTCTTGTATTAATTGACGAGCACTTTGAGCGGCCAACCTAGTAATTGAGGAATTAAAACCACCACATAATCCTCTTTCAGATGTTGCGACAACGAGAAGATAACGGTCTGAATTGCCATTACCAACTAATAACTTTGGGGCATTATCATCGCCCTCCATTTCTTTAGATAAATTTCCAACGACGGTTGATAGTTTATCTGAGTATGGTCTAGTAGATTCTACCGCATCCTGAGCCTTTTTTAATTTAGATGCGGCAACCATTTGCATAGCCCGAGTTATCTTCTGAGTTGAAGTAACGCTAGATATTCTATTTCTAAGTTCTTTTAAATTTGCCATAATTAATTAATTATTTTTTTTAAAATTCTCTAAAAAACTCTTTAACGTTTCCTTTAAAAGAGTTTCATTTTCTTCGCCCAGAGCATTAGTAGATTTAATATCGTCAAGAATATTCATGTAGTCTTTCTTCACCAATCCTAATAACTGGGTCTCAAAATCACCAATTTGACTAACTTCAATTGAGTCCATAAAGCCATTTACTCCGGCATAGAGGAGGATTACTTGCTCCTCTGAGGATAAGGGAGAAAATTGACCCTGCTTTAATAATTCTGTTAAACGCTCGCCTCTCGCTAGAAGCTTTTGCGTTGAAGCATCAAGATCTGATCCAAACTGAGAAAACGCTGCCATCTCTCTGTACTGAGCAAGCTCACCCTTGATTGAACCAGCGACTTTTTTCATTGCTTTAGTTTGAGCCGAAGAACCAACACGTGAGACAGAAAGTCCAACATTAACCGCAGGTCTTATACCTTGGAAGAAAAGATCTGTTTCAAGAAAAATTTGGCCATCTGTTATTGAAATAACATTAGTAGGTATATAAGCGGAAACATCATTAGCTTGAGTCTCAATAATTGGCAAAGCGGTTAATGAACCGCCGCCATTATCATCATTTAATTTAGCTGCACGCTCTAGTAGTCGTGAATGAAGATAAAAAACATCACCAGGATAAGCCTCACGCCCAGGCGGTCTTCTCAAAAGTAAAGACATTTGCCTATAAGCCACTGCTTGTTTTGACAAATCATCATAAACAACCAAGGCATGCATCGAGTTATCTCTAAAAAATTCACCCATTGCACAGCCGGTAAATGGAGCTAAGAATTGTAGTGGGGCTGGTTCAGAAGCTGTTGCCGCAACTACAATAGAATATTCAAGCGCACCATTTTCTTCAAGGGTTTTAACAATTTGAGCTACTGAAGATCTTTTTTGTCCAATAGCCACATATATGCAATATAGTTTTTGATTTTCATCATCAGAGGCATTGACCTCTTTTTGATTTAAAATAGTATCGATAGCAACAGCTGTTTTCCCAGTCTGTCTATCCCCTATTATAAGCTCTCTTTGACCTCTTCCAATCGGAATTAGAGAATCAATTGCTTTTAAGCCTGTCTGCATAGGTTCGCTAACAGATTTTCTAGGAATAATTCCAGGAGCCTTGACGTCTACTCTTCTTTTCTCAGTGAATTCGATAGGACCTTTTCCATCAATAGGGTTACCCAAAGAATCAACAACTCTACCTAACAGGCCCTTACCTACAGGAACCTCAACGATAGAGCCGGTCCTTTTAACTGTGTCACCCTCTTTGATTGACGAGTCATCTCCAAAAATAACGACACCAACATTATCCTCCTCAAGATTCAAAGCCATACCTTTGATATTTCCTGGGAATTCTACCATTTCTCCGGCCTGAACATTATCCAAGCCATAGATTCTTGCTATACCATCACCCACCGATAGTACTTGGCCTATTTCTGAAACTTCGGCTTCTTTTCCAAACTCTTTAACTTTTTTCTTTAGTATAGCTGATATTTCTGCGGGTTTAATATCCATTTCTAAGCCTCATTCATAACATTTTTAATTGATTTAAGACGGGTAAGAAGTGAAGTATCTATCATCTTGCTTCCCATTTGAACTATAAGACCGCCTAATATTTCTTCATCAACCTCAACCTTAATATCAACCTCAAGAGCAAAATGATCTGATAAAATCTTTTCAATATCGCTTTTTTGACTATCGGTAATTGGTTTAGCAGTTGTTATCTTTGCGGTCGCCTTCTTCTTTAATTCCAGCAAGTAAGCGTGGAATGCTTTAATAATTTGAGGTAATAAGGATAACCTTCCATTTTCACATAGAACACTAATAAAATTATTTATTAAAGAGTTGGCTCCAATTTTTTCTAATATTTCAGTCATTAACGAAAGTTGCTCGCCAGATGAAAAAATTGGGCTTTTAATTACAGCACTTAGGTCACTATTTGAATTAATAACATCACCGATAACCAATAGCTCCTGATCAATGTCATCCACTAGGTCTTTTTTTTCTTCCTCCTGAGCTAGCTCAAAAAGAGATAATGCATACCGTCCGGGTAAGCCAATTACATGATCTTCGGTTGATTGATCCATAAAAGATAGCCTAATATTCCTAAGTTATTGAATTACAATGATAATTGTAAAATATTTTCTTTAAAAGAAATTTATAAAATCTCTCATAGATGGTGGTAACATAAGCTCTTAATCCATGCAATATCTGATAGCGATTCTCTTATAAAAAATAATATGGATCGATATCAATAGTTAATTTAATTGAGCTAGGTTTTCTAATATTTTTAATCCAAAAATCAATATATTTTTGTAAATTCGTTTTTTTATCTGCCTTCAATAAGAATCTATATCGAAACCTTCCCCTTACCTTGGTTATGGGAGCCGGTGCCGGACCCAAGACAATTACAGAGTCAGATCCCGGGATAGCTGATTTCACTTTATTACAAAATTTAATTAATTTAGAAGAATCCGTATCAGATAAGATAATAGCGGCTAATTTACCATATGGAGGTAAATTACCTTTCTTTCTTATATTAAGCTCAGCCTCATGAAAGCCTTCTCTTTCCGAGGTTACAAGAGACCTTATAACTGGGTGTGATGGAAAGTAAGTCTGAAGAAAGGATTTGCCAGGAAGCTTTTCTCTTCCAGTTCTTCCCGAAACTTGATGCAGAAGTTGATACGTCTTTTCTGCCGCTCTCAAATCACCATTAGCCATGCCTAAATCTGCATCTATTACTCCTACGCAAGTTAGGCGAGGAAAGTGATGCCCTTTTGAGATAATTTGAGTACCAATTAGAATATCGATTAATCCACTAGCCATATCCTTTAGAATCTGATGAGTATCCTTTCCATTGTCAGATGAAAGAGTCGCTATATTAGCGCCCTTAAAGGTGTTTATTACCTCTTCCGTAATTCTTTCAATCCCTGGCCCACAAGCTATCAGACTATCCTGAGTGTGGCAGTCTGGACAGGACTGAGAAATCTTTAGAGAGAATCCACATTGATGGCAGATAAGTTTAGGGTTGAATCGATGCTCAACTAAATAAGAATCACATTTAGGGCACTCTACCCGATACCCGCATTTTTTACATAAGGTTAATGGTGCATATCCTCGTCTATTTAAAAAGATCAACACCTGTTCTTCTCGATCTAAGGTCTCTTTTATTTCAGTTTTGAGCCTCTCTGATATCCATTGGTTTTTAATATATACCTCATCGCGCATATCAATCGAGTGGACAGCGGGAAGCTTCGCTTCACCAATCCTATCGGGTAAATGAAGTTTTTTATACTTATCTTCCTTTACATTTAAAACTGTTTCAAGTGATGGTGTTGCGGATACCATAACAACAGGAACTTTCTCATAAGACCCTAGAGATATCGCCATATCCCGAGCATGATAAATTACTCCCTCTTGCTGCTTATAAGAATGATCATGCTCTTCATCAATCACTATTATTCCAAGATCTTTAAAGGGAAGAAATAATGATGACCTTGCTCCTATTACTAATTTTGATTCGCCACGAAAAACATCTTGCCAAATTTCTCGTCTTTTAGATTTAGTTAAATCTGAATGCCACATAACGGGCTCAATACCAAATCTTATTTTTATTCTTTCAAATAATCCTTCCGTTAAAGAAATTTCTGGTAGTAAAACTAATGATTGTCTATCAAGGCGAAGAGCTTCCTCAATAGCCTCAAAATAAACTTCTGTTTTTCCAGAGCCTGTTACACCATCAATTAAAAAACGTTCGAATTTTTTATCTTTAATTGAAGTAATAATTTTTTGTGCAGCAGAAAATTGATCACTATTTAAGTCCAGCTTTCCTTTATATAGTTTTTTTTTAAATATTTTCTGAGAAGCATACTCCCCTTCTATTAGAATACCGTTTGTAATAAGTTTTTTAACAACTGAATACGCAACATTAGTTTCTTTTGAAATCTCAGAGGCTGATAAAAAAATTTCATCACCCCTCATCAAATCAATAACTTTAGATCGAGCAGAAGTTTTTTTTATGGCCTCGATAGAATTATGATCTAATTTATATGTTTTTATACTTTTCTTTTTCTCGACAAGGTAGTCTTGCGGAATAAATAACTTTAACGCCCTGCCTAAAGGAACAAAATTATAACGGCTAAAAAATTTTATGAAATCTATTGTTTGATTAGACAGCCTATATGGTGGGTAGTCCTGAATAATTTCTTTAAGTTTAGACTCATCAAATCTCTCTGTTGATTCTTCCCAGGCAATACCTATTAGCTCTCTATTGCGAAAAGGTACCCTAACAATATCACCGATCTCAAGATTTAAACTCTCAGGTATTGAGTAGTCATATGCCTTTGGTGCATTGGTTGCTAATAGAACAGAAATTTTTTTCATCTTATCAAATTCACATTACACAAAATATGTTACACTTGCATGCAATTCTATTGAGTCGCAACAAACAAGAGGAATTATTAAAATGAAATTTTTTATTGATAGTGTAGATATTGAAGCCATAAAGAAGTTCACATTAAGCGGGATGGTTGATGGAGTAACAACTAATCCTTCTATTATCGCAAAATCAGGTAGGGATTTTAAAGAGGTCATAAGAGAGATATGTTCAATTGTTCCTGGACCAGTAAGTGCTGAAGTAACCGCAACTAAGGCAAGCCAGATGATTGAGGAGGGAGAGGTCCTAAGCAAATTAGCAAAAAATGTCACTGTAAAAGTTCCTCTAACTTGGGACGGCTTAGAGGCATGCAAGAGGCTCGCTGATCAGAATATAATGGTAAATGTTACATTGTGCTTTTCTGCACAGCAGGCATTGCTTGCAGCAAAAGCAGGTGCGACCTTTATTTCACCTTTTATTGGACGTCTAGATGATCTTGGAGAAGATGGTATGGATCTAATAAAGGATATAAGGGCTATTTATGATAATTATTCTAACTTAAAAACTGAAATTTTAGCAGCCTCAATTAGAACTCCCGATCATGTAAGACGAGCTGCAATTGTAGGAGCCGACGTATCGACCCTTCCCCCATCCGTATTAGAGGAATTAGCAATTCATCCTCTAACAGACAAAGGCTTAAAAGCCTTCTTAGACGATTGGGAAAAAACTGGCCAAAATATAATATAATGAGAGAAATTGAAGATTTAATTCCTAACTCTATCAAGTTTACTTCTTCAAGCGATGATCTACAGGAGCAATGTTATTCTTTTATAGGAAGTTTGTTTCAAAAAGGCCGGAGCCCCCTCACAATAAAAGAGTACGCAAGAACTATTTCTCACTTTATTGTTTTTTTAAATAATTATTTAGATCACTCAGTAAGGCTCCAAGATATAAAAAATTTAGATAAGATAACGATTAATTCTTATCTATCATACTACAGGGAGCCGAAAAAAGATCATCTTAGCGCTGACTTAAAGAAAAGATTCCATCACCAGAGATTTTTTTTTCTTTCAAAAATTCCAGTAAATACCTTAGGACAGGATATAATCTTTTTTAAAAAAAAAGAAACTCAAGAGCTTTTAAAAAATCTAGAAAAAACTTTCAATGGGAAGGTTAAGACCGGCCAAGAATTAGAAAATAGTCTTAAGGATCAAAAAAACCTTATGAATAAGATAGAGAGACTAAGAAGGAATAATTGTATTAAATTTTATGATAAGAATAAAGAAAAATCTGCTAGAAGCGTTGCACGATGTACCTCTGTATTAAGAACATTTATTGATTTCTTAATTAAAAAAAATAATTGGGAAGGTCATAATATAAAAAAAATAGAATCTTCCAGATTCAAACAAAGAACAGATAATAAAGTTTTTGAAGAAAACGAAATAATAGATTTCTTGCAATACCTTGACCCAGATATAAACAAAATAAACCTCAGTAAAAAACAATCTAATTGGGAGCGACGAAGAGATCTATCGATATTATATTTTCTATATTCCTCAGGATTAAGAGTCTCGGAGGTACTGCAATTTAAGAAAAAAAATTTTCCATTTAAAGAATTTATTAAAATTAAAGGTAAGGGTGATAAGGAGCGCTTTATTGTCGTCCTTGATATCGTAAATGAAAAAATAGGAAAATAC
>Ga0308010_1001355_pt1 | contig 13711 bp, 7 predicted proteins | sample Neamet129_FD_202368 | JGI IMG/M metagenome (GOLD analysis project Ga0308010, IMG submission 202368) | Marine microbial communities from water near the shore, Antarctic Ocean - #129 | ecosystem: Environmental > Aquatic > Marine > Unclassified | place: Southern Ocean | collected 2014-07-24 | reverse complement strand
CGACACCTTCACGAATGGCATCCCAGGTTGACCAGCGGCAGGTTGGGTTTTCAAGCACACGGGCATAATAAAATGCACTTTGATCTGCCTTAAAGTTTGGATCATGCCAAAGGGTAGATAATTGTGCTGCGCCCGTTTCAGGATTAATCGAACAATCAGAAATATCTACCCTAGCACCATTATCAGGGCAACGGTTTGTATCTTCGTTCACCTCTGCGCCATTTGCGCAGGCAATATCAATGACATCCTCATGAGTAGTGCCATCGGTATCAACCCAGCCTTTGATGATTTGAAGGCGTTGTAACGGTGCATTGTCAGAATCAGCTGACGCCATCACTAAAAATCCGGGTGACTCCATACCTTGCAGCGCATCATCTTTTGCCAAAAGAGTACCTCCCATACTGACTCCTTTTGCATAAGCCTGCTCGATGCCATCTGCCACCGTGAGCATACTTTTATCAAAGCCGTAACCCGCGAAAAGCCGGATTCTTAATCGAGGCCCAGAGGTTGCAAACACTTCCTTTCGCCGGAAGGCGCTATAAAGAGATTCTCTGGTATTTTCCTCTGCCCATACGGCAGCTAAACCAGAAGCTCCAAATGTAGGCACAGCTCCACCAGCATAGACGTCACCATCAATCTTGACGTATAAACTTTTACCTAATGGCGTGGGCATTACCACTGACATTATTTTATTACCATAATAAGCAATTTGACCATTGACTCCCTTTATTGGAGTAGACCCGCGTTGCTCAGGGAAGCTAGACATTATGCCAAGCTTAGAAACGAATGCTGCTTCATTATTCTGACTGGCCGCTGAATGAGTGTCACTAGAGCCAATAAAGCCAAACTGATAGGGATTCCCAATTCCTTGTTTCTTAAGGGACAGGCCATTTAATAGAGCCTGACGCACATAAGAGCCATCGACTTGACTCAGAGCGCCTGACGCAACCCTGTAAGGCATAATTTCAAAGCCAGCCCATTCATCACGTGTCGATAAAATAGGATGTGTTTCAGATGTTCCTTTTATTTGAGTTATCTCCACAAGTGGCTCATTTCTAATGCGTGTTTGTACATAAGTCTCATCAAAGGGATTGTCATCCCAGTCAGTTACTTTGAACATTTCCCCATTTGAGCCATTTGAGTTATGAGGTATAGCCAAACTTTCAACGCCCTTACTTCTAAGCTCGTCCATCCAACTCCAGAGGTCCTCTGGGTTAGTCGAGTGAGCGCGAGAAAATGGCTCACGTGGCAGAAGATCTGTTCCCTTAAAGATAACGTTTCGATGTAAATTCCCCATATCGGAGCTAGACGTCGTATATTCATAAGCAGCAAAAGTGGTAAAACGTCCGGGATTGTTGAACTGGTCAGCAGCATCAATTGTATCTTCCCAAGCACTTCTCACCACGCCAAGAACTTCTTCCCTATCCAAACTTCCATCACCAATACCTTTGGTGGCATCCGGTATAAAACCTGAGAATGTCAGTAAACGCTTTATCCTACTCATTACATCTGTGCCAAAGTTTTCGGGGGCATTTAAGTCATGATATGGCTCTGCGAATTCGGTTTTCGAAAAAGTCGTAGATTTTTCTGCGGCGGCTTTTACCAAACCTAAGAACACAGCATGATCGGTGACAGCGTAAAAATCCATCGGCTTAGTGAGCTGCATATCAAAGCCCGCGGGGTTTTTGATAGCCTCCCCTTTCGCAAACCGATAAGCATCATAGGGTGTCGCCAGAGTTCCGAACGCATAGCCATCGAAGGAGTACGCAGTATGTACATGCAGATCACCATAATAGGCATTTCGCTCCTGACCTGTGTCAAGTGCATCGATAGCACTGGTGTCAGGCGTAGCTGTACGCTCTAATAATTTGGTCTCAGTTTCAAAGAGCCGATTTCGACCGCCTAAAATATCACCATAGGTCGCTTTTAACTGTTCATCAATCTCAGCAGTTTCAGCAATTAAACGTTCATTCCCATGGACATCTGCGGCAGAACTAAAAGCCTCACTGGAGGGCTCCATCTTTTCCTCTGAGCAGGAAGTTATGGCCAGCCCCATCATTAAAATCAAGACTAATTGTCGGTATGTAGTTCGCCTACTTATCATCGTTATATTCCCTAGTTGTAAAGTCAGTGAATCACTGCAGTGACTCTAGCTTATTGTTATGTGGGTTTCACCCATATCGGTGATCCCCACGCCATTTCTGTAACAGTTGGGGGAACGTCGCTGCGCGGTGACTTTCCCAAACGTAAGCTGTCATAGGTACTCCATCGACAGGTTGGATTCTGTACAACGCGAACATAATAAAAAGCATTCTCATCTGCGCTATAGTCTGGATCAGTCCACAATGTCATAAGCTCTGACGATCCAGCAGTCTCATCCCAACGACAGTCACTCACATTAACAGTGGAACCATTTCCGTCGCATTTACCCGTTGTTGAATCTATCTGCGAACCACCACAGGCAATATCATAAACAATCTCCTGCCTCTCTCCACCCTCTATCCAGCCTTTAACCAATTGGACTTTTGATAGCGGCGCATTATCGGGATCTTTGACAGCCCAAACAAAGAAAGAAAGATCAGCCTCTTCAGCAGCGTCATTAGCAAGCAAACTTCCACCCATAGGCACGCCGTGCGCATAAGCTGCCGTAAGATCAGCCGTTTTAACGATATCAGTCGGCAAATCAAATCCAGCAAAGACACGCAGTTTAATCCGTGTACCACTAGTGGCGTAAACCTCTTTGCGCTTCATGGCATCAAACAGAGCCTCACGCGTATTTTCCATCGCCCAAACAGCCGCGAGTCCACCGGGATTGTTATAGATAGTTCCAGTGATGTCAGTACTCTCAAACCGTCTCTTAGCCGGTGCGGAACTAAATGTTGTTGCGCCACGGTAATCCCATTCCTCAGTGTCACCGGGATTAGAATTATGAGTATCGGTCGCACCAATTAGCCCTATCTTTATAGGATTTATCCCTAGTGTTTCTTCTAGCGCTAATCCTATTTGTAACCCATCACGCATCATGGAGGTTGGGTAAATACAACCCGTCTTGTCACCCTTCTCGCAAACTGGGAAGAATTGCTCAAATCCGCATTCTTCATCACCAGCACCGAAGGAAACAGAGCACTCCGAATTTCCCTTTATCTGAAACATTTCCACAAGAGGTTCTGATCGCTCTCGTAATTTCCAGTCATCCTCAGTATAGGCAACCCCATCGATTGTCTGGCCAGAAAACGCCAAGCCCCAAGTCTTGTTCAAATTATGCGGAATGGTTAAAAACTGGCAGTCGCTGACGCAGGTTGCTTCTAGTTGTTTCCAAAGGTCTATTTCAGAGGCCGCATCAAACGCTGACACAGCATATTGAGGTGTTTCAAGGGATCGGAAAATAACATTACGATGGTGCTTGCCCCGGTCCGGCATTGACGGCGAATACTCATAGCCAGCAAATGTAGTGAATTTTCCGGGTTCGTAATGGCGCGCAGCAGCCTCTTTGACACGCTGCCATGTCGTTGCAGCATAAACTCGCTCTGCAACCGCATCATTGTCATAAAAAGCAAGGTCTCTTTCCGGAGGGCGTTTTTGTGCTCGAGCGCGCAACTCTAAAAAGGTGAATATTGAGGCGCTTTCAAGTGCCTCACATTTCTCTTCTGCGGCCGGATTTTTACTCGTTTTGGCGCACACCAACTCACGACCAAAGCCCTCTGCATGATCAGTTAATGCGACGAAGTCGAGAGGCCGGGTAAGCTCGACGCGCTCGCCCGAGCGAAGTTTCACACTCTTCCCTTTGGCTATTTGGTAGGCCGTATCCATATCAAGCCGATTGCCAAATAAATAAGCATCCAGAGACGTCGCAGTATGAACGTGCAAATCACCAAAAAAGACATTATTGAGCGGATTAGCGGGCTGAACGTTTAGTGATTGCCGATTTGGCCGATAAAAAGCGTCTTCATTTTGGGCCTCGGCCGATGCTCTAACGGCAGCAATTTCTTCCTCAGTCCCTGGCAAGGAAAGTGATTGTGAAAGTAAAAAAAGGCGGTAGCCGCCAGCAACCAACATTGCGAGAACCAGCAAACCAAACCATTTTTTGTACTGCATCGTCCTGCTCCTTAACGCTGACTTAATAATATCTTTTTAAAGATCTATTTCCCTCCACCTCTAGGATTTTAGGCGGCTGCCATAATAGGTTCAAGTTTCTGCTGCCAGTATACTAGTAGAGCTCGGTTGTCCGAATCCCAGGGATGAAAGTCTTCTCTAAAGAAGTCTTTATAAGCAGTTGCATGCAGACGCACAAAGCCGTCTTTAAAGAACAGAAGTTTGGTTAGACTTTTGAATGTGTGCCATTTCCACAGCTGTTTATCATGACGCAGCATTTTAAGTGCCACGGTTAAAGAATCCTTTAGCAGCGTCACCATTGCAATGCGCATAATGGTTTTACGCAGCTTGTAACTACCCCCGATTTGGCTGTAAACATCAAAGGCTACAGATTTATGCTCTAACTCTTCAAGAGCATGCCAGCGCCAAAGGTCTCCTATTGGCCCTTCAACGTTCTTTAAAATGCGACCTTCCAAAAAGGTCTCCCCAAAACTGGCGGTAAAGTGTTCGACGGCCACAGTTGATGCCAGCAGCACTTTATTGGTAACTCGTGGATTACTTTTAGCCGTTTTAATTCTTCGTAAATAGACACCTTCCAGTTCTTGTAAATTATAGCCCCGCTGCTCACATAATGTTTTGTTGTACTTACGATGCTCACCACTGTGCATGCCTTCTTGCTTATAAAATCCCTTAATGTCTTTAAGTAGTTTCTCATCGTTAATTTGTTTTTCGTAGGCTCGAACAGAATCAATAAAGTTTTTCTCACCCGAGGGAAAGCTAATACTCATGGCATTAAAAATAGCGGTCACAAATGGGTCGTTGTCTGCCCAATCAGTGGCAAGTGCCTGCTTTAAATCGAAGTTGACTTTTCTAGCGCTAATAGAAATATCGTCTGGCGTTCGGGATGGTGATCGTAGGGCAGTCATATAAAACTCCGTTAATTATCGTAACCTGTGGCCATTTTAACGAACTTTCTTAATATCGATGAAACATATTCAGTCATTAATGGGGATGTTTTCGGTCATATTGTAGTATCATCTATGGTGTAAGAAAATATTTTGGTTAGATTTGTGAGGTATTATCATGATGGATCGGCAATCGCATAATCTCTTGTTAACCCAGTTATTGGGGCTTCTAGTCGAAGATGGCTTTTCATCAAAGCAATTGTTCTCATTGCCTCAGTTACAGATGCTCGCGGGCAAAGACATCAAATCATTCAATGCCATTGATATATTGAGTATATTGGAGGCCGCGGCCTATCTGTCTAATGACTCCATGCTGATGTTTCGTCTTGCTCGGCGGATGGATATAACCAGCTTGGGCACTTTTGGCTTCGCCTTAATGAGCTGTGCCGACATAGGAGAAGCGCTTAAGCTACTTTTACGCTACAGACAATCCATAAATCGGCTAGCGCCCTCTTTTAAAGTATGTGAACTGATTAATGGTGTCGCGCTGCGGATCCAACTCGGAGTAGGAAGCCCCACCCAACAAAGGCTGATTACTGAGCTTATATTTGCTCAGATATTATTCATTACCGAAGCGCTGATTAATAACTTAATCCCTTCCGGTGAAATTCACTTAAGCTACTCCGAGGTGATCGGTCAAAAGTCATTTCAGGCGTTATTCTCAGTGCCTATTAAGTTTGATCAGGCCCATAGCGAACTTGTAATACCCCAAAGTATTTTAAGGTCGCGACTTAGTACCGCAAATCCAGCCGGCCATGTCATTTTCAAAAGTCAATGCGAGGAGTTACTGCGCGGGCTAAATAGAGTTGAAAATTTCTCTGCCGCCATACGGCGTATTCTTATTCAGGCTGGTGGGCAATTTCCAATGATTAATCAGGTGGCAGAAAGACTATATGTTAGTGAGAGCACACTTAGACGACGTCTTCGAGATGAATCAACCAACTTTCGTGCTATTTGTGATGAAGTAAGAAATGTTTTGGCATGTCAGTACCTATCGACGACCAAGCTGGCCGTTTCAGAGATAGCTAATTTATTAGATTACACTGAGGCGGTAAGTTTTCGGCGCGCCTTTTTGCGTTGGAATGCAATAACGCCCAGTGAATATAGGCAGCGGACGACAGAAATTCTAGACAATGCAAAGATATAATTAACAGACAATAAAAAAGTCATGCTCAAAAGCACAGCTTTTTTGTATTTGTTTGTTGGACGTTAGCCGAATCGAACCGCTGACCTCAGCATTAACTCGGTTCAGGAGTTATTAACGCGAGTAGATACGCCTCGATATCACTGGCTTCAGAGCGCTGTGCATTATCCGAAACCACTCCAGCAATAAGCACGTCTCCCCTTAATCCAAACAGATACCGCAAGATAAGTAAGCCATCTGTTAGAGCATCAGTGCGGCCATCATTATCGATATCAATGCGATCACCCAAGGCCGCTATCCGGCTCTGGATCTGACCTGAATATTTATAGACTGCATCATCGGCTACTACTCCGGAAATTAAGGGAGTTCCCGATAGTCCGAACATACTCCGCAGTATAAGCAACCCATCAGTTAAAGCATCAAACTTATCATTACCGTCAATATCAATCATTTTAATAGACACTGGGACAGAATTCGGTGGGTTATTGGGCTGGCCATTAATTGCATGGACCGCCCGAGCCGCACGCTCGCCCTCATGTAATGCGCCAGGCACCGTCGATGGATGCGTGGTATGGGTTCCTTCTCCAGCAAAAAAGATTCGCTCGTTCGCCACAGAGTCTTGGAGGTCTCGTCGCCTACTATTACTGGCCGATGTATAGGTTCCAATCTTAGGATAGGAATATACGCCCAAGGTATAAGGCTCGGCACCCCAGTTCTGGACAACACCTTCCACATAATTTGCCGATGCCAGACCCAAAGCCTGTGGAAAGGTCCCATCCAGATCGGCCAAGATTGCATCGATGATAGCGGCATCACCAGCAGCAGCCCCACCCGCCGCAACCGCAATATCATTCAAGGCAGTAGCATTATCACCCATGGGGTAGCACATCAGAATATGCGAACTGCTATCCACTTTGTAGTCACTAGGAACCCAACAGGCTCCCGCTAATCCTTCGGTCACCAGCCAGGCCAACGCCTCCCCTTCAGTCTCCCACCAGGCGGAGCTAAATCGCATGGGTACTTTCATACCCATATCCATGCCAATACCCTTATAAGCCGCGACGGTAGCCTCCGGAAGATTAGGGATGAAACTAATCATCTCAGACTGCAATACACCGATGGAAACTGTCACAATCACTTGCCGTGCGGCATGAGTGGCGCCACTTGAATCCGTAATAACAACATCATCACCACTGGTGTCGATACTCACTACAGGACTACTCAGCAACAAGTCACTATTGGTCACTACGTCATCCCACCAAAGGGTCTCAAGAACATCGGAGTAGCCTAGGTCCTTGTCCCCCAATGTCTGAGTACTACTGGACAGGTCCCATTGATTACTCTGCAACGCCAGACTCCTAGCGCCCAATTGATCCAGATTAGTCGCGTAAGATCCACCTGCAAAGCCCGCATCATAGAGATGATAGGCGCGATGTGAGGCACCAACACCATATTTATCAGCCACATCCTCGGCCAAACTTGAACCTGGATCGAGATGTTGATTGGGCTCCCAATACCAGTCGCTAAAGTCATCAAATATGGCAACATCGCTGTCATCACCGCACGGATGAAGAGCGGAACTCTTTCTCCAACAGGTGTTACTGCTGCCATCCATGGACAGCGCAGTGCGACCCAAGTACGGACTCACGTAAATAGACTCACCGTATGCATCGCGCACCGCATTCCACACAGGATTATCCCCAGTAGCACGATAGTGCTCTTCAGCTCCTAACTCTACCCTCATATCGCCTAAACTCGCACTCTTTACGCGTCCTCCGATACGGCTTGTTGCTTCTATAATCATTACGTCATAGCCATACTCATTAAGCGTCTTTGCGGCGAATAGACCCGCACTCCCAGCTCCAACCACCACCACATCATGGGTCGTGCTTGCGGGGTCGTCATCCTCAACGGAATCCTTATAGTCCGAATCATTTGAATCTGTACCACCGCCAGATATCTCAACGCTCAACACCTTATCTACACTGATCTTTGATAACCCTGTAAGTGCTGAAGCAGCTTCTGGTACAGATGAAAATGTTATGCTCGATATAGCAGAAAACGCCAGAATAAATAGTATCTTGGCGAGGCGGCAATAGGGTCTAGAATCAACCATTAAAACACCCTCTATATCCAGCTAAAACCTTAATTAAACATAAATAAGCGTGCGCTCAAAGTCTATGTATTATATATCAGTCGCCGTTAAATTTTATAGACACCCGTTTTTTATGAAAAGCTGTCTAATTTATGGATAACTCACGATGACATTCTTGGGCTGCAACTATAGTTGGAAAAGTGGCAATCAAAACTAACGAGGCAATCATCTCCATCGAAATTATTTTGCTTATAAAATACAATTAGTCTTTGCCTAAAATGAAAAGGCGAACTAGCATACAGTTAATATGAATATAACTAAGAAAATCCGATATCACTCGTCAAAAACAGATATCATTTTTTTACCTAAAAACATAGAAAACCTTTAGCTTATAATCATCAGCCTATTGCCCAGCTAAATCACATGGTGGAGATTACTTGCATGCCTAATACTGTGGAAAGTTATGATTATGTGATAGTTGGCGCCGGTTCAGCAGGGTGTGTACTTGCCAATAAACTGGGTGAAGACAAGAAGTATAAGATCTTAGTCTTAGAGGCGGGTCCAATGGATTACAACCTGATGATCCACATACCTGCTGGCGTTTATAATGCTTACCGCAACCCAAAGATCAACTGGAATTATTTAACCGAGAATGAGCCAGAGCTTTATGACCGCAATGTTCCAATGCCTCGCGGTAAAGTTGTCGGAGGTTCGTCGTCGATTAACTCAATGGTTTATATGCGAGGTCACCCATTAGATTATGATCGCTGGCAATCTGAATGTGGTTTAAAGGATTGGTCTTATGATCAATGTTTACCTTACTTTAAAGAAGGTGAAAACTCAGATCGTGGAGAAAACCAATGGCGGGGAGGCAGCGGTAATCTTGGTGTGACAAAAGGTTCATTTAATAACCCTTTGTTTGACGCGCTTGAAGAAGCGGGACGACAATCTGGACAAGGTTATTCTGAAGACCTTAATGGCTTTAATCCTGAAGGCATAGCACGACTTGATGCAACAAGAAAACATGGGCGCCGATGCAGTGCTGCTGTAGCCCATCTAAAGCCAGCTCTTGCCCGAGGCAATATAACACTGCTCACAAAAGCACAGGTTACGAAAATAAATATTATTGGTAATTCAGTTGCCGGGGTTACCTTTAAGCACAAGGGAAAGCTTCATTCAGTAGAGGCTGGTAGAGAAGTCATACTGTCGGGTGGCGCTATAAACTCGCCGCACCTACTGATGCTATCTGGCATCGGCCCATCAAAACATCTAAAAGAACATGGAATAGAGGTTCATGCCGATCTTCCCGGTGTAGGTCAAAACCTCCAAGACCATTCATGTATCGTATTGCAATACGCATGTAAAAAAAGTTTTCCGATACATAAAGTTAATCAACCTCATCGAAAACTAGCGACGGGAATAAGATGGGTTTTTACTAGAAAGGGACTTGCAACTTCAAATATATGGGAATCAGGCGGGCTAATCAAAAGTAGTCCAAATGCAACCTATCCTGACATTCAATATCACTTTGGTCCGGTAGGGTTTGAATACAATGGTGATAAAATTACATTACTACAAGCCTTTGCAATACATGTAGATCAGCTGCGACCTCGAAGCAGAGGACAAGTGACCCTAAAGTCGGGAAACCCTTTTGAAAAGCCACTAATGACGTTTAATTACCTACAAGATCCCGAGGACTTGGCTGAAATGGTAAATGGATTCAAAAAAGCTCGCGAACTCATTTCACAGCCCGCATTTGATGAATTCAGAGGTGTGGAATTAATACCGGGACCAGAAGTTCAATCTGACGCTGACATAGAACACTTTATAAGAGGCGCTGCAGAGACGGATTATCATGCAAGCTGCACGTGTGCGATGGGTGATGGCGAGATGGCCGTTGTTGATGATCAAATGAAAGTACGAGGAATCGAAAATCTTCGTGTGGTCGACGCCTCAGTCATGCCACAAATAGTGTCTGGAAATTTAAACGCTCCAACTCAAATGATAGCTGCTCGTGCAGCGGACATGATTTTAGGAAAGCCACAATTAAAACCTATAAAAACAACTTTTGCATTTGAAAAGTCATGATCCGTTTTAGACACTTATAAACTTCATAAGATTAGCCCATAAATCCAGCTCATCGCCATATTCTTGGGCAACAGGCTTCAAAGACCGACCAATCAACTGATCTATTCGATCTGTTGATGGTTCAACACCTCTCAATTAATCTCTTCATTAATGCCTTTGCATAGATCAATTAATGGCCGATCCGTGGGCCAGTTATCACCTCCCCCGTTATAAAAAAACTGATGCCTTAGGGGTTGTATTTTTTGCTGGTGCTCGATGTTCTTGGTTCTTACTATCACGTCTATTAGAAAAGGTCATAAAGAGCCTTTAGACAGAGAGTCATGATAAGTAAGTCTTTGCAATGAATAATCATGCCTAGATAGGGGAAAAGTATGTCGCAAGAGAATAAATCTGCAGCCATTCCATTTGGAGCCAGAGTAAGAAAATCACCGTTTTTTGACTCTACCAGAAAAGATGGCGCCAAGGCGTTTTCAGTATACAACCACATGTACTTGCCAACGGCCTATGCCGGATCAGAGAGTGAATATCATAGTCTTGTTAATGACGTGACTATGTGGGACGTCGCGGTGGAACGACAGATTGAAATCAATGGCCCCGATGCCTATGAATTTATTCGCCTGCTAACACCAAGAAATCTTGAGAAGTGTGAAATTGGCCGCTGCCTCTATGTAATCCTAACAGGCCACGATGGCGGAGCAATTAATGATGCGGTACTTTTAAGATTAAAACCCGATCAATTCTGGTTGTCTCCGGGTGATGGTGACGTGCTACTTTGGATTCAGGGCGTGGCTATTAATTCAGGCTTAGACGTCAATGTTTTTGAACCTGACGTCTCGCCTCTGGGGATATGTGGACCTAAAGCACCTGCCCTCATCAATAAACTGTTTGATGGCGAGCACGATGATTTACGCTTTTATCGCGCACGTGAAACCTCACTAGCCGGTATTCCAATGGTGATTGCTCGAACAGGATGGAGTGGCGAAATAAGCTACGAACTCTATCTTCGTGATGGAAGCCGCGGCGATGCGTTATGGGCACTTGTCAAAGACGCCGGCCAAGAGTTCAACATAGCACCGGCAGCTCCAAATACTATACGTAGTATTGAGGGGGGCTTGCTTTCCTATGTCTCAGACATCACCAGAAATGACTGCCCCTATACGCTTGGCTTAGACCGCCTGGTTGATGTTCATCAAGACATTGAATTTATTGGCAAGCAAGCTCTAAAGAAGATCAAAGAAAACGGCCCTGCAAGAAAATTGGTAGGTATAGAGATTGCCGGCGATGCAATCACTTCTCCACCTGAGCAGCCATGGCGTGTTTTTAGCGATGATGAGAATGTTGGCTATGTTTCACGTTGTATATTCTCACCGCGTCTGGGAAAAAACATTGGCTTTGCCAACGTCCCATCCGAACTCTCTTCGATAGATACAAAGTTAACTATAAAATGTTTTTTGGGTGATTTAACTGCTACTGTTAGCGCATTTCCTTGGATACCCGCAGAACGCATCTCTCGATCATCGGGGACGATCCGAACTAAAACAAGCCAGGTTAGTCCGTCACTCATGGGGGCCAGCCAGCTATAATAGGGGTAAAGCCATGACCAGCGACAAGTTTGATGCCTTTCCTATAACCGCAGCGAATTATGACGCTTTAACTCCGCTTTCATTTTTACCAAGAACTGCACTGATGTTTCCAGATCGTCGTGCCGTTGTTTATGGGGAACGCAGCTATTCTTGGCAAGAGTTTTATAAGCGCTGTACAAAGCTCGCTTCAGCACTAAACAAGATTGGTATTGGCAGAGGCGACACCGTCGCAGTTTTGGCCGCAAATACACCCGAAATGATAGAAGCTCACTTTGGCATACCGATGTCTGGTGCCGTGTTAAATACGGTTAATACTCGCTTGGACGATGAGACGCTGGCCTACATTTTGGGGCATGGCGAAGCCAAAGTATTTATCGTTGATTACGAACTTGCCCCTCAAGCAAAAAATGCACTTAAAATCCATGGCGACAGTGATTTACTAGTCATTGATATCTTAGATCTGCAAAACACTGCTAACCCAGCAGCAATAGGCGCTACAGACTACGAAGCATTTTTAGCAACCGGCACAGATACGTTTCAGTGGGAGATGCCAACCAATGAATGGGATGCCATTGGCCTTAGCTATACCTCGGGGACCTCCGGTCGACCTAAGGGTGTAGTTTACCATCACCGCGGATCATATCTAATGTCCATGGGAACTATCACCGACTGGGATTTACCGCGTCACCCTAACTATTTATACACTGTACCCATGTTTCACTGCAACGGATGGGGCCATGCGTGGACAATGACCGCGTTGGCGGGCACCATGTTTTGTACACGGGCCATTGTTCCAGAGGAAATATTTGCGAGTATTATAGAGCACAATATTTCTCACTTTGGCGGTGCGCCGATTGTATTAAGTATGCTACTTAATTCGCCTGCAGCTAAAGATTTCTCTTGCCAGCATACTGTTCAATTAATGACCGCAGGTGCCCCTCCTCCAGCCTCGATATTGCAAGGTATAGAAAAATTGGGTTTCAATGTCACCCAAGTGTATGGATTGACTGAAACCTATGGCCACACTGTTATGTGTACCTGGAATTCCGATTGGGATAGCCTCGATGAGGAAGCAAGAGCTAAACTAAAGGCTCGGCAAGGCGCCGCTATGGTTCAAACGGCAGGGATGCGTATTGTCGATATGGAATCTCGGGAAGATGTTCCCGCTGACGGGCAAACGATCGGTGAAATACTCATCCGTGGTAATACGGTAATGAAAGGCTACTTAAAAGATGTCGAGAATACTGCAACATCCTTAACAAATGGCTGGTTTCATACTGGCGATTTAGCGGTCATGCATCCGCAGGGTTATGCCGAAATTAAAGACCGCTTAAAAGATATTATTATTTCCGGAGGTGAAAATATTTCTTCCGTAGAAATTGAGGGCGTACTTCATAGGCATGAGGCCATAGCACTCGCCGCAGTGGTTGCTTTGCCAGATGATAAATGGGGTGAAGTACCCTGCGCTTTTTTAGAACTCCTTGAAGGCGCCCAGGTTACTGAGAAGGAAATTGAAGTATTTTGTAGAGCCCATCTCGCGGGCTTCAAGCGTCCGAAAAAAGTTATATTTGGCGAATTACCTAAAACAGCGACAGGTAAAATTCAAAAATATGAGCTACGGATTCTGGCGCGTAGCGGCAGATTAAACTGAACTCTATGATGGCACTCAAGTGGGCTATTAATTTAACGATACTCTCGCATTCTGAGTAGTGCTTAAGAATGCAATCTAATACTATGACGCTAC
>Ga0308010_1001352_pt1 | contig 13727 bp, 13 predicted proteins | sample Neamet129_FD_202368 | JGI IMG/M metagenome (GOLD analysis project Ga0308010, IMG submission 202368) | Marine microbial communities from water near the shore, Antarctic Ocean - #129 | ecosystem: Environmental > Aquatic > Marine > Unclassified | place: Southern Ocean | collected 2014-07-24 | reverse complement strand
AAGCTTTTATTCAATTAACTTGATAAATTTAATTGTGGATCAGACAATCCCACTGGTAACTTCTATCCTGCTCTAGTACATGTTTCATGAGACTTATACGCGCTTGCTCATAATCTGCTGCATACTTCTGAACCTGGCGCCCTTAGACTGGCCATTTAGGCTTCAATATAGCCCTCAATAAAAACAGGAAAAATGAAAACGCAGAATCAGTAGCAATTTCAAAGGCAGCACCAACTGATGAAACTCATCCTATCGATGCCAATCTGGGTAGTGTATCTAGCCGTACAGTCGTCAAAAAATTTGTTGGTGGCTTCGATCCGATTAATCAAGTAGTCCAGGCTGAAGGGATGCACATAATAGAGCGCTAGGCTCTAAGAACATGCAAATGTCTCCAAACACGCTAATCGCCTTCTTTTGATTTTCCTTTTCTGAAATCCAACGATGCTGAATTAATACAGTACCTTAATCCCGTTTCTGAAGGCCCATCTGGGAAAACATGCCCCAGATGTGAATCGCACTTAGTACAGACTACTTCAGTTCTAATCATGCCGTGAGAATGGTCATCAATCTGGCCGACTACTTCTGAATCAGCAGGCGCATAGAAGCTTGGCCAACCTGAACCTGAGTCATATTTAGTCTGGGAGGAAAAGAGAGGTTCGCCACAAGCTGCGCAGTTATAGAGCCCTTCCTCCTTGAGGTCACAGTACTTGCCCGTAAATGCCGCCTCAGTTCCAGCTTGCCGAGTAACTCGATAGGTCTCCACATCTAGCTCTTGTCTCCACTGCTCTTCCGTCTTCTCAACTTTTTCTCTACCGCTCACAAGTTTACTCCTTTGATGATTCTTAGTTGAATAATACACCAGAAATTAGATGAGAGTCCTCATTCAGAAGAATATGCGCACCTCGCATTGGCACCATGAATCACAGCATGCTTTACTTAGAATGTGGTTATTCAAAAGTGATAACTGCCGATGGTACCTAAGGACAATAGAAATTTACGAGCAGCAGAGAGCTAAAAGAATGACTAAGGTTTATCAGTCCGACAAACTTGGTAATGTCTGTTACGACATCCGTGGCCCCGTATTAGAACAAGCCAAGCAACTAGAAGAAGAAGGACACCAAATATTGAAGCTCAATATCGGCAATCCTGCCGCCTTCGGCTTCAATGCGCCTGATGAAATTCTGCATGACGTAATCCACAATCTATCTGCCGCTCAAGGCTATTGCGATTCAAAGGGCTTGTTCTCTGCTCGTAAAGCGATCATGCAGGAATGCCAGCGTTTAAATGTGCGCAATATAGGAATCGATGATATCTATCTTGGGAACGGTGTTAGCGAACTTATTACAATGGCTATGCAGGCACTTTTAAACAACGGTGACGAGGTTCTTGTCCCTGCCCCCGATTACCCTTTGTGGACTGCGGCGGTGAGCTTAAGTGGTGGAACCGCTATTCACTATGTATGCGATGAGCAAGCAGACTGGTTTCCCGATATTTTCGACATAGAATCCAAAATAAATAGTAACACCCGCGCGCTGGTCATTATTAATCCGAACAACCCAACTGGAGCCGTATACACCAAAGAGATTTTGCTGCAGCTGATCCAGCTATGTCGCAAGCATGAGCTCATTCTTTTTGCTGATGAGATTTACAGTAAGATCATCTATGACGATGCCGTGCATACTCCTGCTGCTTCTCTGTGTGACGATATCTTTATCGTCAGTTTCAATGGCCTCTCCAAATCCTATCGCCTAGCAGGATTTCGCTCCGGCTGGATGATCCTTAGTGGCCCGAAGGAGAATGCCAGCAGTTATATAGAAGGCCTGGAAATTCTTAGCAATATGCGGCTATGCGCGAATGTTCCAGCGCAGTTCGCCGTGCAGACAGCGCTAGGTGGGTATCAGAGTGTCAATGACCTCATCTTGCCGGGTGGCCGGCTAAAGCAGCAGCGCGATATCGCATGGGAGTTACTCACTCAAATTCCGGGTGTGAGTTGTGTAAAACCGCGCGGCGCGATTTATATGTTCCCCAAACTCGATCCAGCGGTCTATAAAATTGACGATGACGTCGCCTTAATAATGGACATACTTGAGCAAGAACAGATTCTACTGGTGCAAGGTAGCGCCTTCAATATCGAAGACACGCAACATCTGCGTCTGGTATTCCTTCCCCGCGTGGATGAGTTGGAGCCCGCTGTAGCTGGTATCGCAAGAGTGCTTGAGAACTACCGTAAGTAGTTACTCGAAGCTAAAGCCAAGAACTCTAAGTTGCCGTTGTTGATCCGAGGAATAAATGTTTTTTCTAAGCTGCCTGCTTATAAACTCGCGCCTCTTCAAAAGCTTCTGTCGTAATGAATCAAACGCTTCAGCTCCCGCCCCTTTCCTCAGCGCCTGCTTAAACTGCTCACTGAGCTCTACTAATGGAAGCGCTGCTAACAAGGTGCTCCACTCACTCAACTTTCCCGCAGCACTCTCGACAATGGTAATGTCAGATTTTCCCTCACCAATCTCAATATCTATAGTAGCGCCAAGCCTAAAATACTTTTCAAACGCTCGAGCCAAGATCTTCGTCGCGTTCGATTTTGCCTCCGCACTATAACCTGCAATATGAGGTGTCGCTATATCAACAAAGTGAGCCAAAGACGAATCGATATTAGGTTCATCCGCCCACACATCGAATACGGTCATGATATCTTCACGCCTTGAAAGAAACAGCTTCAGGGCTAATTCATTCACTACGCACCCGCGACATGCGTTGATCAGAATCGCATTTTTTTTCAGTGCCGCCAGCTCTTTAACGTCTATCAAGTCTAGTGTTGGATGCGGACCACTGACCGTAAGCGGCACGTGCAAGGAAACAACATCACAATCGAGCACTGCCTCCAGCGAATAATACTCAAGCTCGCCCTGCCCTCTTGTAGCCAGAAAGGGGTCATAGCAACGAACCTCAATCCCTAGCTCTGCGAGCTTAGCTGCGAACAAACCACCGACTGCACCAGCGCCAACAATCCCCACCTTACTGCCAGCAAGACAGAAGCCTCTGTGTAAAGCAGCGTAGGCCAATGCAGTAAAACAGTAGTCGACCACCGCATTCGCATTACTGCCCTTCGCGTCTGCAAAATGTATGCCTGCATCAATTAGATACGCCCTATCGACATGATCGACACCGCTCGTCGCAGTCCCAACAAAACGAATCTTGCTCCCGTCTAGCAGAGACTCATTAATAGAGGTAATAGAGCGAACAAGTAGTGCATCTGCATCGGCAAGATCTGCTTGACCGACGCTACGACCATCAAAGAGGTGAAGCTCGCCAAAGCGACTAAAGTTTTCTTCAACAGCTAGAATGTCTTTATCTGCAAAAATTTTCATATTAATATCACAGGAGAGCACCTATTCATTTGAGAATTGCTCTGCAACGGAAAGGAGGTGCGCACTGTCATTTTTTGTAAACTTGTAATTCGAAAGAAATTTTTCAAATGAAGAAAAATCGATATCCGCCACCTCCAGCGATTCTGGTATCGCGTGCGCAAATCCTTCGTGCCGATCATTGGCATCACAGATAATAGTAGCTAGTTCGCGACTCAGCTTTGCCTCAAGCTGATGAGCCTCTAGCTTTGATGCCAAACCGACAGCTCCGCGCAAGGGTAGGCCTGCTACTGCATCAAGATTTTCATAAATACCATCTATGCTCGTAAAATTTCGCAGCAATTCTTTGGCCTTAACTGGCCCCACCCCAGGAACCCCTGTAATGCAATCAACCCCATCCCCTACGAGGCCTAAATAGTCAGCAAATTGTTCAGGACTTACGCCGAATTCTTTCTCGATGTCCGCCCTGTAACGCTTTCGATTGCCGCTGTAGTCCCACATATAATCTTTGTCAGTTCGGAGCAGCTGAGAAAGGTCTTTGTCTCTGGTCACGATACACAATGCGGGATCTCCTGGCAGCAGTTTCGACATTCTTACTGATAGCGTTCCGATAATATCGTCAGCCTCGTACTTTTTACTCGCATAGGACGCCATGCCAAGAATCGAACAAATTTCTCGACAACCTTTTAATTGCATTGCAAGATTTTCGTCCGGCAGTTCCCTATTGGATTTATAATTCGGGCAGAGGTCGTGTCGAAAGCCGCTAAAAAGACTCTCATCTAGCGCTACCGCTATTCGATCAGGCCTAACGCGCCTTAAAAATTGAAGCAGGAATTGGGTAAAGCCATACACGGCACTTAAATCGTTGCCATTAACATCAAAGCATTCCACATGGGGAGAAAAGTGCGACTGGAATATATAAATTGAGCCATCTATTAGATAATAGGTATTATTCTGACCGGTCATATAAGACACTTCCTATATAGGAACAATGAGGGCTGCAGTCGCCACTATGATTCGACCTTGCGAATTAGATACACAAAATTTCCGTCCTTTTCGATCGATTTAATCAATTCATGTCCGAGAAAATGACAAAATTTAGGCACATCGCGACTAGTTGAAGGATCGGTAGCAACTAGCTTCAATAACTGTCCCGCCCTAATGTCACGAATTTTATTATGCAAAAGCATTACCGGTTCTGGGCAGAACAAACCAGAGGCATCCAACTCCAAGGCAGCATCTAGACCTTGTTCGTCGATATCAGTTTGATTTTTTTGATTAGACATATTGATTCTTCGCTATCTTATCTATTAATGCGCAGCAACTACTTGCAAATCACAGCTCTGGCTTTCTGGATCAAACGTCACAACAATCTTACCGCTCTGCAATTGATTTATTACCTGCTGAACTTTCTGTTCCAGACTAATCTCATGACTTCCATAGTCGGTGCCTTCACGACTTATGAACTCTTCGATAATTGCCGTTAGTGTTTCAGCCTCTAGATCTTGAAATGGAATATTCATAGCGCAACGTTCACGGGGCATTCCTAATTGGTGTCAATAAATATCTGATAGTTTGTAACTAGACGAGCTCAACTACATTTAACTCTCCTGAGTCTGAAGAAAGTGTTTGCAGTTCTGCGAAGGGGAAGTTTTTAGTATCGGCTAACTGCGACAATGAAACATTTGCGATACTTGTGAATATGGTCTCAACACGCCCAGGGTGGCTTTTATCCCATTGCTGCAGCATCGCCTTGATTGCCTGACGCTGCATGTTATCCTGCGTGCCACAGAGGTTGCAGGGAATAATAGGAAAATCACTAAGCCCGGCGTATCGTGAGATTTCCTTTTCTTTGCAGTAAGCAAGGGGCCGAATTACGATATTCCTTTTATCATCGCTCAGCAACTTTGGTGGCATCGCCTTTAACTTGCCGCCATAGAACATATTTAGAAATAGTGTTTCTACAATATCGTCTCGGTGGTGGCCTAGCGCTATCTTCGTAGCCCCTATGGATTGCGCATGATTGTAGAGAATTCCTCTACGCAACCGTGAGCAAAGGCCACAATAGGTTTTCCCCTCTTCAACCTTATCGGTAACTATCGAGTAAGTATCTTTCTCGATAATTGTGTAGTCCACTTTAAGACCATCGAGATAAGCCGGCAGAACATGTTCTGGAAAATCGGGCTGCTTCTGGTCGAGATTAACCACATGTAGCTTAAAATCAATAGGCGCGTGTTTCTGCAGGCTTAGCAGGATGTCTAACATCGCATAGGAGTCTTTCCCGCCGGAGAGACAGACCATCACCAAGTCATCCTCTTCGATCATATTGTAATCAGCGATCGCGCGGCCCACATCTCGACGCAAGTTTTTACGCGAACGGTTTAACAAAGAGTTTTTCCCGGCACCGGGATTTACTGCTGCCGACTTGTTGTTTACAAGAGGAATTATATTGCTTAAAGATGATTCGTTGGGCATAGGGTCTAAACTCTCTCCAGCACCGTAGAGATACCCTGACCTAGTCCTATGCACATTGTTGCCAGGCCCAGCGCAGAATCATTGTCCTCCATATTATTTAACAAGGTAGTGGTTATGCGTGTCCCCGAGCATCCCAACGGGTGACCTAAAGCAATAGCGCCACCCTTTAAGTTTACCTTTGACTCAAACACGTCGGTCAGTTTTAAGTCTTTGATAACCGGTAACGATTGGGCCGCAAATGCTTCGTTAAGTTCAACGCAGTCAATATCCTCAATAGAAAGCCCGGCCTTCTTAAGCGCTTTCTTCGACGCAGGGACTGGGCCATAACCCATTATCGATGGGTCAACACCGGCATAGGCCATAGATCGCACCCTCGCCCGAATCTTCAAGTTTAGCGACTGAGCCTTCTCGGCACTCATCATCAGCATCGCCGATGCACCATCTGATATCTGTGAAGAAGTACCCGCGGTAACCGTGCCGTTAGCAGGATCAAATATAGGGCGTAACTCGGCCAACCCCTCGGCTGTCGTGTTCGGCCGAATGGTTTCATCATGCTCCAGCAAAATCTTCATACCACGCTCATCATGCCCTTCGATGGCCACGATCTCATTGGCAAAGCCACCTCCTAGACGCGCCTTCTCAGCTAGCGCATGAGACCTAACAGCAAATTCATCCTGTTGTTCGCGACTGATACCATGCATTTTAGCTAGCACCTCCGCCGTAACTCCCATCATCCAAGATGCCTTGGCGATATGCTTCGAGGCCTTAGGATTCAAATCGATGCCATGAACCATTCCAACATGGCCCATGTGCTCCACACCGCCGACGATAAACTGATCACCGTTATTACTCTGAATTGCCATAGCGGCGGTATGCAGCGCCGACATAGAAGAACCGCAAAGTCGGTTTATCGTTTGCCCGCAGGTGGAGTGTGGTAACACAGACATTAGCGCCGCATTTCTTGCAATATTCCAACCTTGTTCTAAAGTTTGGTTAACACAACCCCAGATCACATCCTCGACTTCTTCTGGTGACACCCCTGTATTTCTCTCAAAGAGCGCATCGATTAGTCGCGCTGACAATTCTTCCGCACGCACGTTGCGATACGCACCGCCCTTGGATCTAGCCATTGGTGTTCTTATTCCATCTACGATTACGGCGTCTCTGGCATTTAACTTCATATCTTCTCCTAACAATTTGTATAGGGCATGCTAAGGAAGCTTAGCTGGCGCCCGAAATTCTGCTGCTATTTATAAAGCCCCTAGCTATAGAAATTTTCGTTTGCAGAGGCCATATCACGTAGCTTAGTCGTTGGTTGATAAAGCTCACCTAGGTCCGCATATTTGTCTGCGATTTCACAAAATTGGCTCAGGCCCAGGCTATCGACATAGCGCAGCGCTCCACCGCGAAATGGCGGAAAGCCAATGCCAAGCACCAATCCCATGTCCGCCTCGATAGCCGTGCTTACGATTCCATCCTCTAGGCAGCGAATAGTCTCCATGCACATCGCAACCATCATTCGCTGGACTATTTCTTCATCCTCGAATTCTTTGCTTGTAGATGCCATCGAAGCAGCAAGCTGTTCAGTTACAGGATTCGGAAGCTTCTTCGGCTTGCCCCTCTTATCTTGCTCGTAGAGATAGAAGCCACTTCCAGATTTCTGCCCAAGGTCTTTCTGCTCAAATAGCCTGTCTATTACAGTGTCAATATCCAACTTCATGCGCTCAAACCCAGCCGCCATGACGGCCTGCGCATGAACCGCCGTATCCAGACCGATAACATCTAACAGATAAGCGGGCCCCATCGGCCACCCGAATCGCTCCATAGCCCTATCGATCTGCTTGTAATTAGCGCCATCGTTTATCAATCGTGAGAAGGCACCGAAGTAAGGGAATAGAATGCGATTAACTAAGAAGCCTGGGCAGTTGTTGACCACGATGGGTATTTTCCCCATCTTCTTCGCATAGGCGACTGTAGTCGCTACAGTCTCATCACTACTCTTCTCTCCGCGAATTACTTCCACCAAGGGCATTACCGGTACTGGGTTAAAGAAATGCATGCCACAGAAGTTTTCCGGACGCTTTAATACAGTCGCCAAGCCATCCACCGAAATAGTCGAGGTGTTCGTTGCGATAATCGTGTCCTCTCGAACTAATGATTCGAGTTCCGCGAGTACCACCTGTTTGATCTTGGGGTTTTCAACTACCGCCTCAAGCACGATATCAGCCTTGTCGATACCGTCATAGCTCAAGGTTGGATCGATGTTTGAGAGAATGTTAAACATTTTGTTGCCGTCTATACGACCTTTCGCTACCTGCTTATTTAGCTGCTTGCGCGCTTCCGCTAAGCCCAGGTCCAGACCCTCTTGGGCTATGTCCTTCATGATGATAGCCGTGCCCTTCAAAGCAGACTGATATGCAATTCCACCTCCCATAATCCCGGCCCCAAGCACGGCGGCCATCGAGATTGGCCTTGCCGCGGCTTGCTGTTTTTTCGCTAAGCCGCCTAGGAACTGATCATTAAGGAACATCTGTACAAGATTCGCAGCAACCTCGGTTGCCGCCAGCTTAATAAATCCCTGGTGCTCAACTTCCAGCGCTCCGGCACGATCCATGACGGCGGCTTCCTGCATCGCCATTACCGCAGTAATGGGAGCCGGATAATTCGGTCCAGCCGCAGAGGCAACCATCCCCTTGGCCGTTTCAAATACGACATTCATTTCAATAGGGGTGAGTGTCAACGGAGAAGTTTTTTGTACGCGGATTTTTGTGTAGTCTAACTTTCCATTAATGCATTGTTGAATAATGCTTTCGGCCGCCTCAATGAGGATATCCTCATTGACAATAGCGTCAAGCGCGCCTTCAGAGAAGGCCTGTTTCGCCTTAATGTGCGACCCGCTACTAATCCATTGATTCGCATTATCTGCTCCGATTAGTCGTGGCAATCTTACGGTGCCGCCAAAGCCAGGCAATATACCCAGCTTAACCTCAGGAAAACCGACTATCGCAGATTCCGTTGCGACGCGATAATCCGCAGATATTGCCAATTCAAAACCTCCACCTAACGCTATACCGTTAATGGCGGCTACAGTAGGGAATGGCAGATCTTCTAGATCAGAGAATATTTTATTTACCTCGACGAGCCATATATATATCTGCTGCTTGCCTTCGGCAAACTTCGAGGTAAATTCAGTAATGTCAGCACCAACTATAAAAGTCTTCTTAGCACTTGATACCACGAGACCCAGGACATCGGCTTTTTGCAGAACAGCTACCGCCTCCTGCAATTCACCCAAAGTTTCTTGATCAAATTTGTTTACAGATGAATCTTCCAGATCGAACACCAGGTTGGCAATGCCGGAAGGCAATACATCGACGCTTAGCGCCTTGCCTGAGTAAATCATAGTTAGCTCCAGTATACGGTGAACCACTCAATGGTTCAGAGCCGGGCATTATAGCCCTGCTGGCCCTATATAAGAAGTCGTCGACTTTACCGCCAGATCAGCGAGAATTGAGTTATTATCATAATATGTTCAGACACCTAATGCTGTTCCGAAGAGCACTACAAAACCTCAGTGTCGCAGCTTATTGGTTAATCGGCAGCGCTGTGCTGGCATTAGGCAGCCTCTCTGTGGAAGCACAGAGCGCCGTTATCTTGCTCTATCATCACGTCGCCGAGGACACACCGCCCTCGACGTCCATTTCCCCAGCTAACTTCGAGGCCCACCTGCGTTATTTAGGAGACAACGATTACAACGTCATTCCTCTAGATCAAATGATAAACAGCCTGCGCTCGGGACAATCGCTGCCTGATAAATCCGTAGTCATAACCTTCGATGATGGCTACAGCTCCATTTTTGATGAAGCATTTCCCATGCTTCAACTCTACGGCTATCCTTTTACGCTATTCCTAAGCACCGGGCCTATCGACGATGGCCTAAGCAACTACATGACTTGGGATCAGGTCAGGCAGATGAGTGCAGCCGATGTAATCATCGGCAACCACATGATCGACCATCCCTATATGTTGAAATCAAGAGACAATGAGTCTGCCAATCAGAGGCTCGAAAGACTAAAAGAGGATTTATTAAAAGCCGAGCAAAGGATAGAAGCGGAGACCGGGCAATCTCATCGCTATCTAGCCTACCCTTATGGAGAATACGACACTGATATTAAGTCACTTCTAGAGGAACTGAATTTTGTAGGCTTAGCGCAACACTCAGGTGCCGTGGGTCCTAAATCGGACTTCCTAGCGCTGCCACGGTTTCCGCTTGCTAGCATCTACGCGAATTTGGATACGGCGAGCACGAAGTTTTCTAGCCTGCCTTTTTCAGTAATTCAATTACAACCCGACTCTCCTGTTACGTCTAGTAGGAATCCATCAGCGGTACTTAAATTTGAGATTGGAGACTACGACTTCGATCAGATTGGATGTTTTGCGAATAGCAAACCGATACCGATGACTTGGATAGATAAGGAGCAAGGCGTGCTGGAATTAAAGCCCAAGGAGAGGTACTTAGGAAGACGCTGGCGATATATCTGTACCGCACCCGACCCTAGCTCGAATAGCTACTACTGGCACTCTATACAGTGGATAAATTTGGATTGAAGCAGGCTGCTTGCGCAAATTAGTTTTCCATCCAACGGCGATCTCTTTTACGTAGGTCATTTTGCTGAATCAGAGTCTGGACTTCATCAACATAGCTCTCTCCACGCTGTGAGTATCTGCCCAGCCCTTGAGCAAGTGCTATCGGATCTAGATGCTGGCCCAGCTGCCTAAGTCGCACTCGCTCTTGGCGGAAACCTGTATACAAATGGTGTGAATTTATATTCAAGAAATAGCCTTCGATAGCAGCCTCGATAGTATCGAAGCTCTTCACCTCGTGAGTAGCACCCTTAACGCGCCTCTTCGGAATGATGCCGCAACCTTCTTCGAAGCACCATTGACCGAAAATATTATTCCCCTCCAGGGCAAACCTAGAAGTGCCCCATGCCGATTCATTTGCAGCCTGCGCTAGAACCAAAGATGCAGGGATCACATCTACCCTCAAAAGTAATTCGCTCATAAGAGCCTGATCGTTCGTCGCCTCAGTATCCACGCTGTAGGTCATCGCCAAATCTATCATCCAGTCACTCTCGACCCCGGATAACATCATGCCCGCGTCTAGGATCTCAGCATAACTTAGCAGCTTCAACCGCAGATCGCGGATGAGTCCGTTCTCATAACGCACATAATCTTGTAGGAAATCAAAAAACTGCTGTTTCTTCGACGCAATGTTTGAGATGGATGCGAAGTCAGGAAAGACGACTACCGGTTCGGATTTCACTGCAACTTCTACTGCCAAATCATGGCTTGGGGCGAGTTTCATTACGGCAAACGTCAAGCCAATTAGAGCAAACGCGACTAGCCCTGCGAAGACAAGCTCAAACTTACGCTTCTGGTCTGAAATTTCATTATCTGACTTCATCAAAACTGCCTGGTTATCGCTGCTACGTGAAAATCTATTTATAGCGCTAATTATTGCCTCAGCATAGGGTATTTGAAGTGACGCGAGTCACAAACTTTAATGTCCTTTGCCTTTCAAAATAAAAAGTTCCAGCGATTGTTTTCAGCCCATCCCCAATAGACCTTAATTATCTAATACAGGACACTGGAATAGCTGTAAATATTTACTAATCGTAATCAAAGCCTGTTGCCGCATAGGGCAATCTATAACCCTTAGCGCCAGAGCAAGAGTTTTCCAATCTTGCTTGTTTTATTTACTGCCCCCCCTGCAGTCCGGAGACGCTGGCGAAGATTCCTGCCGTTGCTCCCATTCCTGCTCAGTGTAAAGATGCATGGCTAAAGCGTGCACACCCTCGGCCAGCTCGATATGTAATAATTTGTAGACTGCCTGATGTCTGCGCACCAAATTCAAATCTGTGAATGTTGCGGAAACAGCAGTGATATTAAAGTGAGACTCAGTCGCTGGCCCACCATGCATATGACTCTCATTCGCAATATCTAACATCGATGGCTTTAACGCCGCCGACAACTTTGCTTCAATCGTATTCTGTACCGACATTGCTAGTATCAACTCCCTAAATAGCCATACGGCTAATTCGAATTCCATTCAGTATAACGCAATTACTGTCGATAGAATGGGGGATCTTGGTCAGCTTGCCTCGTTACACTTTCGCCCCCACGGAGCCTCAAAATGGCTATTTCTTGGTACCCCGGACATATGCACAAAGCCAGCAAAGAACTGGTAAAGATTATGCACCAGACGGATGCCGTAATCGAAGTTCTAGATGCCCGCATACCCGAATCAAGCTGTAACCCCCTTCTCGCCAATATTCGCGAAGGCCGCCCATGCATTCGCATTCTAAATAAATCGGACCTCGCAGATAATGAAGTCACTCGGGCCTGGGCCGCGCACTTCGCTAAGCTTAATAATAGTGCTTGCCTCATCAATGGTAAGGGCGAGCAGATCAGTCGAGCGGATATCGTAAAAACCGCAAAAAGGCTCATCAAGCATACCGACGAGACTTTGCTAATTCAGGGACAGATCGTTATCGATGGCATTCCCAATGTTGGTAAATCTAGCCTCCTGAATCAATTGGCTGAACGCAAGGTAGCAAATACCGGCAATGAACCTGCGGTTACCAAGGGACAACAGCGTGTCAAACTGCAAGAAGGTTGGTACCTCATCGATACGCCCGGCATGCTCTGGCCGAAACTGGAAGACCAAGAGAGCGCCTATAGATTGGCTATTACAGGCACGATTCGTAATACAGCGGTCGAGGTCGCTGATATTGCTTGGTTCCTCGCTGAACTACTATTGCGAGACTATCCAGAGCGCCTAGCCACTAGATACGATTTACCAGGCTCCATTACTGAGGCCGAACCCTTCTTCGAGGCTCTCGCAAAGCAACGAGGATCCATAGGCCGAGGAGGCCGAGCAGACCTGAACAAAACAGCAGAAATATTACTAAACGAATTCCGCTCAGGTAAACTAGGCACATTCAGCCTGGAGACACCTCCCTCGTAACGCCGCCGGCAAGCAGACGTTCCGCCAGGAATCCATCAAACAATACAAATTACAGAAGGCAACCCTAAGCATGGCCGTAGTAAGCAGTCCTGATACCGATCAAAGCAATTCTATTCAACCCATGAAATCGCACCCAGCTTTCGAATTGCAACGCAGCGAAGAAATTAGTTCTCTAAATATTACAATGGAGGAGTATGTTCACAGAGTGACGGGGGCAAAACACTTCCACCTAAGCAGCGAAAATACCGAAAATGTATTTCTCGTCGCGTTTCGAACAGTCCCCATGGATTCCTCAGGCGTCGCACATATTTTAGAGCACACAGCCCTATGTGGCAGTAGGAAGTTCCCAGTCAGAGATCCATTTTTCATGATGATTAGACGGTCTTTGAACACATTCATGAACGCGTTTACTAGCAGCGATTGGACAGCCTACCCATTCGCCAGCAAGAACAAAAAAGACTTCAATAACCTCTTAACCGTATACCTTGATGCCGCGTTCTTCTCGCGCCTGCATAAGCTCGATTTTGCGCAGGAAGGTCATCGCCTCGAATTTGCAGAACCAGAAAATCCCGATAGTGAGCTGCAGTATAAAGGGGTGGTCTTTAATGAAATGAAAGGCGCCATGAGCTCCACAAATAGCGTCTTATGGCAGACCATCAGCAAATATGTATTTCCGACTACCACCTACCATTTCAATAGTGGTGGCGAGCCCGATCACATACCTGACCTCAGCTATCAGGAATTGCTGGATTTTTACAAGAGCCATTACCATCCGAGCAATGCAGTTTTCATGACCTTCGGTGATATATCAGCATTTGATCATCAAGAAACATTTCAAGAGCAAGCGCTTTCACATTTCG
>Ga0308010_1001348_pt1 | contig 13744 bp, 10 predicted proteins | sample Neamet129_FD_202368 | JGI IMG/M metagenome (GOLD analysis project Ga0308010, IMG submission 202368) | Marine microbial communities from water near the shore, Antarctic Ocean - #129 | ecosystem: Environmental > Aquatic > Marine > Unclassified | place: Southern Ocean | collected 2014-07-24 | reverse complement strand
GGTAGTTATGGTTACCTGATTAATGGCATTCTTTTTTAGCATGTTAAGTACAGGTTCGAACCATTCTTTTTCTAACTCCTTAAGGCTCTCACGCCAACCATAGGCATCTCCATATTCAAATTTTCCATGCAAGGAATCCAAAAAAACAAGGTGTCTGCCAGATTTATTCTGTTGCTGCCATGAATCAAAATTTACTGGAAGTTCCGTATGATTAGCACCGCAAGCCATCGCTAAAGAACGAGGAAAAACATCATTACTCCATACATTCGTATAAGTTGAAGTTACGAGTTTAGGTATAACCCCACCTCCCCAAAACCAGATTCCATTTATTGCCAAATCTCCACGTTCTTCACGAGCCTGGTTGAGAGGATGCTCATACAATAACATTTGAATTTCGTTGAGAATTCCTTTCCAGAACATTTCTTCAGTGCCATATGGAAAATGTTCATTAATATTCTTTGCGGCAGTTTCACTTAGTAAATGAGTCTGAATAAGAGGAGGTTTCTGCATATATAAATACCAACGATCAGCACATAATGGCACTAATGATATTAATTTCCGCCTGTTATCCACTCCACACGACGGAGAAAGATCATCCTCAGCAAAATGTTTGTTTATGACCTCAGCAAATTGACAAGCCTCTTCTAATGAAATGGAGAAAGTACGACTATCAGCCAATAACACTTGCTCATGCTCAACCCGTAAGTGTACTGGATCGGCTCGTAACCAATAACCATCACCTGTTTCTGTATCTCTTGCTTTATCTGCTAATAATGTAAGGGGTGCTACCGGTATATCCTGCTGCTTTTCTACACTAAAGGCTTTACATAGCCAATCTTCTACGCCTTGTGATTCATCTTTAGTTCGTAAACTTTTCGCAAAAATAGTCTCGATAGCAGGTAATGATAAGTCCTGGTAGATCTCATGAAACGTAGAGTCTGGCCAAAACAAATTTGGAATAAAAAGATGTAAATTCATTTAGAGATACCACTAACAAAATTTTAATTTGAACAGATAAAAAATGTCTATGAAGTATTTTTAATTCATAGCACTTAAATAAATTTAATACTTTTCAGCGCGCTGCTTAACCCCCCGCAACGGTCATCTTTTTGACTAACAATGAACCACTCTGTTTAGAACCATGCACCGCTACGTCGCTCCCAATTTCCGAGATATCTCCTAGCATGTCTTTAAGATTGCCCGCTATAGTAATCTCTTCTACCGGATAGCATATTTCACCACCCTCTACCCAATAACCTGCCGCACCACGAGAGTAGTCACCTGTGACGGGGTTAACTCCTTGGCCAAGAAGCTCAGTCACTAATAATCCCTTGCCCATTTTTTTTAGCATGTCAGAAAACTCTAAAGGACTGCTGTTATTTATAGTTATGTTATGGTTCCCGCCAGCATTTCCAGAGGTACATAACCCAAGTTTACGTGATGAGTAGCTGCCAAGAAAATAACCTTGTACTATTCCATTTTCGATAATTTTACGCTCTTGTGTTGAAACTCCTTCGTTATCAAATACACTACTAGCTAGTCCTTTTTTTATATGGGGTAACTCATGTATCTGTATATCTGGAGAAAATACTTTTTTACCAATGCTGTCCAATAAGAAAGATGACTTCCGATAAAGGCTAGCACCACTTATAGCACCAATAAAATGACCTATTAATCCAGCCGCGACAGGAGCCTCAAATAAAACAGGGACCTCACAAGTAGCTAATTTCTTTGCTCCCAAACGTGCCGCACTCCTCATTCCTGCTCTTTTACCAACATACTCAGCCGATTCCAAATCATTCGCATCTCTTGCTACACTATACCAATAGTCACGCTGCATAGCGTCATTCTGACCGGCAATTACTGCACAGCTAATACTATGACGGGAAGTTGGGTATCCACCTATGAATCCAGAACTATTTGCATAAATAAATTGTGATTCACTTAGCGAAATACAAGCCCCTTCAGAGTTATTAATACGTTTATCAATTCCAAAAGCATTATCCTCACAGGTCTGGGCAAGCTGTATCGCCTCATCTATCGATAGGTTCCACGGATGATATAAATCAAGGTCAGGGAATTTCTGTGCTAATAGATTAGTATCTGCCAGTCCAGCACAATCGTCTTCAGCTGTATGCTTAGCTATTGAAAGTGCAGCAGCTACAGCATCATTTACAGCCTGTTTAGAAAAATCAGAGGTGCTAGCATGCCCTCGCTTCTGACCTATGTAGACTGTAACTGATAACCCTTTGTCACGGTTATATTCAATGGTCTCCACCTCACTTTTTCGTACTGTAACATTCTGGCCAAAACCTTCTGAAATATCAGTTTCACAGCTACTTGCTCCACCTTTTTTCGCACAACACAAAATATCATCTGCTATCTGCTTGAGAGTATCGGTCTGGTAAGAAAAACTTGGAGAGGACATAATAATATCGCCTATGAATATAATTTAAAAGGAAGGGAATTCCGTCAAAAAAATAGATAATAATGCCATTTGTATATCCTGAGATTTATTTCCAGGTAAGTCCAAATGGGATTTAAATCTAAAGAACGCTATGATAGCAGCTTCTGAATCTCATAATGACAAGTCCAAATGGGATTTAAATTAAAAAAACGATATGATAGCAGCTTCTTAATCTCATAATGAACAGGTAGTAATCATGCAAAGTACTCAGACTAGTGACCTGGAAGAAGATACTGCGATCAGTAAAACACGCGTTAAACAAGAAATGCATGCTTTACAGAAGATTGGTGAGCGATTAATTGAGCTAAATTCCAATCAGTTGAAAGAATGCCTTTTACCAGATACATTATTTGAAGCAATAATTGAAGCTAAACAAATACGAAAAAATGGAGCGCGCCGGCGCCAGATACAATATATCGGCAAGTTGATGCGTGAGGTAGATATAAGCCAGATTAAGGAAAAAATATCTACCTGGGACGGGCTATCTAAAGAACATGCTGCATGGATACATCAAATAGAGCGCTGGAGAAAAAGCCTGCTTGAGGACAAAGATTCTTTTTCTGAATTTGCAAAACTACACCCGGGTGCTAATTTGCAACGTATAAGGACACTTATGAGAAATACTCATAAAGAAACGCTATCCAGCAAACCACCTAAAAGTTTTCGTGCCCTATTTCATGAATTACAACTAAGCATTCCAAAAAATAAAGAACAGAAAGACGTGGCTATAGAATAAATAATCAAAACTAATTAGTATTTCATAATAGATGTAGCCTTAATCTGTCCGCCACAAACTTACCACCCATTTTTTATTATATATATGAACAATATACCCACCGATCTATTACCCAGTATTGTAATTGAAACTGGCGATCAACCAACTCACTCTATTATATGGCTGCACGGTCTTGGTTCAGATGGAAACGACTTTGTTCCCATTGTAGAAAAACTTAATCTGCAATCTGATTTACACACCCGCTTCGTATTTCCTCACGCCCCGATGCAGCCGGTTAGTATTAATAACGGAGCAGTGATGCGTGCATGGTATGACATATCTGGTCAAGATTTAAGTAGTGACGAAGATGTCTCTGGAATAAGCATTTCACAGTCTGCAGTAGAAGAACTGATCAAAAGAGAAGAACAAAATGGTATCAAGCCAGAAAATATTGTACTGGCAGGATTCTCCCAAGGAGGAGCAATAGCACTTCATACTGGTCTACGCTATTCTGATAAACTTGCTGGCATCCTGGTACTGTCAAGTTATCTACCGCTGGCAGATATGCTTGTAACTGGTGCCCATCAATCTAATTCATCCACCCAAATTTTTATGGCACATGGTCATAAAGATACCGTTATATCTCCAGATTTGGCCATATCATCAAAGCAAAAGTTACTTGAATTAGGCTATGGCGTTAATTGGAATATGTATCAGATGGAACATTCAGTTTGTAAGGACGAAATTGCTGATATAAGTGAATGGCTAAAAAAGATACTAGTGTAACTAGTATTTAGATCGTTCGATTTAAATGGTCTCAAAGTTCTTCACTTAGATGGGTCTGTGACAAATCCAATACGCATCATCCCAGCCTTAGAAGCAATTGACATAACCTGTGCAACATGTTCATAAGGGACCTGACCATCAGCACGTATATGTAACTCTGTAGCCGGATCCTGTTTTATGATCCCAGAGAAACGTGCTGCTAGCTGCACTAGTGCTATCGGCTCTCCGTTCCAAAAAAGACTCTTATCACCTTTAATTCCAAGCTCGACATGCTCTGGTTTTGTAATATTTGGACTACTGGAAGCTTTAGGCAAATCAACCTTAACTGAATGTGTAAGCAATGGTGCAGTAATTATGAAAATTACCAATAAAACCAACATTACATCTACCAATGGCACGACATTAATCTCAGCCATTGGCGCCTGACTTCCATTTCTATCCATGCTACCAAATGACATTACTTGTCCCCTTCCGCTTTAGATACAACGCGTAACGGACGTATCTCACCTGCTGAGCTATTAGTTTTAGCTCCAACTGCGATTAATGCGAAAAGATCATGAGCAAATGAATCCAACCGTGCCAACCATATACGGTTACGGCGTATGAATGCGTTATATGCCAAGACTGCCGGGATCGCTACGGCTAACCCCAATGCCGTCATAATAAGCGCCTCTCCTACTGGCCCAGCCACTTTATCTAACGTACCCTGACCAGAAAGGCCAATCTGCACCAGCGCATGATAGATACCCCACACTGTGCCAAATAAACCTATATATGGTGCCGCAGAACCAGCTGAGGCAATAATTGTCAGTCCGTTCTCTACTCGAGTAGTCTCTTGGTCAATACCGTTTCGCAATACACGAGTTATAAATTCACTTGCCCCACCTGCTGCCTCAAGCTTTTGCAGACCATGTTTTTCTGAATCTTCTGCAGCATGCAGTGCTAACTGAGCGAGTTTCGCAAAAGCGTTATTAGATGAGTCACTGCTTAAAGTGGTGCTAACCTCCTCTAGTGAATCAGCATTCCAAAATTGTTTCAGGAAAATCTCTGTGCGTCTTCCTTCTAAAAAATTAGCAACACTTTTGGTAAGAATAAGATACCAACTTGCCACAGAGAGTGAAAGCAACAATACAAGTACGCTGATTCCAACACCATCAATTTGGTTAAGAAAATTAGAATAACCTAGTCCATGTTCCATGATATTAAAGCCCTTGTAATACAAAGTTAAAAGGTTGTAATGCAACAGCCCTTACAGGCTGTCCGTTACGTATAGCTGGGTTGCAACGCCAAGTTCTAACTACAGCCAATGCTGCATCATCAAGGCGTTTGTAACTACTACTTTCAATTACACTTGCGCTACTCACGTGACCATTTTTATTCAATTCCACCCGTAATACTAGTTTACCTTCCTCACCAAGCCGCCTTGAAAGAGACGGATAAGATGGCGGAGATAATTCCGGACATGTAACTGACAGCTCAGTTAACAGAGTGACAGGAGCAGTTGGCGCCGATACTCGTGCGGGCTCGGATACCGATGTTTCTACCATTTCAACCGGAGGAGGTTGTGGTTTAATAACCTCTTCTTCAGATAAAACAGGATCTTCCGGTATAAGCTGCTGCGGTTGCGGCTTCTCTACTAATTTAATCTTCGGCTTCGGCTTCGGCTTCGGCTTCGGTTTAGGCTTAGGCTTAGGCAGCGGCTTAGGCTCAAGCTTGGGCTTAGGCTTGGGTTTAATTTTAGGCTTTGAAGGAAGTAGTGGCGAGTCGACTTTATTTACCTCTTCTACTTTCGGCATTGTTATAAAATTAACGAGAATCTTAGAAAGTTTTACAGGAGGAGGAATAAGCCGTTGATTCCATAGCACATAAAATAGTGCGCCGTGAAATGCCAATACAAACAGCATGCCTGGTATAAAAGCGGGGTTGTACTTAACTACCATTCTTAATACCGCTTTAATTCTAACTCGTTATTGCGATCCAAAGAGCTTTCAACTGAACTGGAAGCAGTTGAAAAAGTTAGCAATAATAAAAGGAATAGATGCCTCATTACAAATTTGTTCCCAGATCTAATATATTTATGTTATCAACGGCAGCTACAAATTTGATAACAATCTATGGTTAATAGTTAAATATAACAGCTAGTTAGGGTATGTAGAAAGTGACGAATTGTCGCATGTCATCTCACTCACTCATTCATACTGCATACTTAATCTAATCAATGCTGGTTACTGAATTTACGCTTATTTATTATTAAATTAGCGGTTATTTCTAGCGATTGCGAATCTAACTAAGAATCAGTCGCATCCAACTTTAGAAGTTTACCACTTTATTTGAATCTGCACATAAAGAATACAAAATAGATAAACTGAATATATTTGGTTAACCAAATATATTCATAATATGCCACGCTATTAATAATCTTAGAACGTAGCGTTTATTGGTAATTGCCAATCTTTTCAGTATTCAGTATAGTGATAAAATCAGTACTATTGATATAATACTGTTGGCTGATAACCTTCCGATTAATTCCTATTTAGATAATGAATTCGATACATGGCTAGACTCCTAACAATAGCATTCTGTCTATTTCTTTCACAACCAATTTACGCGCAATCTGAATCTGGCCATTCTCAGGAGAGAGTGGTCCTAGAACAACTTGCTAAATATTGGGACAGAATGGATCCTGTCGAAAAACAAAAATGGATTGGGATCACTAATCGCTACCCGAACATGACCCCATTGGAGCAGCAGCGCATACAAAAAGATATTCTAAATTTGGACTCACTTACTCCAACGCAAAGAAAAGAGGCACGGAAGGTATACCAACAAATAAAAAATATGCCCCTAGAGAAAAAACTTGAAATTAAGAAAAAATGGAAGAAATTCAAAGGGTCTAAATTCTTAAAAAAGAATTCGAAGTAATTTTATTTAAATACGATTATCTGTCTAAAACTTATGCTAGCTCACTTTTATCTCTTATTAAAACCAACAGATATCAGTCTTTATCCCTTAAAAATTTATTCTAAATGAGTTCCCCTAAATCAATAGAAACCTCTACACCTGGATTCTGGCGTCGCATACTCTGTATGATTTACGAGTTTTTACTCTTAATTGCAGTATTATTTATTGCAGGGGTTATATTTCACCTTATTTACCATGAAACGGATGCCCCATACTTTAGGCTGATTTTTCAGTTTTATTTATTAAGTGTTGGCGGTATTTATTTGATTTGGTTCTGGACTCACGGTGGCCAAACTCTGGCAATGCAAACCTGGAAAATAAGAGTAATTAGTACTAACGGGGGAAAGATGAATATATGGCAGGCAATCGCACGCTATTTTTTTACAGTAACTAGTATATCTTTCTTCGGATGCGGAATAATCTGGGCACTCTTCGATCGTGAAGGTCAATTTCTATATGACAGATTAGCCGGCACTAAAATTATAAATGTAGTCTAAATCAGCAAAAAGAAAAACTAGAATTAATTACAGATAAAAATCTGCTAATAAGACTAACATCACGCAGTCCCTCCTACTGTCAATCCATCTATTTTTAACGTTGGTTGGCCTACACCTACCGGTACACTCTGACCTTCTTTGCCACAAGTTCCAACACCTGGATCAAGGGACATATCATTACCTATCATAGAAACTCGCTTGAGCACATCAGGACCATTCCCAATAAGGGTCGCTCCTTTTACAGGATATGAAATTTTTCCATTTTCTATCATATAGGCTTCTGCTGCAGAAAATACGAACTTTCCACTGGTAATATCTACCTGTCCTCCTCCAAAATTAACTGCATATAAGCCATGCTTTACCGATGAAATAATATCTTCAGGACTATTTTTACCATTGAGCATATAAGTATTAGTCATACGCGGCATAGGAATATGGGCAAATGACTCTCTTCTACCGTTACCAGTTACAGAGGAATTCATTAAACGTGCATTTAAACTATCTTGTAAATATCCTTTGAGCACACCATTTTCAATTAACGTAGTGCATTGCGTTGCGTTACCTTCGTCATCGATATTCAATGACCCTCGTCGCCGATCGATCGTGCCATCATCAACTACGGTTACGCCATCCGCCGCAACACGCTCACCAATACGCCCGGAAAATGCGGAACTACCCTTACGATTGAAGTCAGCCTCCAGCCCATGGCCTATAGCCTCGTGCAATAGTATCCCTGGCCAGCCAGAACCTAGCACTACTGTCATAGTACCGGCCGGGGCAGGTTCTGCATTCAGATTTACAAGTGCCTGGTGTACCGCTTTCTCAGCATAATCGCGTAATATGTCATCGGTAAAATACTCATAATCAAACCGGCCACCACCACCTGCCACACCTTGTTCACGATGACCTTTTTCTTCAACGATTACCTGTAATGAGACTCGTACTAAAGGCCTCACATCTGCAGCCATTACTCCATCACTACGTGCTACCAGTATTACCTCATACTCCCCAGAAAGAGAGGCCATTACTTGGATAACGCGATTATCAATCGATCTGGCATAACCTTCCAATTTTTCTAGTAGTTTTACCTTGTCGGTATCCTTTAGAGAAGAGATAGGATCATAAGGCGTATATAGCTCCCTTCCGATACTACGCTTCACAGCCTGCACTGAACGTGACACTCCCTGACTTGCTATAGCACGTGTAGCCTGTGCTGCTGAAGTAAGTGCAGGCATGCTAATATCATCAGAGTAGGCAAAAGCAGTTTTGTCTCCGCTTATTGCTCTTACACCAACCCCCTGATCGATGTTGAAGGTTCCTGATTTAACAATACCCTCTTCTAAAACCCATCCCTCTGTTCGGCTGTACTGGAAATAAAGATCAGCATAATCTATCTTATGGGTAAGTATTTGACCGAATATCTGTTGCAATCTATCTACATCAATTTCGTAAGGCGTTAGTAAACAACGATCAGCCATACTAAAAAGATCAGCTGGCTCAGAGACGGAATCTTTAACTGTGGTATCTGGATTCATTTTTTCTCTTTAATTAAAAAAGCAGTATTAACGACGGGCGTTAAGTCTAGCAGAAATGTAGGGTGCGATGTTTTAGTGCAGGCAAGCTATTTCGTAAATTTTTCTGGTAGCTTTTGTTTATATTTGCAAGAACCACTCCTGCTCCTTTTGGCAAATGATCGAGTATTACTCCCCACGGATCGACAATCATACTGTCGCCATAAGTTTCATGCCCATTAATATGGCGGCCAATTTGTGCAGGTGCAATCATATACGCCATATTTTCTATAGCGCGGGCACGAACCAAAACCTCCCAATGAGCCTTTCCAGTAAATGATGTAAAAGCTGATGGAGCAAGAATAATATCTACTTCCTCCATTGATCGATAAAGCTCCGGAAAACGTAGGTCGTAACATATGGAAAGACCAATACGACCAAATGGAGAATCCAATGTAACTACTTTAGTTCCTGCCTCAATAGTTTCTTCTTCAGCATAATGCTCTTTACCAGACTTAAGATTAAATAGGTGTATTTTGTCGTAACGAGCAACTTGTTTACCCGAATCATCATATACGAGACAACTATTTTTTACCTTATCAGGTCGGGAAGATACTAACGGCACGGAACCACCAACAAGCCATATACCATGAGATTTGGCAGCCTTACTCAGAAATTCCTGTATGGGACCACTACCTTCCTCTTCACGCAGCACTACCTTATCAGCATCTTTCATACCCATAATACAAAAGTACTCTGGAAGAACTACCAGTTTTGCTCCTTTCATTACAGCTATATCAATCAGCCTTGCAGCTTCTTTTAAATTCACAGAAACTTCTGGGCCGACCCTCATTTGGACGGCGGCTATACAAATCTCAGTTTCAGGCATTCTCCCGAAAGTAGATTTAGCAAATGTTAAATCTTTAGACATTATTCTCAGTAATAAAATTTCAATTTACTTACTTTATGCCACCAGAATTTTTAATGTAATTTAGTTAAAACAGGGTCTTCCCAGGAACCTGTTATATTATATTCATTCTGCTCAATTGTTCCTTCTTGTGCCTTGTTAACAATTATGGTTGCTATATCAACTACAGGTGCCGCTAACCCTAATGAAGGGGTAACTATAAAATGAAGATTAAAATTCTCTGAGAGCAAGTCTACCTCCCCATCCATTTCCACATCCGCAGCAGACCCTCGAATCCTGAGGTTATCAGTACTTATTATGCCTTCTAGGATACTAGCATTCCCAGAAATCTTGTCAAAGCCAAACCCGTCAGATAAGACATCCCTAAAATCTAAAAAAACTCGCCGAGGCAGAGCCCTCAGATCAAAAATACCAAATAATTTCCCAATACCTAGATCAAATTCAGGAAACTGCCCATTTTTAGCCTTTATTTTTACTTTGCCAGATAATGTTTTATAACTAATTTCTTGGGGCCCTCCTAACCACGACAAATTTCCATCAAGACGCCCTCTTCCACGTTTAATACGATCCGGATAACCAAAACGTGTTAAAGACTTATTAAGATTACTAGACTTTAGCTTGATGTTCATATCAATACGCGGAGAAACAGAATGATTTCTCCATATTCCATCTGCAACAAATGAACTATCTTTATTCGTTATATTTAATTCCTCGATACTCCATCCTTGCTCCTTTTGATTTGCAATTAATTTAAGTTTGCCTAAGTTTTTACTGTCGAAAATAAACTTATCAATTACTATATCAAGCGCCGGAAAGGTCTTTTCAGATTGCTCTTTTTTAACTACTGGTAGCTCAGCTGGATAAACAGAAGGCATGGTTAATTTTTTAAACCGCCCGACTATCTTTCCCTTATTTTGTGAGTACAAACTAACCTTACCAGAAATGTCTTTACTTAAAATATTGGAATCCCATCCCCCATTTATAAAATTAGCATTTAATGTCAAATCATTAAAACGCCTACCAAGAAAATCAAGAACCCCAATATTTAAATCAATCTCAGATAGGCCTAAATCGATCTTATTCTCCTCATCAGTTTTCCTGAAAGAATTGAATTGAGCAAACAAGCCAAGCCACTTATCCAAATGCAATTTTGGTAACCCGCCGGCTAACAGCATGCCTGATTTGGGTAATTCAGAAGATTCCGAGCCCACACTTATTAACCCTTTCTTTATTTGATAATCACCTGAATCATCAGAAAAATAAAAGATTTTTGCGGCTATTTTTTCCCCATAATTTATTTTCATTAAATTCTGCTTTAAATCATCAACATTACTTACTAATCGCAATGGAACTATGTCGGTTCCAATCTTAGAAAAAGGCTCTGGGAAGCCTAAAGTAATTCCCTGTAACGATGATTCAATTAAAATACTAACCTGCTTCTTGTCAGCCTTATCTTCAATCTTGACAGCAGCACTCCAATCAGTATTTCCACGGATATGTTTTGTCCAAAAACGTGCGACATCAGTAGATTTATCTTGATTAAATCGAAGCAGGTTATCAATATTTATTTTGCCAATTGCTGCCAAATTTATACTGCCATCTTTTAAGGTAGTAGCGTTGATTGCCACCTCTCCACCAAAAACCTGTGCTCTTAATTCTTCTGTTTCAATAGAAGACTCAGTAAATTTTAAGGACCCATTTATCTTTTCTAGGTTAGGCATATGCAGCCCGAGATCGACTTTATTATCATCAAACAAATAACTACCAGCTACTCTGATGTCTCCAGAGTATGGCAAAGGAATTGACAGATCTAGCAGTAATTCACCATTCCCAGAAATATTGAAACTATTAATTTCATCAGAAGTGAAAGTATCGACTAAATGCTCAGCAGAGAATTTTAAAAATTTCTTGGTGGCTCCTGAAACCAAACCACTAATTTGTAGCCTAGCATTAGATGCCATCATGTCAGAAATCTGTACTTTAATTCTTCTTAAATTGGTGCCTGACATTGAAGCTTGTGAGGCATTAATCTCCATAGAGCTGCCTTTTAGTAACAGATCGGCAGATATGTCTGTTATCTTTGGCCAGCCTGGAATGTAATCTAATACTCCATCGGTAGCTTTCATATTCACTTGGAAAATACCGTGTTCATTATTTCTGAAAGGAAATGAATCTAAATTCCCTTTAAGTATTATTTTTACATCACTTAATTCTCCAGAAACTATCGAGCTACTAAGCCATTCATGAGAAAATTTATCTGAAATTGGAAGATAGCGCCCTATAGAACTTGCGTCTCCACGCGTCAAAAAACCTAGTAGATCAATTTCACCAAGGCCATCATGCTCCGTTTGATAAGTTCCATGGACACCCCCAGAAAAATGGTCATTCCCAAATGAAATATTATTAAATTTAATTTTAATAGGGTCATTGTTATTCAATGATTCCCAACTAACATTTCCGGTAAAATTATCAAATAACATAGGCTCTTGGAATAGATCAGGCAGATCAAAACCAAATTGTTGCGAGCTAATTTCTAACGTGCCACTCTTTTTACCAGCATTTATACTGCCGCTGACACCACTGAATGCCGGTAGTGACTTAAAACTATTCATACCTATATTATTAAACTTTCCAATCACGCTTAAGTTCACAGGATCTGACCAAATACCGTCCCAATTCGCCTCCATACTATAAATTTCACCATGTGGTAATAGCTTATTAAATTGGTTACGTACAGATTCATCAATTGGGAGATATTCCAGCAGCCCTCCCCAAGTTTTCAGGTCTAATCTCTTCACACTTAGTTTTGCGCTTCTGTGCTTCTCATCATGAGACCTGATATCTTGCACTAAAAAATCAGCTGGTTTTAATACACCTGCCCCACGAATTGATGCCTCTAACTGGCGGGCAAACAATTCAGCACCTTTGCCAGCTTTATTATTTATTTTTTTCCATCCCACCCTACCTCGCAAAGATAGAAAATCCAGCTCTGGCAGCTCATGTGTTAAACGTGTTTTAACATTTTTTAAACGTACATCTGCTACCAGTGTTTTTATATCCCCTCTATCAACATCGATCCATATTCTAATTGCCCCGGTACCACGATTAACTCCAAATTTTCTTAACACTGGAAACCATGATTGCCATTCAGCAATATCCGCATAATTTAATTTAATAAGTAATTTTCCGTTCCATTCTTCTATTTTATTCAGTTGCCCCCCAGTAAAATCTCCGCGAATATCAAGAGGCGAAGCAATTTCAGCCGGAGGAGCCGCACGTAGACTAAAACGATGGTGATTATCATCATCCTTTTCTAAATGCAGACTAACTTCTTTTAATTCTAATAATGGCGCTCCATTTTTCTCATCCTTCCAAAATATATGCGCATTTACAACATCAACTTCTCTCTGGTTTAGTAACCAATCAAGAAAACCACTTTGACTTGCGGCCTGATCTCTGCCCATAGCAATGCCTGCCACATGTAAAGCCCCACTGGAATCAAGGGTTACAGTAAGATTGGGCTGATCGATCTTTATTTTACGAAAGCGTAATTCGCCAGATAGCAATGAGCGCCACGCTGGAGTACTTTCCAATCTGTTTAGTACCAGTGCGGCCCTACCTTCCTTATTATGTATCTGAACCTTACGTAGTATCAGGTGGGGATGCATACCATCCCAGTTCGCACTAATTGAACCTATAGTTACATGCTGACCGGAGGCCTGAGTAATAGCAGAAGAAATCTCATTCCGATAATTATCAATATCAGGTAATAGCCAATATCGAAACATCAAATGCAATAATCCGATGCCAACTACTAAGGCGAGCAGACACCACCCTAGAAATCGGAACAAAAACCCGCTACGCTGTACAAGAGGTAAA
>Ga0308010_1001346_pt1 | contig 13750 bp, 10 predicted proteins | sample Neamet129_FD_202368 | JGI IMG/M metagenome (GOLD analysis project Ga0308010, IMG submission 202368) | Marine microbial communities from water near the shore, Antarctic Ocean - #129 | ecosystem: Environmental > Aquatic > Marine > Unclassified | place: Southern Ocean | collected 2014-07-24 | reverse complement strand
ACTATACATATAGATGAAAAAAAATAATAAAAATACTACTAGAGTTAGATTAGCTAGAGGTAAAAAACCTAAGTTTAATTTTAGTTTTGATAGAAGAGACGATAATAGAGATAGTTATAAATCATCAAGGACTAGAAAACAACCTAGTAGTAAAGAAGAATATGACCAGATGAAAAAAGATGGTACTTTATTTGGAGACCAAGGAAAAAAAACAGAACCTAAGCCTAAGACAAAAGAAAAACCTGTAGTAAAGGAAACACCAAAGCCTAAGACAAAAGAAAAACCTGTAGTAAAAGTAGCACCAAAGCCTAAGCCGAAAGAAAAAGCTAAGCCAAAGCCTATAAAGAAACCTATAGAAAAGAAAGACAAACCAATAAATTTTCCACCTAAGAGCCCACCTAAAAAAAGACCAATAGAGACACCACCACCTAAAGGACCAATAGAGACACCACCTAAAAAACCACCAGCACCAACACCAGCACCAACACCAGCACCGACTCCAGCTCCGACTCCAGCTCCGACTCCTGCTACAATTATAGCACCAACACCAGCACCAACACCAGCACCGACTCCAGCTCCGACTCCTAGCCCTACACCGGCTCCGACTCCAGCTCCGACTCCTGCTCCAACACCGAGACCACCCATGGCAAAACCACCTACCAATCCAGAAAAAGACCCAATAAATTTTCCACCTAAAAATCCACCGGCACCAACACCGGCACCTACGCCTGCACCAACGCCTGCACCTACACCAGCACCGACACCTCCACCATCAACTTATCAAGATGGTTATAACGATGAAGACGAAGATGACAGGGGAGATGACCAAAAGGACCAACTTTGGTGGGAGCAAAGAGGTTATAAATCTGCTGCAGAAGGGTTTGCAGATGGTTGGAAATACGATGTAACTACAAATTCATGGGTTCAAAACGGAAGCGATGGAGGCAATGGAGGCGATGAAGGTGGTGACAATAATGTTACTGATACTTCTCAAGGTAAAGTAGACCCTAATAGAACAGCAAGGGTACAAGCCACTGCAACTCAAGCAGAGAAAATGGCTGCTGGAGATTTTACAGGTGTAGACGTTCCTTTAATACCTGACGCAGATAAAATTGATAGAACAGATACTGAATTAGATGAGACCTCTGAAGCATTTAAAATGGGACAAGGTAAAACTGCAACAGCTAAAGATGTTGATAAAATTTCTAGTGAGCAAGTAACAGAAGGAGATGTATCTACGGCAGGCTCAACTTCAGTTGAAGATGCTGCTAAAATAGAAGACGTAGCTACTGTATCAGATAAAACTGTAGAAGTAAAAAATGCTGACGGTACTGTTACTCAAGGTAAAATAGAAGACATACAGGGAACTATAACAGGTGGAGATAAATTCGCAACTGTTGATAGTATAAAAGCCGAGGCAGCTAAAGCTGACGGTAGAGATTTAAATGATTTATTAAAAGGTACTTATTTAGTTGATACTCCTGACGGAGATGACACAACTGTTTCTGCTACTCCAGATGCTGAAATTAAAAGTCGTGATGCTTTAACAGATACTCCTGCTACAGGACCTGAAGCTATTCAAATTATAAAAACTGTAGGTTATGAAGCTGCTAAGCAAAGAGTTGTAAAAGGTAAACTTGCTCAAACAGGTGCTGCAAAAATGATTTCAGCAACTGCTGATATTCCTGAAGATATTGCTGCTGTTATTGTAGAAGACCCTGCAGTAATGGAAGCTCAGTTAGATGAAAATCCTGTAGAAGTAAACGCTGCTATTGCTGCTTTGCCTGCAGAAGCTTTAGTATCTGCACAGATGGAAAGTTTATTGGGTGGTATGGAAGACGGCACGATACCTGCATGGGCTAGACCTGCTGTAGATGCTGTAAATCAAGGGATGGCTGCAAGAGGAATAAGTGTTTCTACTGTAGGTAGAGATGCTTTATTTAATGCTATTATTCAAAATGCTATGCCGATGGCTCAAAGTAATGCACAAGCTTTACAAACTAGAGCAGCTCAAAATTTAAACAATGAACAACAAGCAAACCTACAACAAGCTACACAAGAACAACAATTAAGATTACAGAACTTATCTAACCGTCAAGGTGCTGAAAGTCAAACTGCACAGATGTCTCAACAAATGAAGACAATGCAAAGTCAGTTTAATCAAGATGCTGTGATGACTACTGCTCAGATGCAGCAGCAGACAAGAACACAAGATTTACAAAATAGACAACAGTCTGCTGTTCTTAAGTCTCAGAATCAACAACAAGCTAATATGGCTAATCTGGGCACTGAACAACAATTAAATATGGCAGAGCTTCAAATAGAGGCTAATGTTGAAGGTGCTGAGCAGTCTGCAACTAACCAACAAAGAATGGCAGAAATGCAAGTTGCTGCAGATTTCTTATCTAAGAATGCTGGATTTAAACAACAAATGGATTTAGCTAATTTATCTAATGACCAACAAATGAGACTAGCTAATTTGTCTTCTAGGAATCAAGCAGGGTCAGAAAATTTAACTGCTGCACAACAGACAGAACTTGCAAATCTTAATAAGACTATGCAAACTAATCAGCTACAGGCTCAGATAGCAAGTCAAATGGGATTAGCTCAACTTAATGTTGACCAACAATCTGCTATATTTACAGCTACTACTACAGCTAAGATGGACTTAACTAAGTTTAGTGCTGTTCAACAAGCAGAGTTAGCTAACAGTAAGTTTATGCAAACAGTAGCTATATCAGATATGAATGCTGAACAACAATCTATAATGCAAAACGCAACTGCAATGGCTTCAATGGATATTGCTAATTTAAATGTAAGAGAAAAACTAGCAGTTACTAATGCTCAGAATTTCTTAGCTATGGATATGGCTAATCTTAATAATGAACAACAGTCTAATGTATTAAGAGCTCAACAAGAACAACAAAGATTATTATCTGACCAATCAGCACAGAATGTTGCAAAACAATTTAATGCTACTAGTGAGAATCAAACTAATCAATTTATGTCTAATTTAGCTCAGAATCAATCACAGTTTAATGCTAGTCAAATGAACTCAATGGAACAATTTAATACTCAAGCTTTAAATGTTGCTGAAGCTCGTAGAGTTGGTAACGAAGCAGAAGCTTCTAAATTAGAAGCACAGTTAAAAACAGATGTAAGTAAATTTAATGCACAATTAGATTTTCAAAAAGAAGAATTTAATACTAAAAATGAAACAGCCATAGCTCAGTCTAATGTTCAATGGAGAAGACAATCTAACACAGCAGACACAGCAGCACAGAATGCAGTTAGTCAACAAAACGCACAGAATGCTTTTGGATTAACGTCATCAGCTATGAATTTCTTATGGCAAGAAGTTCGTGATGAAGCTGATTTTAATTTTAGAAGATGGGACAATGACGAAACTAGAAAGACTTCTATCTATACAGCAGCCTTAGGTAATGATACCGGTGCAGCTTCAGATAGTGATTGGAGTAGTAATTTAACAGCAATATCAACGCTAATAACAGGATGGTTAGACTAATGGGATTTTTAAGAAAAGCAGGAAAAAAAATAGCAGGTGGGTTTAGAAAGATAGGTCGTAAATTAAAAAAAGGTTTAGGTAAAATAGCTAAAGCTTTTGGAAAGTTAGGTCCTTTAGGTTCTATAGCTTTGTCATTTATACTTCCGGGATTAGGTAATATAGCCGGTTGGTTAGGTAATACGTTATCTGCAATGGGTCCGGCTGGTAAATTTTTAGTTGACATAGGAACTAAAATCTATCAAGCAGGTTCAGGTTTTGTACAAGGTGTTAAAAGTACAATCGGTAAAGTATTTAATACTGTAACAGGAGCTGTTGAAGGTGGTATGAATGCTGTTAGTAGAGGAATTGGAGGTGCTGGTGAAATAGGTACTAATTTTAGAAATTTTGTAAGTGAGTTAACTAATGGATTTATTGAAAAATCAGAATTAGCTACAGAATCTCAAGCTTTAGATTTAACTGAAACAGTTAGTTCTACTTTATCTGATAATCTAGATGGAGTTACTACAGACACAACTTTACTTAAACCTGACTCAGATATAATAGATACTGTTACTACTAAAAAAGATACTATATTTAATACAATAAGAGATGAAGATAAAACTTTTAGAGAAAAATTTAAAGACAGTAGAGAATACGCAGCCTATAAACCTATTGAAGCTACAAGAACAGCTGGTGCTGCTATTAATGCAGGCGAAGAGGCTTACGAAAATGAAGTAGCTTATTTAAAAGCTAGAAAATCTGATTACTTTAAAAGTCAAGCAAGCTATCAATTAGGAGCAGTCGAAAGTCAAAACTACTCACATGTAGCAGACATGCCTACTTTTATAGACTATAGTAATTTTAACACAGACCAAGACATAGCTACTCAATATTTATCTTATAGAGGAATTACCGATGTTAGTGTAAATCCAATGGATGCAGGTGGTTTTGGTTTTAACTATGAACAATTTTTAAGAGCACAAACTTAATATGAATAATCCAAATGCAATAGCTAAAGATGCTGAACAATTTTTATTTGAGGCACCTACACCGGGACAGTCTTTAACAAATGACCCTGACAATCCTCGTCCTTTTGAGAAATCTCCTGAGTTAACTTCAGTAACTAAAGCTACAGAAAAAATATTTTTTGATTTATTAAAAGAAGATAACTTAACTACAGTAGCAACATTAATGTCTCAAAAGACTCCTATTGTAGATATAGCTACTTTATTATTACAAGCAGGATTTCAAAAAGGTAAATGGAATCCCGACATGATGTTAAATCTTTTAGAACCTACTATGTATATGTTATTGGCTATTGCAGAAAAAGCAGGAATCAATCCTATATTGACAAGAGAAGATAAAGATGTCATAATAGAAGATGGTGAAGAAGAATCTTTTAAAGATTTACAAGACTCTAGACAACAAGTAAGGAATGTAATTCCAGAAGGTAAAGGATTTAAAGATGTTCAAGTTAAGAAAATTAATCCTGCATCAGTTGGTGGAGATATTAAAAAACAATTAGATACTTTAGACGGTGAAAAATTAAAACAAAGTATTCTACAAAAGCCTGCCCCTGCAGCTCAGGGAAGTTTATTAGGTAAAACAGGAGTTTAAAATGGCTGAAGATTTATATAACAACATGAGTGTAGATGAACTAGGTTCGTCTTTATTAGCAAAAAAAGCAGATGCAGATAGAGCTGCTGCCAAGAAATCTAAAAAGAATCAAAGAGTACAACAGGCTTTAGCTTTATTACTAATGGGACAAGGAGTAATGAAGGGTCAGTATAAAAAAAGAATGAAAGAGCTAGACAGCATGCATTCATTTGAAACTTTAAATGCTAAAGATAAAGCACAACAATTAAATGTTAATGCTACTATCTTAAATACTATAGGAAATAAATGGGACGGTACAGGAGGCGTAGAGGGCTTTGAAAACAGTGAAGATTATTTAGGATTTCAACAAGTTGTTAGACCTTTTATTGACCAGAAAATAAAAGCAATGACAGCTGATGAATATGATACTGTTTATGGAACAAGTACATACGAAAATACTATGAACTTAGCGTCACAAGCCTATGCTAAAAAATATTTAGAAGTAGATAGTAAAACTGGTAAGGCTAATTATTTAGCTTACCAAGATGGATTAAGAGAACTTTTAGGTGATGATTCAATTGACATGGATAAAAATGAATTGTTTCAAACATCTATGGGTTTAGATGCAAGTAGTTTAACTATGTATCAAAAAAGAAATTACCAAAAAGTTTTAGCTCAATTTAAATCACAAGGAAATCTTGTTGGTGGATTTAAAAAAGTACTAGGTTTATTTAATAAAGACTTTAAAAGTAAAGGAGGCTTTGATATTTTTTCTAAAGTTAGTGAGGATGCTTTAGCTGGTCCAACTATAAGAGATTTAAATACATCTATGAATTTAAAAGGCATGACTAATAATATAGTTAGTAAAGCATTAGCCGAAGCCTCTACCTCTCCTACTAGATGGAAGGAAAGAGCAAGAGGTAAACGATATGAGTTAGATAGAACAAACATGGGAGCTATATGGCTACCTAACATGACTAATTTAATAAAAGAAGGTAGATATCCTAGTGAATTAAAAACAGATACTTTTATTAGTAAAGGTAACTGGACAGAATTTATGAGAGACATATCTCCGGCAGATAAAGAATCTTTAATTTTAGATTCTACAGCACTTAGTATACGATTAAAAGAAGATTCAAAATTTTTAAGGTCTGTATATAATAAAACAGAAGGTACAAAAACAAACGGTAAAAGTTTTAATGAATTTAAAACTATTTTAAATGACAAAGAAAACAGAGCAATGTTTTCTGCTATGATAGTTACTGACATAGGATTTAAAGACGAAAGTTGGTTACCTATGAAACAAGAAAGTTATAACTCTTATGGAACACTTACTGCTGTATATAATAAATATAATATAGCTCCTCTTATAGGTGATGGTGTTAAAGTAGACAACAGAGGAAACATAGATTTAGGTACTTCTTATATTGAAGCTAGTAAAAATACTAAAAAAAGTTTAATAAAATCTACAGTAAAAGATATTTTAGCACGGTCTTCTGATGCCCAAAGAGCTATAAAATTAGGTGGTGAATTAAACGATGAAATTAATAAACTATTTAATATGGACTCACAAGCTTTTACAGAAATGTTAGCTAGAGAAGAAATGGGTAGTGGAGATTCTGAAAAAAGCTTAGAAGAAAAAATACAAGAACGTATTGGTAAACTACCTGAGCAAACACCTTTTGGTTCTTTTGCAAGTGGAAATTCTAGAGAAAGAAATATTATAATGCAAGAGACAACAAAAGAAAAAAAAGAAGAAAGAAAAACTCTTGACGAAAAGAAAAATACTATAGCTTCTGGATTGCGTGATATAGAAAAAAGTAAAACTAAAGCTGTTAATAGAAATTTATTTACACTTCCTTCTGAAAAAGAAGCAAAAGAAATACAGGATGAAAATGCCAGACTTGTTTCAAGTATACTTCAATCAAAATATGGTCTTAGTACAAACACATCAAATGTACAAAAGTTAAATAATAAACTTAATACTTTATTAACAGATAGCCCAGAAACTTATGATGAAATTATAGATGTTATAAATAATAAAGATGATAAGGATTATTTAGAATCTTTAATGAACGAAAAAAAAAAGATAAAAATAAATAACAACTACGAAAATCCTGAATATAATAAATTATTAAATATACATTTAGATAGATTAAGTATTGATAATAAAGAAATAGCTACACAAGATTTAAATGAGCTATCAGATTTTATATTAGAATCAGAAAGTGATGGTGATTTTAATGCTGCTAATCCAAACTCTTCAGCTAGAGGAGGATATCAATTTATAAAAGGTTCTGTTGGACCTGCTATAAATAGATTAGAAAAATATCTTGGACCAATGCCTAGATTTGATGAGGTTAGAAAAACAGGAGATGTTAGAAGTTTAAGTTCTGAAGACCAAACTCTTTTATTCATGGCTGATATTTTAGAAAAAAAAGGTAGTGATAAATTAATTAATAAATTTTTAAATGCTGACAATAGAAAAGATAAACAAAATGCAGCTTATGAAATATATACAGTTTTACATCATACAACAGATAAAGAAGGTAAAATTCCTTTAAAAGCAAAGCTACAAACTAAATTTAAATTAAGAAACTATTTTAATGAGTAATCAATTAGACCTATACATTCAAAGCTTACAAGAACAAAAAGCTAAAGAAGATCAAGAAGCAAAACAAGAATCTTTTTATAATCCTGAATCCGAAACACCTGAAGGCTATGATACTTTTGTTACTGAGCCTGTAGCTGACACAGTAGTAAATCCTTATCAATCTAATCCGGGGAAAATAACCCTTACTGAATTAAAACAAGACAAAGAATTTGCTGAAAGAACTGCAAGATTTTTAGACGGTGTGGGTAGTAATGATGATATATTTGAATACTTAAGAGACTCTGAATATAGTTTAAGTGCTGCTGCTACACGTTCTTTTCAAGCAGGTAAGTGGACAGACGAACAAAAAGAAGACTATACTTATTTAAGAGAAAGATTTAACAACGCAGACATTGGTAATTGGAAAGAAAGATTTGGAATGATTAAAGATATTGGTGTAGATATCTTAACTGACCCTGCCAATATTGTTACTGCTATATTTGCTATCCCTAGTGGTGGTACATCATTAGGTACAAGAACTGTTTTAGGAACTGCTGCTAAAGAAAGCATGAAGCAATATACTAAAGCTCAATTAAAAACAAAAGCAGTAAAAGATAGTGTGCTTTTTGGAGCTGCTGAAGGTGCTGCTTGGGGTGGACTTCATAATTATTTTGTACAAGACATAGATATAGATTTAGGATTACAAGATGATATAGACTTTACACAATTAAAAGCTTCTACGTTATTAGGTGCTGGTTTTACAGCAGGACTAGGAGGAGGACTTCGGTATGCTACTTATGGTAAAGGACTTAAAGAAGCAGGAGAAGAGGTTGCTAAAAAAACAGATACTGATATAGATAAAGTTGCTGTTACAGAAATGCCAGAACCTTATCAACAATTAGAATTTAAATTTAGTAACGAAGAAATTATAGAAGACGTAGCACGGGCTAAAACAAGACAAGAAATTTTAGAAGAATCTGAATTAGATGATGTACTAGCAGAACCTTTAGAAATATTAAAAGAAAAAGGTAAGAAAGCTCAGAGCAAGGGAACAGTATTTTTAAATAAACTTATATCTAATACAATAGGTAAACCAACTACACAATTTTTAAGTTACATAGATAAGTCACCTCAACTACAAACATTACTTAAAAAGTTTAGATATGACTATGATGTAACTATGACAAGTATGGGTGAAGCAGGCGTTAAAGCTAAATCATATGGATTGGCTGTTGGAGAAAGAACAGGCAAGTACATGTTTGGATTAGCTAAATCTTTTAATGTATTAGACAGAGTAGGCTTTAGAGCTAGGGTAGCCAAGGACCAACAAAAACAATTAACTTTTTTACTACGAGATAAAATGCTTGTAAGTACAAAAAAAGAAGCACAAGAAAAAGGAAAAATTTGGATTAAAGATGTAGTAGGTAAAGATTACAAAGGTGTTAAAGTTACTGAAGATGTTGCATTTTCTTACGGTGGTAAAAACTTTGACGGCTCAGAAGGAGTAAGAAATTTATTAGACAATACATTTACAGATTTAGAACTTGCTGATTTATTAAAAAGTGGAACAATAAATAAAGGTGGATTTATGCCAAGGCTTTTTAATTATAAAAAGTTACGACAGAATCGAGATCAATTTCAACAAGATTTAGTTGACTCAGGACATGCTAATCCTTTAAACGACATAGAAGAATTAGAAATATTAACTACCGATGGCATTAAAGTTAAAGGCATAAAAGAAGACGCAGTAGGTATAGACATGGATACCTTTGGAAGAAATTTTCTAGAAGATGCTAATGGTGATGTTAACGTAGCTAAAAAATTAAAAGCTGCACATATTGTTGATGATATGTTAGAACAAAGATGGACTCCTTTTAGTGTTAAAATGATGACCAAAGATAAGGTTGTTGGTAAAGCAGCCGGCACTTTACAAGCTAGAAGATTTACAAATCTTGACGATAATAAAATTTCATATGTTTTAGAAAATGATTTACAAACAATTTTAGAAGATTATTTTACTAATGCAGCAAGGGCTGTAGAAAGGTCTAACTATTTTGGAAGAAACGAAGCTGAGTTTTATACAAATACTATTCTTCCTATTAGAAAAGAATTAATTGATAATGGAATGGGGGAAGATGAGGTTAAAGGAGTTATTACTAATATTGAAAAAATGCATAAGCGTGTTACTGGAATAGAAACTGATTCGCAATCTATATTAAAGAAAAATGCATGGGCAAGAGGAGCAGCAGATTGGGGCAAGCTTACACAGCAAATGGCTCATTTACCTTTAGCTACTCTTTCTAGTATAACAGAACCTTTCTTACTTTTAAGCAGAGCTGGTTTAGCAGATTCTCCACAAGTAATAAAAGACATTGCAGTTTCTTTAGTTAAAGAAGGTAATAGTGTTATTGATAGAAGTATTAAAGGATTTCAACGAGGAGTCTTGCGTAAAAGAGTTAAAGGTATAAAAGATATAGATGACGAAGCGTGGGGAGAGCTGTATCAAACTGGATTAGCTTTAGAGCAATCAGTACAAGAAAGACTAGAAGGATTAGCAGGTGAAGGATTACACGGTAGTGTTGCTAAAACAATGCAGCAAGGATTCTTTAAAGTTAATTTATTAACTCAGTGGACAAAGGCTGTGCAGCTTGCTTCGTTTACTACAGGTAAAAGATTAATAAAACAAAATGCTGAAAAACTTTCTAAAGGTGGACTAAGCGAAAGTAAACAAAAATATCTTGTTCAGCAATTAAATGATTTAGGAATAAATGAAAAAGAAGCAGTTCAGTGGTATAAAAAATCTACAGTCGATGGCAAGTGGGATGAAATAATAGCTAAAGGTCAATCTTTTTATAATGAACAATATACTTCAGGAGCTAATAGGTTTGTAAAAGAAATTATTCTTAACCCTAGTACTGCAGAAGCTAACAGACCTCTATGGTTTTCAACACCTGCAGCTCAAATGTTAGTACAGTTTGCTGGTTACCCTACTGTATTTAATAACACAGTTCTTAAAAGATTTTCAAATGAAATGATAAATAGCCCTGCTCAAGCTATACCTAAAGTTCTTCCTACTATTCTTTTAATGAGTGCAGTAGCTCATGTAGGTAATGTTGTTAGAAGTCAAGGTAATAATTTAAAAGATTATGATACTAAACTACCTAAAGACCAAGGCACTTTAATATACGAAGCTGTTAGAAGATGGGGAGGCACAGGTCCTTTTGATTATGTTGCTAGGTATGACAACGAGGCTGATAGAAATGTAGGGGAACTTACCTCTGTATTAAAAACTTTTGCAGGTCCATTACCTCAAGATTTTATTGATGGCGTATTATATAGAAAAGGTATTCCTGAAATATTAGCAACTAACTTACCGGGATATTCTTCATATGACCTTATTTTTGGAGAAGGAACTAAGAAATCAATAAAAAGTGCAGCTAGAGGAACAACATCTGAAGATGATAAACCTTACAAAGCTACAAAGTATTCAAGAGGTGGTATAGTTAAAAATGTACCTAATGTAAAAGATGAGCCTGATGAAATGATAAACAGACAAACAGGATTACCTTTTAATGAATCGTCAGCTTCAGTACAAGACACAGAAGATAGAGAACTTAAAGGACAAATGAAAGGATTAAAATTATGAAAATAGAACTATGTAAAGAACAGATAAAAAGACACGAAGGTGAAGTACTAGAAATCTACGAAGATAGTTTAGGCTATAAAACTCTAGGAATAGGACATCTATGTAAACCTGAAGACCCTGAGTATACTTGGGAAGTAGGTACATCTGTACCTCAAGAAGTTGTAGACCTATATTACAAGAATGATTTTGTTACTCACTTAGCAGAGGCTATACATATCTTTGGAAGCGAGGAAGGTTTCTATAACTTACCTGAAGATATACAACATGTGTTAGTAAACATGTGCTTTAATCTAGGTGGAACAAGACTATCTAAATTTAAAAATATGATTAAAGCTTGTAGAGAACACGACTGGAAAGAAATGGCTATACAAATGGAAGACAGTAAATGGTATGGGCAAGTAGGTAGACGTAGTAAAGAATTACAAGACATGGTCTTAGGAGTTTGAAATGAAAGGATTATTAAAAACAATAGTTGGTGCTGTAGCTCCTACATTAGGTACTGCTCTTGGTGGTCCAATGGGAGGCATAGCAACTAAAATGATTGCTGATGTCTTAGGTGTTCCTAACAACCCTAAAGCTATAGAGAAAGGACTAGCTGACGCTACACCTGAACAAATGCTAGAACTTAAAAAGTCTGAACAAGCTTTTGATTTACAGATGAAAGAACTAGAAGTAGATGTCTTTGCTTTAGAGACAGCAGATGTACAAGATGCTAGAGGAAAGTTTAGTAAAGACTGGACAGCTAGGATAATGGGACTAGTAATAGTCGGTGGCTTTATGGGCTACATATTCTTAGTAACTCTACAACCACCTGAGCAAAACTCAGAAGCTCTTATTAACTTAGTACTTGGTTACCTTGGTGGCTTGGCAAGTGCTGTAATATCTTTTTACTTCGGAGCTTCTAACAAGCAAGAGTAATGGATTCAGCAGTATCATTAATAACTGAACTAGGTTTTCCTATTGCAGCAGCCCTTGGATTAGGTGCTTTTGTCTGGAAACTTATTAATAGAATTATTGATGGTATGGAAACTAAGTTAGATACTTTAGATGAGAAAGTTCAGACAGCTTTAGATACTATGGAAGAGAGAGTATCTACAAAATTGGATAGTCAATATGGTATTATAGTAGCGTTAATTGATAGAGTAAGAGCTTTGGATAATCAAAGCATTAGACAGGATGTACTCTTGAAAACATTACTAGGAGTCCCAAACTTAATAGATATAGGAAAAATAGCGAAAGCGGATAGAGAAGATGAACGTAAAGATTAAAAGAGAAGTGTCAATAATAAGTATATTTATATTGCTATTTATAGTAAGTGTATTGGAACAACTACATTGAAAATAAATGATAAAAAAATATTGCAAGTAGTAAATCTTGCACCTAGTGAAGACTGGATAGAAAGAATTGTAGAAGTACATCCTATGAAACAAATTACGATAGCCTCTATTGTACAAGTAATAGTGTTTGGCTTTATGCTTTCTATGTTTTGGTTAATATCACAAATATTTTAGTATGAAAATAAAACCTACATTTAAAAACAAATCTAACCTAGAGAAAAATTGCTGGTGGTGCCTTGTAATGTGGGGATTATTAGTAGGTGTTTTTGCTGTCAATAGTATAGCAGATGAAGTAGTATTTAAATTTAAAAGCCCTAGTTTTAATGGTAACAATACAAGCTCACACTACCTTACTATAAACAGTCAAGAGTTTAATCGTAAAGCAGCTCTCAAAGCAGAGATAAAATCTTTACAAGACCAGATAGAAAGAGACAAAGAGAACACAACTCTAGCTAGGTTTATCAGAAATCTCGAATCCAGAATCTACTCACAGTTATCAAGACAGTTAGTAGAAAACTTGTTTGGTGAGATACCTTCTGAGTCAGGAACACTGACACTAGAGGGCAACACAATAGTTTACAAAGTAGAAGACGGAATAATAACTTTAACAATAACGGATAGTGATGGCAATTCAACCACGATTAGTCTGCCTGTTGGCAATTTTAATTTCTAGCTGTGCAGTAATAGAAGAAAGTGGAGACTTAGTATTAACTAAAAACCCTCAACCAACTACTACATTAAGTTTACAGTCAGAAGAATTAAAGAACATACCACCAGCTAAGAACAGACCTACGATAGCTATATACCCTAACAGCTTTAGGGACTTGACAGGTCAGCGTAAGAGTAACAGTACCTTTGCTTTGTTTAGCACAGCAGTTACACAAGCTCCTGAAGCATTCTTAATAAGGGCGTTTAAGCATACAGCAGACGGTAAGTTCTTTAGAGTAGTAGAAAGGGTGGGGTTAGATGACCTTGTCAAAGAAAGACAACTAATTCGTAGTACTCGTAAAGAGTTTAAAGAAGAAGACAAAGTAAAACCACTGCTATTTGCAGGGTTGCTTGTTCAAGGTGGA
>Ga0308010_1001344_pt1 | contig 13754 bp, 16 predicted proteins | sample Neamet129_FD_202368 | JGI IMG/M metagenome (GOLD analysis project Ga0308010, IMG submission 202368) | Marine microbial communities from water near the shore, Antarctic Ocean - #129 | ecosystem: Environmental > Aquatic > Marine > Unclassified | place: Southern Ocean | collected 2014-07-24 | reverse complement strand
CTTTTGTTCGATACACTAAATACAGTTTCTAGTCCTAACACAGAGTCAGTTACTGGGTATAGAATAACAAGAGATAAAACGGCTGTTACAATAAAGCCTTTGTAGAGAGCGTTCATAATATTTTTAGTTTTGCCAAGCCTCACGAAAAAAGTTCCAGCTATAGATGTAAGAATACAAGATCCACCAATTGCTAAAGGATAAACCATCATGTTCGCATTGCTTGAGAAAAAAATTGAGGCTAAAACCATTGTGGCAACAATTGTCACCGCGTAAGTTTCAAATAAATCTGCTGCCATCCCCGCACAATCACCAACATTGTCACCGACATTATCAGCTATTACCGCAGGATTTCTTGGGTCGTCTTCTGGAATGCCAGCTTCAACTTTACCAACTAAGTCCGCACCTACATCTGCTCCTTTTGTAAATATGCCACCACCTAATCTTGCAAAAATTGAAATTAAAGAAGCGCCGAAACCTAGAGCCACTAAAGCGTTAATAATTTCCCTGTTATCAATATTTAAATCTATTAAAATTAGATAATAAATTGCAATTGATAAAAGTGCTAAGCCTGCAACAAGTAATCCTGTAATCGCACCAGATTTAAATGCCATAGTTAAGCCTGACTGTAAACTTTTTCTTGAAGCTTCAGCAGTTCTAACATTTGCTTTAACTGAAATAAGCATACCAACGTATCCTGCTATTCCTGAGAGTGTTGCTCCTATTAAATATCCTAACCCTACCAAAGGACTAAAAAAATAACTTACAATTGCTAAGACTACGACACCAACAATTGCAATTGTAATATATTGTCTTTTTAAATAAGCTTTAGCACCGATTTGAATTGCTTCTGCAATTTCTTGCATCTTAGCATTACCAGGACTCGCTTTTAAAATTTGTTTGGATAGCAAATAGCTATAGAAAACAGCTATCAAACCTGTAAAAATTATTACGTAAAGTAATTCATTAACTGAATTCATAAGTTTGCATAAATGCCAAAAAAAATCATTAAAGGCAAGAAATACTTTCCTAAATTGGTGATTTAAAACTGTATAAACTAAATAGTTTTTCTAATATCTTTGGATATTTTGTCTAAAATTGCATTTACAAATTTAATTTGTGCTTTTTCAAGGAAAAACTCCGATGTTTTGACGTACTCGTTGATTATAACCTTTGTAGGGTTGTTGTGCTTATACATAAGTTCAAAGATGGCAGCGAATATAATGATTTTTAATAATTTATCAGTTCTTTTAAGATCCAAGTCATCAGGTATATATTTTTTAATAGTCTCAACTATTAAATCATTTCGCTCAATGGTTCCTTGAACTACATCTTTAATGAATTTTTTATACTGACTTTTTGGATATTCTATATCTGCGTCAGAGTTTAACGAGTTGCCATACAGTTTCTGAATAACCCTGACTCTTGGTGTTACACTAGTTTTTTTATTTGACATTTAATACATCGCAAACTGCAATAGCTGCTTCATAACCCTTTATAGATCTTGATCTGGCTTGTTTCTCGTTTAAACAAGTAAGAACAGCGTTCCCTACAGGTTTTTTATATAAAATTGAAATTTGCATAAGTCCATTGGTAATAGCAGAAGATATAAAATTAAAATTTGGAGTCTCACCTTTGATAATTGAGCCTATAGCTATAAAACCATCATATTTATTTATATTTCTCGCAATAATAACAGGTATTTCAAATGCACCTGGCACTTTTAAAATTTTATAAATAATTTTTCTTTTTTTAAGTTCTTCTGTAGCACTTTTTAACAATTTTGATGTATCATTATATTCTGATTTAACAATACAAATTTTTATTTTATTTTTCATCTAATTATTTCTTGTTTTGTAATTTTAATTCCATAGCCGTCTAGTCCTATAATTTTTTTTTTTGATCTAGATACTAGTACCATGTTTTTTATCTTAAGATCTTTGATTATTTGAGCGCCAATACCGTAGTATCTTAAAATATTAGTACTTTTTATAGACTCATCTTTATTTGTCTTAAATGATTCATTTTTAATTATAATTAATGCAAAGTTGTTAAATTGAGAAAGATACTTTATCGATTTTATAAAAATACTATTTTTTAAATTTTCCAACTTATTAAATTTTTTAATAGAAATTACTCTAACTCTAGAAGATTTATTTAAACCAAACTTACCTTTGGTAATTGCTAAGTGATTTAAATTATCTAGTTTATTTTTAAAAATATTTAAATCAAATATTCCAAATTTTTTTATTTTTATTTTTTTATTTTTAATTTTTGAAATAAGTTTTTCATTTTTTAACCTATAAGAGATTAAGTCTTCGATGCTTGCTATTTTTAGCTTATGTTTTTTAGCAAACTTTAGGAGATCGTCAAATCTTGCCATTCTACCATCTTCGTTCATTACCTCGCAAATAACAGAACTAGGATTCATTTTTGCTAATTTAGATATGTCTACAGATGCTTCTGTGTGTCCTGCTCTTTCAAGTACCCCACCACTACGCGCCACCAAAGGAAACACATGACCTGGGGACACAATATCTTTTTTTTTTACCTTATTATTTATCGCAACTTTAATTGTCTTTGCTCTATCAAATGCTGATATGCCGGTTGTGATGCCTTTTCTTGCTTCTATAGAAACGGTAAATGCTGTTTGCATTCTGGCTTTGTTTATTGCTGACATTAAAGGGAGCGACAACCTTTCGACCTGTTTTTTATTTAGAGCCAAACAAATTAGTCCTCTTCCATGTTTTGCCATAAAATTAATACTTTTAGAATTTGCTTTAGAAGCAGGTATAACAAGATCACCTTCGTTTTCTCGATTTTTATTATCAACTAAAATAAAAATTTTTCCACGTTTTGCCTCTTCAATAATAGTTTTAATTGTAGATAGTAAAATTTTTTTCATATTAATTTTTTAAATTGTGCAAATATTTTCCGAAAATATCAAACTCAATATTAACTAAGTCATTTTTTTTTAATTTTATTAAATTTGTTAGCTTAAGAGTGTGTGGTATTATGCTAATTTTAAAAACATCTTCTTTTGCGGCAAATATTGTTAAAGAAACACCGTTGATAGAAATTGAACCTTTCTCAATTATAAATTTTTTATAAATTTTAGAAATTTTGAATTTAACAATCCAAGTTTTGTCTATAAATATTATATCTCTAACTACACCTGTTGTGTCTACGTGACCCTGAACATAATGTCCGGATATTTGACAGCCAAAGTTTAGTGATTTTTCTATATTTATAAGATCACCAATTTTTGCAGCTTTAAAGCTTGTCCTTTTCAACGTTTCCTTAGAAAGATAAAATGAAACGAAGTTGTTGCCAATTTTAGTTATTGTCAGACAGGTTCCGTTGCAACACAAAGAACTTCCAATTTCTGATTTTCTAAATTTTATATTAGTTTTTATAATTATTTCTGAATAATTATTATCTTTGGTAATTTTTAAGATTGTGCCAGTTTTATATATTATTCCATTAAACATTATAATTTTATTTTATACAAACTATTGCCATTAAGGTTAACCTTAACTTTATTTTTAATTGTAGTTTTAAGTTTCTTTATTAAATAGTTTTTTACATTATTCTTTCCGTTTTTTTTAAGGTTAAAATGTGATTTGAAAAGGTAAAAATTTCTTACTAAATTTAGCTTTAAAATTTCATTGATGTATTTTAATCCGCTTTCTATTAGAATTCTGTTAAATCCTAGTTTTTTTAGAAGAAAAAAAATCTCGTTTACGTCGTTATTTTGAATGTTGCTTTTTTTTAATTTGATAATATTAACACCAATCATCTTAAAGTATTCCTCTTTAGCCTTGTTGTTTTTTTGGATAAAAATAAAAATTTCTTTATTCATATTTTTGAATATTTTCAAATTTTTTTTAATTTTAAAAAAACGGTCTATAATAATAACAGCGGGAGATTTTAGCTCTAAACCTTCAATTCTACAATTTAGCAAAGAGTTATCGTAATTGACTGTTTTCGACGTTGACAATATGCAGTCGTATTTAGTTCTCAAAAAATTTCCAACTTTTCTAGAATTATTGTTAGTTATCCACCTTTCTTTTTTATCAATTGTTAAAAAATCTTTCGAAACTGCAAGTTTTACATCAATAAAAGGAATTGATTTCAATGGTTGTAAAAAATAACTTTTATAGAAATTTTTAGCAAAAACTTTATTTACAAATCTTTTTGTTTGTATTTTTGCTTTTTTTAATTTCTTGTAAGCTAAATTTTTAGATCTTTTGTCAACATCGTTAATTGAAAATATCACTTTGTTTATTTTTTTTTTTATAATATTTTTTACACATGGGGGTGTTATTCCGTGGTGAGAGCAAGGTTCTAGTGTAACGTATATATTTGATCCGTTAACATTCACTTTTTTTTTTAATGCATTTGCTTCGGCGTGTGGTCTACCATTAAAAGAGGTTCGTCCTGATGATATAACAGAGTCATTTTTCACAATTACACATCCTACGGAGGGATTTAATGAAGTTGAGCCAAGATTAATTTCAGCTTGGTGAAACGCTAACTTTAAATATAATGAATCTTTATTCTGACTTGTAGACATTTAAGTTACCAACAAATTGTTCGAAATCTTTTGCTTCTTTAAAATTTTTATAAACTGAAGCAAATCGAACGTAGGCAACTTGATCTAAGTTTGAGAGACCTTCCATAATAAATTTTCCAATAGTGGAAGTTGGTATTTCACTTTCTCCTAGCCCTTCTAAATTTCTAACAATCTTTGAAATAAATTTTTCTGTTGTATCACTATCTACAGGTCTCTTTCTAAGAGATATCCTAATTGATTTTGAAATCTTATCTCTATCGAAAGGTGCTCTTTTTCCACTTCCTTTTATAACTGTAAGCTCTTGAAATTGAACTCTTTCAAATGTAGTAAATCTTTCTTTCCGTTCGCAACCACAAAGTCTTCTTCTTCTAATGGCAGTACCATCTTCAGTAGGTCTGGAGTCGACAACAGAGGTATCTTTTTCTTTACAAAATGGACAAAGCATAGTTATTTTTTATTTATTGACTACTATATATAGGGAAAGAACCACAAAGATCAATTACCTCTTTTTTAACCTCATTTTCAACTTTTGAATTGTTTTCAGGATTTTTTGATAGTTCTTTAAGTAGTTTGGAAATCAATTGACCAACTAAAACAAACTCTTTTTGACCAAACCCTCTTGTTGTTGAGGCTGGTGTCCCTAGCCTTACACCAGATGTAATCATTGGGCTTTGTGTATCGAATGGTATCGAATTTTTATTACAAGTAATATTAGCCCTACCAAGACTTGCTTCGGCTAGTTTTCCTGTTAAACCTAAGTTTCTTAAGTCTAAAAGCATCAAATGTGTATCAGTGCCGCCGGAAAAAATTTTAAAATCATTTTTAATTAATGTTTCAGATAATATTTTTGCATTCTTTATTACTTGTTTGGTGTAAATTTTAAAACTAGGATCTAAAGCTTCCTTAAAGCATACAGCTTTAGCTGCAATAACATGCATTAATGGCCCCCCTTGCAACCCTGGGAAAATTGCAGAATTAAATTTTTTTATTAATTCTCCATTATTTGTCAAAATTATCCCTCCTCTCGGCCCTCGTAATACTTTATGAGTTGTTGAGGTAACAACATCGGCATAGTCTAATGGATTTGGGTACTCACCACCTGCTACTAGCCCAGAAAAATGTGCCATATCCACTAGTAAATAAGCTTTTACTTTATCTGCAATTTCTCTGAATTTTTTAAAATCAATAACCCTAGAATAAGCACTACCACCAGCAATTATAATTTTTGGATTATTTTCTACGGCAAGTTTTTCCACACTATTATAATCAATTATACCTGTTTCAGGCTTTACGTCATAGTGAACTGCGTTGAACCATTTACCTGATTGTGCAGGTTTTGCTCCATGAGTTAAATGTCCACCAGAGTTTAGACTCATTGCTAAAATTGTATCACCCGGTTTAATTAAAGCTAAATAGACAGCTCCATTAGCTTGTGCACCTGAATGTGGTTGTACGTTTGCAAACTTACAATTAAAAAGCTTAGTAGCTCTTTCTATTGCAAGATTTTCAGAAATATCAACAAACTCACATCCTCCATAATACCTTTTTCCAGAATAACCCTCAGCATACTTGTTAGTTAAAACAGAGCCTTGTGCCTCAAGAACTGCTCTAGAAACCATATTTTCAGAGGCAATTAATTCTATATGTTGAGTTTGTCTGTTGAACTCTTGAGCTATAGATTTGTATAGATCGACATCACTACTTTTTAGGTCTTTATTAAAAAAATTATTTAGCTGTTGTTTGTCCATTAATTAAATTTTGTTAATTCTTTTTTGGTGTCTACCACTTTCAAATTTAGTGTTCAAAAAGTAAGTTACATATTTATAAGCTTCTTTATATTTTAACATTCTTGAACCCAGACAAATTATATTACAGTTATTATGCTGTCTCGAGAGAATAGTGCTACTTTTGCTGTAGCATTGTGCCGCTCTAATTCCTTTAAATTTATTTGCAGTTATTGCCATTCCTGTGCCAGATCCGCAGACTAATATACCAGCATTACTTTTATTAAAAATAAGGCGCTTAGACACTTTTTTGGCATAATCAGGATAGTCAACAGAATCTTCAGAAAATGTACCAAGATCAATCAAAGGAATATTTTTATTTATTAAGTAATCTTTGATTTTTTCTTTCATGACATAACCAGCATGGTCTGAAGCAATGCAAATTTTTGTAAATATTTTTTTCAATTTATTTAATTATATATATCTACTTATTAAAGTACTTTTATATATACTAATAATATAATATTTGTCGCATAGAATAAACTTATAAAATATATGAAAATAATCGGCACATATCCTGCCTTGAGGATGAGAAGAAATCGCAAAGCGGACTGGATACGTAGGCTTGTTTCAGAGCACAATCTATCAGCTAGCGACCTAATTCTTCCCTTGTTTGTAAAAGATGGCAACAAAAAAAAAGAATCAATAAAAAATATGCCGGGTATTTTTAGATACTCAATTAAAGACCTGTACAAAGTAACAGAAAGAGCGTGTAAATTAAAAATACCTCTTATTGCACTTTTCCCTTGTACTAACTTGAATAAAAAAAATATAAAAGGAACTGAAGCGTTAAACGAAAATAATTTAATTTGTAAGGCTGTCAAAGCTTTAAAAAAAGAATTTAAAAATGACATAGGTATAATGTGTGATGTTGCACTTGATCCATATACCAGCCATGGCCACGATGGTGTTTTAAAAAATAAAAAAATTGATAATGACTTAACAGTAGATATTTTAATCAAACAATCAATTCTACAAGCTGAAATGGGATGCGATATTGTGGCCCCATCAGATATGATGGATGGTAGAGTGGGAGAGATTAGGAAAGCTCTAGATAAAAAAAATTTCAGCGATACGCACATTGTTTCTTATGCCGTTAAGTATGCATCTAATTTTTATGGACCATTCAGAGATGCTGTCGGGTCTAAGGCATCATTAAAAAGTGATAAAAAAACATACCAAATGGATTTTAAAAATTCAACTGAAGCTTTACGAGAAGTTGCACTGGACATCAAGGAAGGAGCAGACATAATCATGGTCAAGCCTGGCATGCCATACTTAGATATTATAAAAACTATAAAAGACAATTTTAAAATTCCAATATTTTCCTATCAAGTTTCAGGAGAGTATTCTTTAATCAAAAATGGAATTAATAAAGGTATTATAAGTAAAAATGCTGTGCTTGAGAGTTTGGTGTCATTAAAAAGAGCCGGCTCTAATGCTATAGTTAGCTACTTTTCTTTAGAAGTTGCAAATCAATTAAAATAATTTTCTAAAATAATTCTAGCTTTTGGAAAAACTAAATTATTAGGTAAAAAAAATTTATTACTTAGAAGGTTTCTTGTGAAACTTAAGGCTGCTGAAAGAGTTTTGCTATCTGTGATTTCATCTCTATTATTTTTTAATAAAAAAATAGGAACCTGATAATTAATATTATCAATTTCAATTATTTTATGATTATAGCTATCTTCAAGATTTTTAGAGAATTGTTCCAAATAAGGATCAAAGCCAAGTTCTTTTAATAGATTTAATTCCCAATAAACATAGTTTGTAACCCAATTTTTATGATCTATATCGTTTAAAAAATTTTCCACAGAAATGAACAAATTTTTATATGGCTGAGAGTCTGGAAGTAACAAGTTAAGAATAGATGATAAGGACAATAAACAAGTAGTTTTTTTTTTACTATTAAAATATTTTGGTGCAATAGCTTTAACTATCTCTGTTTTAAAATATCCAATTCTATTTTCAGATTTAGCGTTGTAAAAAACAAAAATTTTGTTAGATATTTGTAAAAAATTTCTAATCTTTCTCGAGTTACCACCATATACAATTCCACTAACCTTTCCGTGCATATTTGTAAAAACGTTAATAATATTTGCATTTTCTCTGAATTTAATTTTAGAGAGTAAAAAACCTTCATCTTGCCAGTTCATTATTAGATTTTTAAATCTGTTAATAATTTTTGTGCTGCATTTTGTTGAGCATCTTTTTTTGAAGTGCCTGTTGCAAAATATTTTTTAGAGTTTTTTATTTGCACCTCAACTTTAAATATTGGATTGTGTTGTGGGCCAGTTTGTTTGTTAATTTTATAAACTGGTAGTGTTTTATATTTCTTTAAACTGTATTCCTGAAGTTGGGTTTTAGCATCTATTTTAGTTATCGAAGATTCATCTAAAAAGTCATTCCAGAAATTTAATATAAATTTTTCTACTACTGTTATTCCCTGGTCTAAATAAATTGCACCTAATAAAGCTTCCAAACCATCACCGATAATTTTACCATCAGATCTGCTTAAACCTTTGTATGAATTACCAGTAATAATATATTTTTTTAATTCAATTTTTTTAGCTATTAATAAACACGTTTTCTTGTTGACCAAGTTAGCAAATTTTTTATCTATAACACCTTCTTTTTCTTCAGGATAAATCTTAAGTAAAGTTTTGGAGAGTACAAGTCCAAGAACCCTGTCTCCTAAAAATTCTAATTTTTCATTGTTATTAATGCTATCATAACTTTTATGTATCAAAGATTTTTTTAATAATTCTTGATCTTTAAATTTAATATTAATTTTTTGTTCTAATTTTGCTATTTGATCTATCATTTAATTAAATTAAAAAACCTTTCGACTCTAAGTGATTGATTCCAATTCCAGAATTTAAGAATGCTTCCTGATATAGTGTCATTTGAAAAGAAAATTATTTTTGCATTACCTACTAAATTTTCATTTGAAACGTACCCTACGCTAGACAAATATCTACTATCTTTAGAGCAATCACGATTATCACCTAGAAAAAAGAAATGGTTTACAGGTACTTTGTATATATCAGTGTTTTGCATGGTCCCCTTTTCATTGTAAACAGCAATATATTTTTTTCCATTAGGAAGCGTTTCTTTGTAAGCAATAACATTGGGTGAAGATCCTCCGCATCTTATTTTAAAATCTGAAACAACCTTAGTTCTGGGTATTAAAATATTGTTTAATAAAAGATTTCCGCTTTGAAATTGCACTGTATCACCAGGCATGCCTATCAATCTTTTGATATAATCTGTTCTATTATCTGCGGGGGTTTTGAAAACAACTAGATCACCATAACTTGGGTATTTTTTAAATAGCCTTTTTTCAAATAATGGAGGACTAAAAGGGAATGAATGTTTGCTATAGCCGTAAGCATATTTTGAAACAAAAATTCTATCGCCAATGAGTAGTGTTGGTTCCATAGATGAAGATGGGATGTAAAATGGTTGAAAAAATAATGAGCGTATAATTACTGCGATAATTAAAGCATAAAAAATTGCTTTTAAATTTTCAACTACTGTATTAAGTAAATTTTTTTTCATTATTTGCTGATAATAACCATAGCTGTTGCAAAATTTTTTTCATCTGACAAAGAAAGAAAGGTTTTTTTTTTTTTTATTATGCTATTCACTATTTTTTTTGTTTTACCTGATAATTCTATAGAAGGTGCTCCATTTTTATCATTATTAACAGATATTTCATTAAAAGAGATCCCTTTGCTTATACCTACACCCAATGCTTTGCTAAAAGCTTCTTTTGCAGCGAATCTTTTTGAATAAGAGGCAATTTTATTCAATCTAGACTCGCAATATTTAATCTCTTTTATGGAGAATATTCTTTTTTTAAATTTTTTATTTTTGTTCAAGACTTTTTTTATCCTAGAAATATTGACAATATCTATACCTATACCGAATATAACGCTCATATTATTTTAAAATCTTTTGAAATTTTTTAATAGTAGCCGGGAGTCCTATGTAAATAGATTCTCCTATTAAAAAGTGACCAATATTAAGTTCTTTAATTTTTTTAATTCTACAAATTATTTTTGCTGATTTATATGTTAAGCCGTGACCAGCATGAACATCGAGACCAAGTTTCGTTGCGTAGTTTACAGCTTTATTTATTTTAGATAATTCTAATTTAAAAGATTTGTTTTGATTTATTAAATTACAAATTTTGCCTGTGTGAAGTTCAACACCATTTACGCCTAGGGATTTAGAGGTTTTAATATCTGTTATATTCGGTTCTACAAACAAGCTTACTCTACTATTATTATTTTTTAATTTTGTTATAATTTTTTTTAGGAAAATTTGCTTGTAGTTTAGATTTAAACCACCTTCTGTTGTAATTTCTTTTCTTTTTTCTGGAACTATGCAAACAAAATTTGGTCTATGTCTTAAGGCAATTTTTAACATTTCATTCGTAGCAGCTATTTCTAAATTTAGAGGGATTCTTAATTTAGATTTAATTTTTTTTAAATCTGAATCGTTTATATGCCTTCTATCCTCTCTTAGGTGAATTGTTACAGAGTGAGCTCCACATTTTTCCGCTAATATAGCAGCACGTAAAGGACTAGGATAGTTTTCTCCTCTTGCATTTCTGACAGTAGCAACATGATCTATATTTATACCTAGTCGTATTTTACTCATTTAAGTTCTCTGCTACCTGGTTTTATAGCTGGTAAAGAAATTAAATCTTTTGGTAAATTATCTGATTTGTAGGTTGGTATATTTATTTCTATCTGAGATATTATTTTTTTATTTACTGAAAAATTTCCATTTGACCTATCAATAAGACATGCAAAACCTATGATTAAAGCTTCTGCTGCTTCTACTAATTTAGAGCATTCAATACTTGATTTGCCAGTTGTGATTACGTCTTCTACGATTAAAACTTTACAGTTTTTTGGAATTTTAAAACCTCTTCTCAATTTAAATTCACCCTCCACACGTTCAGAAAAAATTGTTTCTTTATTAAGTAATCTTCCTATTTCATGTCCAATAATGATGCCGCCCATTGCAGGGGAAAGAATTATGTCAATTTCTTTAAATTCTATAGATATTTTTTCAGCAAGTGATTTACAAAAATCAATTGATTTAGATGGTTTGCTTAAAAGTTGAGCACACTGGACGTATTGTGCGCTGTGCAATCCTGAAGAAAGTATAAAGTGTCCTTCTATTAACGCGCTAGTTTCTTTTAAAATTTTTAAGGATTCTTCGTATGAAAGCATTTTTTTTCTCTTTGTGTCTAACAATTCTAAAATTCAAATTTTTTTGTTTGATTTGACTTATCAAGTTTGTAAAGTTTTTTAAATCATTTATTTGAATATCGAAAGAAAAATGGATAAATTTATCTTTTTTTCCTAGTAGCTCAACATTCAGAATATTACATCTGTTTAGACCTATTAAAGTACTAATCTCCCCTAAAACACCTGGTTGATCAGGTAAGTCCATTACTAATGTGCTTTTGTATTGCTTATTTTTTTTAACTTTACTATCTACTGTTTTATCTTGCCAATACCTTCTAATGGCAGCTCTAGCTTTTCCAGTTTTCGAAGAAGAAATCCAATGTAAAGATGGGGATACATTTTTAGAGTTCATTATTTCTATAGAATCACCATTATAAAGAATGGATTGCAAGGCGGAGTCGCGACCGTTAATTCTACAGCCAATCGCTGTATTTCCAATATTAGTATGCACCGCATATGCAAAATCAATTGGCGTCGCATCTTTCGGTAGTTTAATAACTACACCTTTTGGTGAAAAACAAAATACATTTTCTTGAAACATCTGTAATTTAGTAAACTCATAGTAATGTTCGGTATTATTTCCTGTCTCCATTATTTCAACTAAATCTCTAAGCCAATCATACTCCTTCCAAGATAGATCAGTAAATTTTTCAGATGATTTATATTTCCAGTGAGAGGCTATCCCTCTTTCTGCAAAATCGTGCATCTGTAAAGTTCTAATTTGTATTTCTACTCTTTGTTCCTTAGGACCTACAATGGCAGTATGTATTGATTGATATTTATTAATTTTAGGTGTGGAAATATAGTCTTTGAATTTCAATGGTATTGCTGAATATTTGCTATGAAGAATTCCAAGCGCCTTGTAACAATCGGAAATATTTTCTACCACCACTCTAAAACCAATAATGTCACTCAAATGTTCAAGGGAAACTTTTTTATTTTGAATTTTTCGCCAAATTGAAAAAGGAGTTTTCTCCCTACCTGCAAACGTTGCTTTAACTCCATTATCCTCTAAAATATTAATCAAGTTTTTTGCAATATCTTGAAAATTATCTATTCTATTATTTTTAATAAATTTTAATCTTTCTGTAATTAAGTCTCTAGCTTCTTTGTTGAGTACAGAAAAAGAAAGGTCCTCCAGCTCATCTCTTATTAAATTCATGCCCATACGTTCTGCTAAAGGGGCGTAAATTTCCATTGTTTCTTTAGCAATACGTTTTCTTTTATCTTCAGATTTAATCGCGTTAATCGTTCTCATATTGTGCAAACGGTCAGCTAACTTTACCAATAGCACACGTATATCTTTTGAGGTTGCCAATATTAGTTTCCTAAAATTTTCTGCCTGCGAGTTTTCGGCCGCTTTTTCTTCAAGGGCAGATATTTTTGTTACGCCGTCAACGAGATCAGCAACTTCTTTACCAAATTCTTTCAAAACAACATTGTAAGTAGTTTTTGTATCTTCAATTGTATCGTGTAATAATCCAGTTATTATTGTAGCGCTGTCTAATTTTAATTCGGCTAAAATATCGGCTACTGCTACAGGATGAACAACGTAAGGAGCTCCAGACATTCTTTTTTGATTTTTATGTGCCTCAATGGCAAAATTAAAAGCCTTATTTAGTGGTGCTGTAGAAAAAAATTTATTGTAGGACTGAATTTTTGTTAGTAATTGCTCGCTATTAATCATTCATCAATTGTAACACGTTCTTTTATTCTTGTAATCTCATTCCTTAATTTAGAATTAAGTTTTTTAATTAGAAAATCTACATTTTTATTATACATAGGGTGAATCCACGTAGGGCATATTTCTTTTAATGGATAAAGTACAAAATTTCTTAGATGAGCCCTAGGGTGAGGTGTTGAAATTTTTTTAGTTTCAATTATTATTCCATTATAGTCAATTAAATCTATGTCACAAGTTCGTGGTTTATTCTTTAAACCTCTAGTTCTTTGTAATTTTTTTTCAATTTTATTAAACTTTTCAATCAAATTTTCTGCTGTGTAATCACATTTTATTTCAAGCCCTATGTTGAGAAATTTTGGGTTTTTTTCATTCGGATATGAAGGGGTTTCATAAATACTAGATATTTTTACGATTGTAATATTTTCTAAACCAATCAATTGCAAAGA
>Ga0308010_1001333_pt1 | contig 13833 bp, 4 predicted proteins | sample Neamet129_FD_202368 | JGI IMG/M metagenome (GOLD analysis project Ga0308010, IMG submission 202368) | Marine microbial communities from water near the shore, Antarctic Ocean - #129 | ecosystem: Environmental > Aquatic > Marine > Unclassified | place: Southern Ocean | collected 2014-07-24 | reverse complement strand
GCTCTGTTTACGCCTGCCATTGATTATCTCTCTGAATATGATTTTGTAAAAGTTGTTTAATTTCTTGAAATTCCTGTGTTATCCGTTTTATCTGTTCCTTCATAATATTTATATCATTTAATGAATTACTTTGCGCCTGTCTTATACGATATTCTTCTCTATGTGATTCTAACATAGAAATATTATTCGCAAGAAGTGCGTTGTTATTCAAGTCTCTCGCTAGACCGATTTTATCCGTTTTTGCTAACATATTAGAAATCCAATGCTACTGCTTTCATGTCTTTGACTTTGGGTATAATTGAAGTTGATGAAGAACCAAGCACAATCTTAATTGCAAAAGTTTTAAATTTATCATAAGTCACATTTGAAGAAGTATATGAAACATTATTTGCCGAAGATCTGAATACATATTCATTTATGTCTGTCTCACTTGCAGATATTTTATTTGCATCTGTTTCCTGAGTCATCAAGACATACGGCCTCTCTTCAAAATTTGTTGGATCTTCTGAATTGTGTACACGATAATAAACCTTAATATCAGTATCTTTTGGTTTAAATGCATTCAACCAAACTTTAATATCCTGTGCATCAAAACTATCTTCAAGAGTTACCCTTCTTGAAATATATCTGGCCTTTGCATTTCCACCTGCTGTTGCGAGTTCGTTTTGAATTGTTATAACTCCAGCTCCACCTCCACTAACTGCAACAGTTGGTGTTTCATAGTATCCTGTTCCGGCTGATGTTACTTGTACAACATTTAACTTGTTACCTGCAACACTGACAGTTGCAGTTGCCCCAGTTCCACCCCCACCAGAAATTGTAAGAGTTGGTGCAGAACCATATTCGGATGTTCCTGCATTTGTAATTACAAAATCTGAATTTGCAAGAGAACCACGATTTACTAAGTTTTCTATCGTAATAAGATTCATTCTTGACATATCTACAGCAGGGGAAACTTTAGAATCATTTGAAGTAAAAGTTGACTTCAAGAAAAAGTTATTAGCAGCATATGCTATTGGCCCTGTGGTTCCTCTGGATGCAACAAACTTTTTTTGTCCAGATAATGTATAGTTCATATTTGGACTAAACTCTGTAAATGCCGCATCCAAGTTTTGTCCTCGACTTGTGTCATTTACAACGGATGAAGTATTTGCAGTTAAAATTCCTCTATATGCAAATGTGAGTGCAGTATTTGAGAATGTCAAATCACTTGTTGACAACTTAAATACATCATACGCAGGCCCGGAAGTGTTTCCAGACAAAGGAGCTCCTTCATTCGCAAAATAAGTTGCGTGTGTTCCTGTATCAAACTCACAACGATTGACTCTAAACATCATCTGTTTTTCTGCGTTTGCTTGCCAGACAGAAGAGTTTTGAGGTTGATAGAAAGATGCAACAAATGGTTGTTGTGATACTTTTGTATTTGTTGTATTCTTGACTGTTTCTCCTAAGTTTGCAACATGAACTTTATAACTTGTTGAAGGAGATGTCATAACAATTGCGTATTCATCTGGATACAAATAAACTGGTGATTCAAAAGTGAATCGTGTGTATGTCGTTGATGTTGCTACACTTGGTGCAGTTGAATTTGCAGTTGCATCGGCAGCATTCAAAGTGATTTCTGAAAATGGAAGTATTTGCGATGAACTTGGAAATCCATTTATGATAGGTCTGAGTGCAAGAGTTACAGGTAAAGTATCATCAATAGCAGAGAAGAAAATATCTACACTACTTGCAAAAATTCCATTTGGATTTTCGTTCTGATCCACAATAAAAGATTGTGTAAGAGGATTGACCCAGTTTGTTGATGTAGTAACACGATTAATAGTATCCTGAGTTACTGATTTTTCCTTAATATTTTCTCTCTTAGATTCCATTGGCCGAGTTGAAGAAATCTTTCCTGTTCGTGATTCAAGTAGTCCTTGAACTCTGAAGATTTTCTCTGCAACCGATTCTGTGCTTGCAACACTATCTGTTGAACTATCTGTTAAACGTAACAGCTTCTCTCCACTCTTAAATGTAGTTGCAGGAAGTTCAAACTCTCCTACAAGAACACCATGTGTATCAGCAACTAATGTAGTTGAAAGAGTTGGCATAGAAGTACCTACTGCCGTGATATTACCATTTGCTTTGGAATCACCAGCCAATCCATTTGATATTTCTCCTGCTCTAAATCCTCCTGCATCTGAAACTGTTCCTGTAATATTTCCAGAAGTAGAACCGGCCGCATAATGTCCAGTTGCAATAGTGCCCGAGATTGCTTCGATTGTAAAATTATTTGCAGCAGTAGTAAGATAAGATTGTAATGTACCCGAAGCAGTTTTGGTTGTTCGTGCAGAATCAGAATAAAATGTTACGATTTCTCCTACTGTCATTGCAGCAGGAGTGGATGTCATTGTAACATCATTTACTAAATCAGAAACCATTACAGAAGTCGTATTCTGATAAAGTGCCAATCCAGTTGCAGCTTTTGTATGAGCTCCAAGAGTATAGGATTGTGTTAAGGTAATCTGTTGTCCTGCATTTGTGTTGAATATACCAGAATTACTTGAAGTGGTATTTGCAGCATATGTTATTTTAAATGCATCTTTGGTATTTGCAGAAACAAGTGTATTGTCAAAATAAGGATAGAAAGTTGAACTTGGTTTCAATCCCTTTGCGACAAAGTGAACTTTTTGTGCCCGAATAAATGGAATAATAGAAATACTTACTGCCCGATTTCCAACCGACCTCTTAATAGTCTCAGGTGGTTTAGTTGAAATAATACCAGTACGTGTCTTATTTTTACTTGTAACTGAAGTAGAACGACTGACTGAAGTAGATGACGATGTAGATTTCCGTGTCTTGATTAAGTTATCATCGTTTACTTGTGATCCACTCCAAGCAGAACTCCAATCATCCCACTGTTTACCAAATCCATTTTCATTTCCTTGAAGCCAATGGTCATTTAAACTTTCTAAATTAATCAGTACCAAAGGTCTGCCGGTTTCTGAAAACCAAACATCACTTGGCGGAGAAAGAGTAAGTTGTCCGTTGAACTGGTTTGTACCAAATGGATTGATTGCTTCAGTATTACTACAAAGTGGTTGAACAACCAAATTAGCAGAAGAATATCTAAGTGTAACCAAATCCCCTGTCTTTTGTGTATTTGCACCCAAAGCAGTATTGTAAGAAAACTTAAATGAATCTGAACTGAATGGAGGCCGCAGTTCTTTCAATTCTTGGTCAACCGCAATCGCAAAATCTGCGTGAGAAACATCTCCAATGTTATGACCATTGAAAGAATCAACGAGGATTCCGTTTTTGAATCGTTCTAAGTTAGTTGCATAATCTTTGACTGAAAGATCTGATGCTTCTTTTTCCAAGAGACTCAATGCAGTATAATACTCAAGAGTATCAACTCTCTTTTCAATCTTACCAATATCCCTCATTGTGAATCGGCGATTGTCAACATACTGAGTATCTACATCACTTGAATTGAATGTATATGCAGGAATATCTAAACTATACAAAGTCATTGCATCGTCATCATCAGCAGGAAGAATTGTATTTTCTGCTGAGACTCCGTTGATAACCTTATAAACTCTATCTTTAGTTAATGTCAGTTTATCTTTTCGTGGCAAATAGAAGATAGTATTTGCAGTAATGCTTGTGTCTGCATCTGGAATATCTTCATTTGTTTGAAGAGTTCCTGTTGCACTTATAGATTTAACTGGTCTAAAGTCTAGACAATCACGCAATTGTCTCGTAACACCAGATACAGGACTTGTGAAGGATGGTATATCTGCATAATCTATGTTAGTATAAGATTCAACCGAAGCATATCCATCAGTAGGAGTATGACTGAAATAATCAAAAAGTATCAGAACATTATTTGCAGGCTTAGGTTGGCCAGGTTTCAACGTGATAAAAGAGTGATCTATAGAGTTATCTTTTTGACCATCATTGAAAGTATATCGTGAAGTGATGTTATTAACGTGTGCAGTATTTCCAACTGCTGCAGATAATGTCAGCGCAGGAAATTGTGCAGCCATAGTATTAGTAATTGATGCTGCTTCTACTACACTTGTTACTACTGTTGCATCTGATACTTGGAGAGTTTGTGTTCCAGAAAAAGAAGCAACAATCATCTGACCATTTGCAAGTCTATCATTCGTGTTTGTTAAAATTGTTCCGTTATCTTTAATATCCGCAGGAGCAGCAGCATTAGTTGCAGTAACTTTTGTTTTAACTTTTTCTGCTTTAGCCACTATATTAAGTGTTGAATATACCTTTGCAGAAAATGTTGTTCCTGAAGCAAATGTAACATTTGTTCTGAGTGGTGATAAAGTCAATTGAGTATCAGATGCAACAACCGCATCAATATCAATAACTTCTCCGACTGCAAGAACCGAACCACCGAAAGTTAATGTGACAGAACCAGAAGCAGTTGCATTTTGAGATAAAGTTATTGTTACACCACCGGCCGGAATTGCTCCAATTGTTGTCGATCCTGCAATACCAGTTCCAGTTACAGTCATTCCTACTTTAAGTTCAGAAGAACTTGAAACAGTAACATTTGTTGAACCACTAGTTGTTCCACTGCTTGTAAGCGCCATTGTCACACCACTTTGTGCTGTAATAGCATCTATAACTGCAACATAACTCCCTGTTTCATTTTCAAGAGATGCACCAGCTGCTTTTCCTTCATTTAAAAACTTTCCTTCTGGAGCATTAAATGTTGCAGATGTTGCAGTACCAGAATGAGAGAAAGATGCGGCAATAGTATCTTTTCTTCTATAAGTAATTCCTTGATTGTTCAAACTTTTTATGTTGTCAAATCCAATAGGAAAAACAAGAGAACTTAAACTTGAATCAAATATCTGAGTATTACTGGTTGCATCATTGACATTTACTTTACTAGAATTGTCTATTGCAAATTGTGCTCCAGTAAGAGTATATGAAGCTGGTGAAGAATAACCATATGAAGTTGGCGCATTTACAATTACAAAAGATTCTGTTTCTCTGACTGAAAAGTTCACAACTGGTTGTGTGGTTTGTGTATATGTGGCTGAGAATCCAAGATCTAAAGTACAGTTTCCTTTTGTTCCCCCTGTTCCACTATAATCTGTAATCGTTCTTGTTTCTGCACCTATAGTAATTTTTGCACCATTGTATGCATCATCGGTTGCAGAACATTTTGCTTGTTCTAATCGTAATGTAGTAGAACCAGAAGTATATCCGCCAGAATGTACATTTAATGTCAATGAACTGAACTGAGTATCGAATACATACATATCAAAAATTGCAGCATCAGCATCTGTTACTGTAGAGAATGTTCCAGAAGAATAATCTATCTGGCGCATTCTAGTTGTTCCAATTTTTGTTGAATTATAAGTGTTTGCATTTGATGAACCAATTCCAGTATTTGCTACACAATGTATATCAAAAGTTTGAAAAGTTTCTGGATCTAAAAATCTTGCAGTTACAGTTCCACCCTTCACGCCTTTTACTTTAAAGTAGTTACCAAAGTTTGGATTGACAGGAAAAGAAGTTTGTGTTTGTGTACCTCTGCCTTTTTTAACATCGACATATTCAGTAGAAATGCTTTCGTATTCATAACCTTTAACATATGCCTTGCCTGGGTCTAGTGCGACCGAAACACGATTTCTATTATGAATTCTCTGTGCAGTACCATTACCAAGCGCAGTTGAAACAACCATTGAAGTTGCATTAGTAATAGAAGATACAGTTGCAAATGTGCTTGTTGCAGAAGACAGATAAATTGAATCGTCCACTTCAAAATCGTTTGAAAAATCTGAAAGTATTCCAGTAATAGTAGTCGTAGAGGAAGCAGAAGTTGTTCCCGATGCTCCTTGATGATCTTCCATCCGAATAGGAAATGGTCTTACTGTATAATCTCCTGACTCATCATAAGTCCGTCTTGCGAGTGTTCTTTCAATTTCTCCGTAAACTGGATACTTTGATTGTTTTGTAGGTGTTCCAGCAACTACTCTCAATAATTCGATAAAATTTGAGTCTGCATTTGCAGCCACAGGATCAGTTGAAGAAGTTGTTTTCTTTGCAAGAGTCAAAGCAATCTTAAAACGAGTTGCGCCTGGAGCATTTGCATTTGTTGTTCCAGTTGATGAGTCGAGCAAAGTAGCATCTGTAGTACTGTCTACTATCGATTCGGCTGTTGTCAGACCCACACGATATGTTGGTGTGTTAGAATACTTTTCTAAAACAAGAGTTTGAGGAAGGCAAAGTGCAAAAAATCCACTAACAAAATAAACACCACGATTGATACTTGCAATAGATGCATTACCAGTATGATTTGTAGAAGCAACTGTTGCAGTTGTACCAGAACCATCAAGAGTGATAGTTGACCCAGCAACAAAAGTTGTACCAGAAATGAATTTAATGTAAAGTGTGGGTGGATCTGTTCCTACTGCTGCATCTGTAGTGATAACTTGCGCTCGAGTCAGACCAGTTGAATCCCTGACTACTGCACCAGCAAAAGTAGATGCAGTATCAGCAGATGTCAACTTTAAATAAGTTATTTGAGTGTCTAGGGTTAGTTCACCACCAAGAACAGAGGAACCATCTTTGAAGATATGATCACCAAGACGAGAAGACTGCTTCTGAAGAATAGTCTGAAGTTGTGTCATCTCTCGGCCCTGAACAGCATAGCCAGGACGGAATAATATTCTTAGATAACCTTTATCTTCATCAAAGTCATCATAATACGGATCTACATTGAAATTCGTTGTTACATTCGCCATTTATATTATTCTTCTTTTGATTAGAATTCGATGATAAGTTTGATATCTTCTGTTTGATCTGCTGCACGAGCAACCGGCGCTCGATTTTCAATGTAGATGATTTCTCCTGAACCAATTGACATTGCACCATTTGCAACCGCCGCAACTGTAAAGGATAAAGTTCCACTTGTTGCTGCCGAACCTGTTCGTAAAGAGCCAGGTTTTCCATCATATCCGACAACATCACTTGAACCATTTGTTGTGTCAATAACTCTCATTGTACTTGCAGCCGCATTTACATCTACAACATATGCAGTTGCACCAGATGCAGCTTGAGTAATTGTAATATCGCCAGTGACAGTTTCATTAGCAGAAGAATAAGTAATTACCTTTGATTGGTCTGCGGTATCAGAAGTATATCTTACAAATCCTCCGTTTGTATTTGGGTCTTTCAACAATCCAATTTTTCGGAAATCGTTTGATGTTGTAAATGCCCCAGATTCACTTTGTGTCAATTTTGTATTGATCATTGCAAAATATCCACCCAATTCACTGACTGCATCATAGCCATGTCCGCCCTTTGGTGGAATAATTGGAGTGATAATTGCACCAGAAGGAGAAGATGCTCCTGGCTGTGTGGATACTGTCATTGTTGCGGTTGTAAAACTGTTTCCAGAGTTCACAACTGTTACACCTCCAACTGAACCCGATGCAGCTCCACCAGTAGTATTTGCTGTCAAAACAAGTTGTTGTCCATGTCCATCTCCGTCTACTCTTGGCCAAGGGCCAACGTTACAAGTTGGCATAGTTCCTGAAAGTGTTACACCTAAAGTTGCACTTAATGTAAGTGTTGCTTGACTCGTTCCACTATTGTAAGTACTGGATGCAACTTTTCTTACATAAGAAACACCACCATAAGTGAAATAAACAGAAGAGTTCGCATATGCATTTGCTGTTGTTAATGTTGTCGCACTAACAATCAGAGATGTTCCTGTTCCAGAAGCAATAGCTTTGTTGTTTTCAAAGTGATAATTTGCTCCATCTGCCGAAATTGTAAAAATATCTAATGCACCATTTATTGCATTTCTTTCAACTGTTACTTGATCCGAACTATCATCTTTTGCACCACTAACTGCGATACCTCCAGCAGTTCCACCTTGTCCGTAGGAGTTTGCATCACGAATCTGTTTTACTGGAATATAACTTGATGTTACAAACTTTAAAGATTCTGCGGCAGAAATAGTATACATATATTTCCATACATATCCATCTGCTTGTGCAGCAGGTGCAGCCGAAGAAGTTGTAGTGTGAGTAGGTTCAACAGTAGAAGGTTGTGGTCTTCCCCCTTCAGTCTTTTTATTAGCAAGACATTTATAAACTTTGAAAGTACTGTTCATTACGTATAATGGATACAGAGTTGCAGTTGCATTTGCTGATCCTGTGTATACTGGCTGACTTGCTTGACTTGCAGTTAATAAACTGAATTTGGTAGTATCATCATACATTGAATAATAACGACCAGAAGTCCAGTTATTTCTTGCAATAACGTGACTCACATCGGATGATGCAACTTTTTTTGCTGCAATCATATCCTTCCAATGTGAATAAGAAGTATTTGCAGTTGTATCAGAAGATGGAGCATTTGTATTATTCGGATCTGGTTGACTCGTGTCCGTATATGTGTAAGTCGTTGCTCCGTCATTGTAGGAGCCAGACCATGCAGCAGATTTTCCAATAAACAAATACATATTTGTCGAAAGGGCAGCCGATGCAGTTGCTCCGCCATATTGTGCAGCCTCAGAGAACATTTCTCTGAACTGTTTTGCGTTATGAATTCTAAATTCTGTTGTTACTAGAGCGGGCATGGTTAATTTTCCTTAGTGATTTCTTTTTATATTTATACAGATAAAAACTTGTAAGTCATCCATTATGCGGCCAAAACTCGCTGGTCAACTTTATGTTTATATAAACCAAATCCTTGATTGTGCGGATGTTGTGTATAAGGCACACCTTTATAATCAAAAGGTCTATTAAATGTTATTATGTTATTCGTTATACTTGAAACTTGTCTTTGAACTGCTGGTGTTATAGCTAATTGATGGGCATCGTTTGCACCATCTAAATCTAATTGTCCCACATCTGCAAGGATAAACCCTATTGCAGAAGAGTTTGGATTGCTGGTAGTTCCATCTTCTAATAGGAAGTCATCATTTCCAGCACCATCTTCTTGAACAATCCTACTTTCAATATCTAGGTGTCTTCCAGAAACATCTATTGCATCGCCAGAACTAAAACTCGACATATCTGTCGCATTTGTATGAAGGTATTCGTGTATTTTCTTGGTTTTTATTCCCTCAATATATTCCGTTGAATACATATCAATTAATATACCCGAACTTGCTTTCTTTCCAGACCTAAAGATTTTTCCTTGTGTTGTAATCGACATCCCTGTAGTATTTACGTTTGTAGTTCCATCCAATTCTTTTATGATAAAGGTAGCATTTGTATTTGAGGTTCCACTAGCTCCCACACTTGTTGCTTTGTACATATTGCCATTGATGAGAGAAACATTAGTTCCTACAAAATCATCAAGAGATACCAAATCATTTTCACGGAAATAATGCGGAGTAGAAGTAGTAATTGTAGTGGTTGTTCCAACTGAAATGGAAGCACTATCTTTGACAAACAATGTCGAGAACATTTCTGCCGGAATCCCACTAGATGCTCTCAAATTATTTAATAGATACGTTTGTGTAGTTCCGCCTTTGATTGTTATTTTTGCAAATGTCTCAAGAGCCGCAATTAGTGAATCAATTTGTGCTTCAACTTCAAGATATGTTTCTCCCATATCAACTTGAAGGCCAGTAATAAACGATTCAAAGAAGAATGTTATCTCTCGATAAGTAGACATTCCAGTTGCATCAGCAGTATTGATGTTACTGAGTCCTCTATCAAACATTTGAGTGTTTAAGAGATTTTCAATCAATACCTCACCAAATAATTTATATCCAGCCGGATGCAATAATTTCAGAACATCATTTCTCCAAACATCTACAGAATCGGTTGTCTTGAGTACATAAGAATAATCTTGATAGTAATCGTTGTCTTGTATTTTCTTTTGTGAACTAGGCATTCCAGATTCACCAGAATACTTACCATCTTTTATTCTTGTGATTCCCAATACCCCTGTCAAAGTTGCCGCGGCAGAGTGTGTTGCTCCTGTTACTGCTGGTGCAAGATTATATCCAAATCCTGGCTCGGTAATAGTAATTCCTGTTACTGCACCACCCAAATCTCCTACTGCTATTGTTGCATTACTTCCATAATATCCTCCAGCACCATCACTTCTAGATTCTACTGTACTGTAATAACCCAAAGATGTCAACGTTGTAGCAGGTTTTGCTTCGTATCCGCTTCCGTGAGAAGAATAAGATACTGTTGCGACTTTACCGAAAGTTTGTGTAGAGAATACAAACGCATTTTTCATTTTTGAACTGCGAATCGGTATCATTTCAACTGTGCCAGAACCAGTTGCAGCACCTATTGTAACTGTAAAGGTGGTGGCATTCGGAACAGTTGCAACTGTGTAAGTTCCATTCATTGCTCCTACTGAAAAATCTAATTTAATAGTATCACTTGCAGAAAGATTGTGTCCGCCGGAATATGTTACAGTTACAGTTGTTCCCGATGAAGCAAATGTTCCATCTGGTGTTGCAAATCCCGAACCATAATTGGTAGAATCAACGGCAACATGAGCTGTCGTTGATACGAAAGATGTATCGTTTATTATGACTGAAAATGCACCAAGAACTGCTGAACCTGTTTTATCAAATAGATACATTGTATCGGTGTTTGCCCATGCGGTCAAAGATTCTGGAACGGTTGCTGCTCGTGATAAAGTTTCATTATCCGTATCATATATCGTAAGTACTGACGGAGTTCCGACAGTATAAGAAATAACAACTCCTTTTTTTGTTGCATTTGCGTATATAGCATTATTTCCAAGTAAATACCCAGCTGAGACTGTTACTCCAAATGCACCTGTAAGGTCAAAAGTTTTTGTTTCAATTCCAGCAGTAAGTAAAGTAGAAACGACATCTACTGTAAATGTGTCTGTAAGAGTTGCAACTTTTGCTTCTGCTGTAACGACAGCATTTGTTCCTGCATTGTTAAAGGTGATGGGGTCATTTACTTGATATCCATTCCCTACTGCTGGAACTGTCAATATCGCAACTTGGTCAGCAGAAGTTGTTTTGACTTTTGCTGTTGCACCAAAACCTATAGCAGCAGCATCGGTAACAGTAAGTGCTTCATCTATACTATAACCTTCTCCGCCATTCACGATTATTATATCCGTCAACATTCCTGTGAGAGTTGCAGAAAGGTCTATTCCAGCCGCAGTAGTTGCAGTAATAACTTCACTAACTTCAAAAGTTCCAACGAAAGTAGTTACAACCAATTCAACCACTGGAACAGTTCCGACCTTACGAGTAGTAACATTGGAAACAAATGCTGTTGCCGAAGAGGAATTGCCAGTTATTGTTAATCCGTTGAAGTCCAAATAAGATAAGTCATAACTTAATTGTAAAACTGTATCTTGCAACCAGTTACCATCCGAAATCTTAAACATATCAGTTTTCGGATAATAGAAGTCAAGAGAATCCTGACCATATAATGCACGAAATAAAGTACGATATGATTTTTCACTCCCCTTTGCACGATAAAATTGTTTAAGGTGTTTTAGAAAATATCTTAGGTCTACCGCTGCAGTATTTCTGATATTAGGATATAATTCTTTTTTGAACCATTCAAGAATTCCATTTGTTGTTAAATCTGAATTGGTGAGATCTTTAAATGTCTTAGTTCCATTTAAAGGTTTTCGACTTAATGAAGAAATCGTTCCACGAGCATTGGATGTTCCACCTATAATAACTTCATCGAGCAAAAAGTTCAAATCATTTGTTGGCTCAAGGAATACTTTAAGAGTAGAGCTTTTTGAATTTTTCCCCTTAACATTAGCAGTTGCACCAGATGTTTGGCCAGTAACCGTTTCCCCATTTGTGAATAATGTGGCATATGCACCGACTGCCGCAAAATAAACACAAAGAGTCTCCATAAATTCATAGTAATTCTTGAGAAACTTCTCATAGAGAGGATTCTCATCACTAATGAATTGTGGTATCTGAGTTTGTACTTGTGATACCGCTTTTGCGGAAACTTTTGCAGACATAGTTTAATATACGGTTGAGGAACCTGTAACAGTTCCAGTTGTTATAGAGTCAGATGAACCAGTTGCACTTGCAGAAGTGGTTGTTGTACCAGTATCAGCGTCATCTTGCATTGTTACAGTAATATCAGTATTTGCTATTGTAAAAATCTGATTTCTAACAGGAATCAAATCGTTTGTGGCCGGTTGTATTGTAAAATCTAAAGTAGAACCGGCAAAAGAATCTGGTCTGAAAGAAGTCAGTGTAATGTGTCCGTTACCATATGCAACAGTTCCAGCATTATTTGCAATAATAAGTTTTTCGCTTCCAGAAAAATAATAAATTCTCATTACACCATTAAGATCATCCAAATAACTTGTAGAATAAGTTGTTCCAGTTGCATCAGTATGTGCAAATGCAGAAGTAGACACTGCTCCCTCGTAAGTTGTTGAAGGATTGTAAATTGCATTATTGAAACTAATCGTATAACTATTATTTGCAGTAGTAGAAGGAGTTAATCCTTTTTTTGCAGTAAGAGTTAAAAGGTTTCCTAAAACAGAAGTATCAGTAACATCGATATTTTTTGAAAGAACGGAATATCTAAAAATAGAACTAAACTTATTCAAATTATTTGTTTTATAGGTTTGAATCGTATCAATTACACTCGCTGCGATTACACCCGATGATTTAGTAGTGAGTCGAGAATCATATTTTACTGTAAGACTAAAAATCAAACTGATGAGATCTGGATCAACCACTTCTGGTGATATTGCAACAATATTATAATCCGTTAATGATGCTTTGATAAGTGTCTTCTGACTTTCTGATAATGCATCTGCTCCAGTTGGTTTTGCGGAAACAAATACAGTTCCATATTTTGGTACATCATTATCCTGTCCACCCCAAACTGCTACGGTATCCAATCCTGCAACCGAATCTTCAACAAGTTTCTTATAATCTTGTGTAGTCACAGCACGATTTTGTGCTTCATAATTCTTTGGTGCATTAAACTTGATACTCTCTATTGTTTCTTTGTCCAATCCTCCAACAGCAGCAGTTGATGTCACAACCGAAACAGTTGAATATCCTCCGACTGTACTAGCCGCAGAAAATGTATTTGCACCATTCGTATCTGTTCCTTCTGATACCAAACTTTTAAGAAGAACTATATTTCCAGTGATTGGTTTTCTACCAAGAACACTGTCTCCAAACTGAACACGATATTGACCACTTGAATGTTCGTTGACAAAATAAACATTAGATGTGGCGTTGACGGTAGTAATATCCGAAGCCACAGCATATACTGAAGTATTTGTATCCGATGCAGATTCTTGAACAGATACTACCAAAGTATTCATATCCGTATTTGCATTTGGTAACAAGAATTTTTGTTCTGTGTTTGCAGTATTTACTGTATACTTGAATGTTAAAGGAACTCCCTGCCTCAACAAAACAGTATTTGCAATATAATTTCCACCTACTGGAGTAACAACTGTTGAATTTGCAGTTGCAAAGGTATATGCTGTACCATTAACCGTTGAAGTGAATTGAGTATCTTTATCTATTGTGATAGATGCAGGAGAATCGCTTGCAGTGATAGTTAAATTCACATATGCTTGTGCGCCTCTTACTGATTTTGGTACATATCCTAACATTGATGCTTTTGCAACAACCGAATCTCTCAGTTGTGCAGAATCCAAAAAGGATTCACTTGCAAGCATATTGAGATAGTATGCATTGTAATGTGTGTTGTATGCAAGAATATCCAATAAAACAGAAATAGCAGAACCATCAAAGTTATGATCAGTAAATTCAGATTGAGATCCAAAATAATCCTTTAAGTTTGTTTTGATCGTATCAAAATCAAGTTCTGCTATATTAAG
>Ga0308010_1001330_pt1 | contig 13841 bp, 10 predicted proteins | sample Neamet129_FD_202368 | JGI IMG/M metagenome (GOLD analysis project Ga0308010, IMG submission 202368) | Marine microbial communities from water near the shore, Antarctic Ocean - #129 | ecosystem: Environmental > Aquatic > Marine > Unclassified | place: Southern Ocean | collected 2014-07-24 | reverse complement strand
GAGGATGATTTTCCTTTCCAACATAAACTAATGAACCAATAATATTCCGTACCATATGCTGTAAAAAACCATTTGCACGTATTTCAAATGTAATGATATCGCCTTGTTGGATAATTTCTAGCTTAGTGACATTTCGTACCGGTGATTTAGCCTGACATTCTGAAGCTCGAAATGCACTGAAATCATGTTCGCCAAGTAAAAATTGAGCAGCCTCTCTCATTTTCTCAATATTAAGCGGCAAATGAAACCATCCAACCTTACCATGATAGAGCGCAGCACGTACTGGATGATTAAGCAATAAATAAAAATAGCAACGCTCTTTTGCACTATAACGAGCATGAAAGTTATCTGATAATTCTGATGCCCACAGTACCGCTATGCTATTGGGTAACAGTGCATTTACTCCCCTTACCCAAGCGCTAAGAGGGCGCTGTACCTCCGTATCAAAGTGTACAACTTGATATGTGGCATGAACACCTGCATCAGTACGACCTGCGGTGATAACCCGAATATTGCTATTAGCAATTTTTGATAATGCAGCCTCTAGTGCATCTTGAATTGAACAACCTGAGGGCTGGCTTTGCCAACCACAAAAAGATGCGCCATCATATTCTAATCCCAGAACGATTCTCACTAACTGGATGCCATTATTGTTAGAATAATTTTGCTTAGGATCAAAGTAATAAAAATAGAATTTTTAAGAAATAAATACTCAGGTTCAATTTATGGTTTTCATAAAAAAATCTTACGAGAAGAAATTTTTAAGCAATCAAAAACCAAATAATTAAGTAATTTACAAAATTTAATAGCAGCTAACTACAATTTCTCCAGGATAATTTTGGCACTTTCTTGCTGCTCAGCATCGCCATCCTTTAGAACTTCCTGGAGGGCTTCTTTAGCACCATCATTATCACCCATTTCCTGATAGGCACGGGCCAGATCAATTTTAGTGGCTATTTCATGCCACCGCCCACTCTTTTCTACTGACTTTGTGTCTACTGATTCAGTAGTTATTGAATCATCTATATTTAAATTTATATCAGCCAAGTCTGCCTCTGTTAATACTGGAGCAGGTGTAGCCTCTTCAGGCTCTGATACATCAGAAAGATTCATGCTTGTATTATTATCTTTTGTATCATCAGAGACCAGAGAATCTAGGCTAACAACATTATCTGAGTCATTAATATTTTCTGAGTTATTAGAATCCGCCCCGAAGGTTGTATCATTAATTACTTCTTCTTTTTTTCCCTTTTTTATAGCGAATAAACCTATCAAAAGAAGGAGGAGTGCTGCGCCTACATATTCAATATTTTCAATCAAGCTATCTATCATAGGAGCCTCTTCAACAATTATTAGGGAGGGATCCTTCACTGGAGAAGATGCCGGAACCACCTTAGGATTTGGTACATCAGTCTCAGCGGCAGGTACGTCCGCACCTAATTTTTCTCCTACAGGTCCACTTGAGTCTTTATCTTCCTGAGAAAACCCCTCGTTATTTGAAACTGACTCTTCGGTTATTGCTGAGGAAGGCTTGGTTTCTGTTGCTACATTAGAGGTATCTCCTGCAGGAGTCGGTAGCTCCGATATGCCTGCATTTTTTAATTCAAGTAATTGCCGTAGCTTCTCAATATTCTTCTCAAGTATTGCTACATTCTCATTTGCTTCATTTAATGCTTTTGCTTTAGAAATAGCACTATCTTCCAAAGCCGCAATATAATCCTGAGATGAACTCGTAGCATTATCGCCAGCACTTCCTTCTATTATTCCCTCACCGTTCGAAATACTTAGCTTTTCTTCAGGCTGTATTACAGAAGCTTTAGCAGAATCATCAACCTTAGTAGCAATCTTGCCAGCCGCTGTTTGTGCTGATTCCTCATCTACTAAAGCAGCAGAGCTGACTTCTGCTGCCAATTTCTGTCGATACAGCTCCCAATTTTTCGTCTGTATTTTTACTTCTTTATCGGCTTCACCCGGAGAAATAGCTGCAACTTCGCTTGCATCAGGTATCCGCAGTATAGGACCCGTCTTAAGCCTGTTCATGTTATTGCCAGAAAAGGCCTTACGATTAGCGCGGTGAAGTGCAACAAGCATCTGATTTAGTTGTACGTTGGGGTAAGCAACCTTCTGTGCAATTTTAGTTAAGTTATCACCACTTTTTATCGGGATATAGGTAGCTTCAGGTTGTTCATCAGTCACCGGCTCAGGCTGAGCCGCACTTGGTACAACTTCAACTTCAACTTCAACTTCAACTTCAACTTCAACCGCTGGCAAAGCCGGCTCAAGTGAATCTTCTGGCGGGTCAATTAGCACTGCATATTCGCGAATTAAGAGACCTGAAGACCAGCTAAGTTCGACCAGAATACTCAGAAACGGCTCCACAACGCGTTGTGGAGAGGTAATTTTAACGTAAGGCTGACCGCTTATCCGATTCTCGATACTAATTTCAAATTCAGACAAAAAAGGTGCGTAATCAACATTTAAATGTTGGAAAGTTTTACGCGAAGCGAGTTTCGCTGATAGAGTAGGAATATCTTCCTTATTTATAGAGACAATATCAATTTCAGCCTTAAATGGCTGGCCCAAATAAGAATTTAAAGTGAAATTTCCCAAACCTGTTGCATGTACGGTAACGGATGAAGTCAATACAAACAGAAATAAACACGCTCTAATTATTGATCGGTGCACTATAGTACCCTCAGATTCTAGCGAAGAAGAAATAGAATAACATCATGTAGTTATCGATTCAAATCAAACTTGATCCATTAGAAAAAAGCCAAAAATATTCACTTCCTAATTGAAATTCTATTTACGGTATAAAAGTAATTTCTATTACTTTTATATTCTGATAAATTTCTAAATTTGAGCGCTTGAGTTAATTTTAAGTTTCAACCAAAATTCTTAGCATTCTACGCAACGGTTCTGCCGCCCCCCAGAGTAACTGATCCCCTACAGTAAATGCAGATAAATAATCTTTACCCATTGTAAGTTTTCGCAAACGACCAACTGGTATAGATAGTGTCCCAGTTACAGCAGTTGGAGTCAGCTCATTTAAGGTACGTTCCCGCTCATTAGGGATAACGCTGACCCAACTATTGGATTCAGCAATAATATTCTCAATCTCATCTAGAGGGATCTCTTTCTTCAGCTTTATAGTCATCGCCTGACTATGACAACGCATCGATCCAACACGAACACAAATCCCATCAACGGGAACTTCATGACTACTGGTTCCCATAATTTTGTTAGTTTCCGCCTGAGCCTTCCACTCCTCTCGGCTTTGGCCGTTGCCAAGGTCTTTGTCAATCCAGGGGATTAAACTTCCCGCAAGTGGAACACCAAAATTTGCAGTGGGGAACCCCTCATCCCGCAAGGAGCCCGCCACCTTTCGATCAATCTCTAATATGCCAGAAGCAGGATCATCTAATAAATTTTCTGCCACGCGATGAGCTTCACCCATCTGCACTAACAATTCACGCATATTTTTTGCACCTGCGCCAGAGGCTGCTTGATAAGTCATGGCGCTCATCCAATCAACCATATTATTTTTAAGTAATCCTCCCACTGCCATAAGCATCAGGCTTACCGTACAATTTCCACCAATATAGCTTTTCTCGCCATCATGTACAGCCTGCTTAATGATCGGCAAATTTACCGGATCGAGTATAATTACCGAACCCTCTTCCATCCGCAGAGTAGAAGCAGCATCAATCCAATAGCCTACCCAACCTGTCTTCCGTAATTTTTTGTAGACCTTAGAAGTGTAATCTCCACCCTGACAGGAAATGATAATATCCATTTCTTTGAGCTGGCTAATGTTATACGCATCTTTAAGCGGCAAGACCTCCCTACCAACATCCGGACCAATTCCACCCAGCTGAGATGTAGTAAAAAACTCTGGCTCTACCAGGTCAAAATCTTTCTCTTCGCGCATCCTCTGCATTAGTACAGACCCGACCATGCCGCGCCAACCAACAAAACCTACCCGCTTCATTCAAGCTCCTTTTTCTCAAAAACTAGATAAGATAAAAATTAGATTAACAAATAAAAATTCTATCTTTCTGCACTTATAAATTCTTTAAAACAGCATCACCCATTTCTGCTGTTCCAATTTCCTTCATTCCTGGTTCGCAAATATCTCTAGTACGATAATTCTGAGCCAGCACCTTCTTTACTGAATTCTCAATACGTACAGCCGCCTCTTCATGATTGAAAGTGTAGCGCAACATCATTGCTACCGACAAGATAGTTGCCAATGGATTAGCAATATTTTTACCTGCTATATCTGGAGCTGAACCATGTATGGGTTCATACAATCCTTTATTCTTATCATCCAGAGATGCTGATGGCAGCATGCCTATGGAACCAGTAAGCATTGAAGCTTCATCAGATAAGATATCACCGAACATATTTCCTGTAACTATCACATCAAATTGTTTTGGCTCCAATACCAGCTGCATCGCAGCATTATCTACCAACATATGTGAAAGCTCCACGTCTCGATATTCCTGGGAAACCTCTATTACAACATCGCGCCACAGTTGTGAGCATTCAAGTACGTTCATTTTATCCACTGAACAAAGTTTTTTATTACGCTTACGCGCGACCCGGAAGGCAACATGGGCAATTCTATATATTTCAGCCTCACTATAAATCATAGTATTAAATCCCAGGCGCTGATCATCATGCAATTTGATTCCACGCGGCTCACCAAAATAAATATCACCTGTTAGCTCGCGAATAATCAAAATATCCAGGCCTGAGATAACTTCAGGTTTTAGTGTCGAGGCATCCTCAAGCTCTGAATAAAGCATCACTGGACGTAAATTGGCAAAAAGATTTAGATCTTTACGAATGGATAGCAAGCCCCGTTCCGGACGTTTTTCACGTGGAAGTTTGTCATACTGTGAACCCCCGACAGCTCCTAATAACAAAGCATCTGCTTCTATAGCAAGCTTGCGAGTTTCCTCAGGAAACGGATTGCCGGTGGCGTCAACTGCACACCCTCCCAATAGAGCTGTCTCTAACTCAAATTTCATTCCATCACTCGTGAGTACTTCTAATACACGCACTGCTTGAGCAACGATTTCTGGGCCAATGCCATCACCAGGTAAAACTGCAATCTTCATAAATTTTTTCTCAGCCAGTAGTTCTAAATATATATGTTAGGTAAATAACCATGGTTGCTCAATACGCCTCTTATCCTCAAAGCTCTTTATCTTGCTTGCATACTGCAACGTAAGTCCAATTTCATCCAGCCCATTCAACAGATTTTCTTTCCGAAATGAATCGATATCAAAGGTATGCACTTCACCAGCAGGCGTGACAACTGTCTGCTCTTCTAAATTAACAGCAAGAGAGTACCCAACATTCAAATCCACCTCACGAAATATCTGATCCACAATATTCTCTTTAAGAACAATCGGCAACAACCCAATTTTAAATGAATTATTAAAAAAAATATCGGCATAACTAGGAGCAAGTATCACTTGAAACCCGTAGTCCTGAAGAGCCCATGGAGCATGCTCTCGACTCGACCCGCATCCAAAATTTGCACGCGTCAATAAAATTCTTGCCCCCTGGAATCGATTCTGATTAAGAATAAAATCCGGGTTTAGTATACGCTGAGAAACTTCTTTTCCTGGCTCTCCATGGTCTAAATAACGCCACTCATCAAATAAATATCGGCCAAAACCAGATCGCTCTATTGATTTTAAAAATTGCTTAGGAATAATTGCATCTGTATCGATATTTGCACGATCTAATGGAGCAACCAACCCCTTACAACCAATAAATTTTTCCATTGAATAAATCACTCTTCTTTTTATTTTAAAAATATACTTGTCAGATTGACTAACAATTTACAAAATTAAATTTAATTCTGGCTTTAGAAATGCTTAACAAAAAATATGTGCTTATTATATATTTCGAACATCTGTAAAATGGCCAGCTATTGCTGCTGCTGCCGCCATGGCAGGACTTACTAAATGAGTGCGACCAGCCTGCCCTTGCCTACCCTCAAAATTACGATTAGATGTAGAAGCGCAGCGTTCACCCGGCGAAAGGTAGTCATCATTCATCGCAAGGCACATTGAACAACCTGGTTCACGCCATTCAAACCCTGCCTTAAGAAATACCTTATCTAATCCCTCTTCTTCTGCCTGAAGCTTTACTAAGCCAGAGCCTGGAACAACCATTGCAAGCCCAATATTTTTTGCAATATGTCTTCCTTTTACTACCTCTGCTGCCGCTCTTAGATCTTCAATCCGTGAGTTAGTACAAGAGCCAATAAAAACTTTATCTAGGTAAATTTCGCTGATCAACATATCAGGTACAAGCCCCATGTAATCCAAAGCACGTTGCATATCATTACGTTTCACTGGATCGGTAATTTTTAACGGATTGGGAACTCTGCCATCAACCGTTGTAACCATTTCAGGAGATGTTCCCCAAGTCACCTGCGGCTTAATTTGTGTTGCATCAATATTTACAACATGATCAAATTTTGCACCTTCATCGCTTCTAAGTGTTCGCCAATAACTAACCGCTTTCTCCCATAAATCCCCTTTTGGGGCAAATGGTCGTCCACTGATATATTCAATAGTGGTATCGTCTACAGCAATCATACCAGCACGTGCACCTGCTTCAATTGCCATATTGCAAAGCGTCATACGAGCTTCCATGGAAAGGTCGCTAATAGTCCCACCAGAAAATTCAATGGCATACCCAGTGCCTCCGGCTGTTCCAATTTTTCCAATAATAGCAAGCGCCACATCCTTGGCTGTAACGCCGGGACAAAGTTTTCCTTCTACTAGAATTTTCATCTCTAATGCTTTTTTTATCGACAAACACTGAGTAGCAAGCACATGCTCTACCTCAGATGTACCTATTCCAAAAGCAAGACAAGCAAATGCACCATGTGTACTGGTATGTGAGTCACCACATACTACTGTCATACCAGGTAGCGTCGCGCCTTGCTCTGGGCCAATTACATGAACAATTCCCTGGCGCAGATCATTCATCTTAAATTCAGTGATACCCAGTTCCTCACAGTTTTGGTCAAGAGTCTCAACCTGTAACCGTGAGATTGGATCACTTATTCCATTAGTGCGATTGGTAGTTGGCACATTGTGGTCTGCCACAGCGAGAACTGAATCTAGGCGCCAGGGTTTGCGCCCAGCAATTTTTAATGATTCGAATGCTTGCGGACTAGTAACTTCATGCACCAGATGACGGTCAATATAAATCAGTGCCGTTTCATCAGCCCCATCACGTACCACATGATCCTTCCAAAGTTTATTGTATAAAGTTTGCATTACTAAAAAATGTCTTATTTAAAACAAGATTATCTCATAATGTAATTATATAAATAATATAACCCACTATTTTTCTCTCTTATTTGCTATTTAATGTTAACTTTCCATACTATTAATCCTAGGCCTAGGAACGCAGCTAATGCACTTATACTAAATGTAAATTCTGGCCCCATCCACCCCCATGCATAACCACTAAATATCCCGCCGAGTGCTCCTCCAATCCCGAATGTAAAACTCGTATAAAAAGTCTGCCCTTTAGCTTGATGGCGCCCACGAAAGAAATGGTGTATCACCATCATCGCTGCAACATGGTGCGCCCCATACGTTGCAGCGTGCAAAATTTGTGCGAACAGAACAATTGCCGGCCATTCCACTCCCCAACCTATCATTAAAAATCGTATTACTGCACAACAAAAACTAAACGCAAGTACCTGCTTTAAGCTAAGCCAGTTCATTAGTCTAGGTATAAGAAAAAATATACCTATTTCACATATTACGCCAACCGCCCAAAGCCAACCGATAGTGCCTTTACTATATCCATACTCTACTAAATAAATCGAGTAGAACGTGTAGTAAGGACCATGAGCAAAGGCCATTAACAAGCACGCGACAAAAAAAGGCAGTACGCCGGGCTGTTTCAGTATCTGTTTGACGGATAAACTATCAGTAGAATGAGATGTTATTTCCGCCTCAGGAATTCGCCAGGAAAAAATAACGATACCTAATTTAAACCCTAAAACCCACCACAATAGGGATACAATTTCTGTGGTGTCCAACAAATACCCTATACCTATAACTGCACAAATAAATCCTAACGAACCCCATGAACGGATACTTCCGTATCTAGCTGTACTTTCCCCAAGATGGGATAGAGTTGTTGCCTCAATCAATGGAAGGGATGCGCTCCAAAAGAAGCTCATCAGCGCCATTATGATAAACAACCAGTAAAATGACTCCCCAAAAAAAACGCCGCAATAGCTTACCAAACCAGTAATTGCGGCTAATTGAACGATCAGCATTCGTCTACCAGTGTGATCCGCGAGCCAACCCCATGCAGCTGGGGCGAAGATGCGCATTACGTGCAGTAAAGACATCAATACGCCAATCTGGAATGCATCAAAGGAAAGAGAATGAAGATAGAGGCCCCAATATGGAGCAAATGCACCTATAAATGCAAAGTGGAAAAAATAAAATCCAGAAAGACGCCAGTAGGGAAGTGGTTGCATCAGATCATTTTTTATAATTGACTACTGCCAATCAATCAGCGCTGCATCCAATAATAATCAGGCACGTTTCTTAAACTCGTTAGTACGAGTATCAACTTCAATCATGTCGCCAATCTCAACAAAAGCAGCCACCTGAATTTGATAAGAAGTTCCCTTTAATCTCGCTAACTTCATTATTTTTCCTGAGGTATCTCCACGAACAGCTGGCTCAGTATATTCAATTTCACGAACAACTATAGTCGGAAGTTCAACTGAAATAACCTTATCGTTGTAAGACGTCAATTTACAAATATCTTCCATGCCATCAACTAAATAATTCATCACTTCTGACATATTATCTGCTTCGACTTCAATTTGATTATATTCACTGTCCATAAATACATATAGTGGATCAGCATAATACGAGTAGGTGCAGTTTTCCTGCTCAAGCGCAGCCATATCAAATTTCTCGTCAGCTTTATAAACCACTTCTGTTACAGTACTAGAAAGAAGATTTTTTAATTTCATTCTGACTACAGATGCATTCCGTCCGGACTTATGAAATTCACATTTTTGTACGACCATTGGGGCATTGTCGACCATGGCGACGTTACCTACACGAAGTTCCATTGCTGTTTTCATGTTCCATCCTAATATTTGAAGTCAAGAAAAATTATTTGCTTAAAAGCCCACAAAAACAATCTCTTTGTTTTGTATGTTTCTGATTATATCTGATCTTTTCTACTAAACTTTACCAGATTAGACGCAAGGTCTCCTATAGGCAATAACTGCCTAATCCAATTGTTACCATATTCTGTCAACGCGCTCATCTGAGCTGCGAAAATAGACCATGCATTTATCATCTGGCCATTACCGTTCCATGCATTCCACAAAGAAAATACGGCAGCAGACATCTCTGGGGGCATTCTTTCTGTATAAAGGTTTAGATACGCCTCTAGCTTTAATCGATGCGAATGCTCAGCCTGAGGATAAATATTCCATATAAAGACCCGTTCCGCCCACTGAGCACGAACAAATGAATCTTCGCCACGTACGAAATTAATATCACAAGCCCAAAGTAATTGGTCATAATTATCCTGCGCTAAAAAAGGAATAATGCATACTTGTAATTTACCAGACTGCAGTACCTGTCCAGCTGTTGGTAAGTCAACACCAAAAAATATACCAATAGCATTATTGACTGAGTGTTGTGGAACCAGCACACGTATTGGAACGTCTGATATGACCCAGGCTGACAACAGTTCTTCTATTGGCGCATCATCGTAACAAAATAAGGAAATACATAACTCCCCTTCTCTGCGTGATTGAAGGCCTAACTCCTGCCAAAATTTATCCTGCGAAGTATTATTAAACGCAACTCGGGCAGGCAATAAATTTTTTTCCAATAACAGGCCCCCTGTCCCTTCAACAAATCCTGGGAAGAAGAAATATTTTTTTAAAGGTAAATGTGGATGGAATGAGGGCAGGCAGTGACAGTCTAACGTCCAATTCTCGGCACTAAGATACTCAAGGTTTATCCAAACTGGCTGCTGTGGAAGGTCTGCCATAGCTAGAATGTAATTATCAGGTAATGTGCAGGCAAATGTCTCAATTACTACATCAGCAGGCTCAATTTCCGCGAATGATTTCCGCCAGGAACATATCTCAACACCCTGGAGCCACTGCTGATCTTCATCAACATCTATGGCCGATTCAATCTGAGAGAAAATAGCAAGGTCATCCACCCAAAGCCTTACTTCCAGTCCATGCTCATTCACTAGCTGACGTGCAAGTCTCCAGCTGAAGCCAACATCACCAAAATTATCAATACTGGTACAAAAAATATCCCAACGTAGTTTCATTGAGCACAACAATGATGCCCCCAAATAATCCCTATAAGACTTCTCTATAGAACGATCTATTTTATTATTTAGCTGTTAATGACAATTACAAGAAACTATAGCCATTTAGCATTTTTACCACTACAAACAAGAAAATTAAATTCAAGCCTCATCAGGCTCAGGATTCTCTGTGGCTTCCGGTTTAATTCTGCTGCTACTTGATAAAGATTCTTCTTTGAGAGTCTTACCCGATATTTTTGGTGTTAAGCATTCCACATCAGAATTTTGAGCACGATGACGCAATGCATGATCCATCAGAACTAGGGCCAGCATTGCTTCAGCAATAGGAGTAGCGCGAATTCCAACACAGGGATCATGCCTGCCATGAGTTTCTACAATTACAGGATTTCCGGATTTATCAATTGATCGCTGTTCTAAACGAATACTTGAAGTAGGTTTAATGGCAATATTCACAGTAATATCCTGTCCTGTTGAGATTCCCCCTAATATCCCACCCGCATTATTACTAAGAAACCCTCCAGGTGTTATTTCGTCAGAATGTTGGGTCCCTTTTTGTGCAACACTGTCAAAACCCGCACCAATTTCAATACCTTTCACTGCATTAATACTCACCATGGCATGAGCAATATCCGCATCCAGTCTGTCATAAACAGGCTCGCCCCAACCAACTGGTACGTTTTCCGCTACCACAGAAATCTTTGCCCCTACTGAGTCGCCAGATTTACGTAGTTTTTCCATAAACTCTTCAAGTTGGGGCACCATATCAGCATTTGCAGAGAAAAATGGATTGCTATTTACCGTATCCCACTGCTTAAATGGAACCTCTACTGGGCCTAATTGTGCCATGTAGCCACGTATTGAAATGCCAAATTTTTCATGCAACCATTTTTTTGCTATGGATGCTGCAGCTACCCGTACTGCCGTTTCCCGAGCAGAGGCTCGCCCACCGCCACGATAATCTCTAATCCCATATTTTTGCCAATAGGTATAATCTGCATGCCCAGGACGAAAGGCTTCCATTATCTTACTGTAGTCTTTACTACGCTGATCCTCGTTGCGAATTAGTAAAGTTATGGGAGTACCAGTAGTTCTACCCTCGAAAACACCAGAAAGAATTTCCACTGTATCAGATTCTTTTCGCTGAGTTACATAACGAGAAGTGCCGGGCTTGCGTCGGTCCAGTTCCTGCTGAATATCGACAGGAGATAACTCCATACCCGGCGGACAACCATCCACAACACAGCCAATAGCCGGACCATGAGATTCACCAAAAGAAGTTACACAAAAAACCTTACCAATTGTGTTGCCTGACATTTCAACTCACCTATTAAATCAAGATATCAATTTTAGCACGAGCAATTAAAAACATATCTACCTGTTTTTCAATATTGTTTGTACCATTTGTAACCCCCATCCCACACCAAAACCCGTAACGTCGCTACCAACTGCTCCTAATCCACCTGTGTTTCTACTTGCAGAAAGATCCATATGAATCCATGGGGTTTTACCAACAAACCGGCTAAGAAATAGTGCTGCAAGTATATGGTCAGCTTCGGGTTCCATTGAGCACTGCTTAACATCAGCAATTGCACTTTTCAGGCCTATTTTATAATCTGAATCCATCGGGAACGCCACAATTCTTTCACCACAAAGTTTTCCTGAATCTACAGCTTGCTGTGCAAGATTGTCATTATTACTAAAAATTCCACTATAACGCGAACCAAGAGCTACCCACATTGTGCCGGTAAGCGTTGCAAAATCTATCACCACGTCAGGATTCTTTTTGGTTGCTAGACTCAATGTATCCGCTAATACCATACGCCCCTCGGCATCCGTATTTATAATCTCGATTGTATCTCCATTTAACGCGGTAACCACGTCGTTTTGCTTATATGCACGAGGGCCAATATGATTTTGTGCTATCGCAAGCCAACAGTCGATATTTACATCCAAGTTAGCACGAGTTGCCGCAAGAAAAATTCCCAGAGCCACTGCTGATCCGTTCATATCTTCATGCATCCCATACATGTAGCGTGCTGGCTTGAGGTTATGGCCTCCAGTATCAAAACAGATACCCTTCCCTACTAATGCCACAGTTTTATCTGCCCCTTTAACTAGTCTCTGCAGATGAACGATACCGGCATCTTCTGAATCACTACCCTGTGCCACAGCAACAAATGCACCTGCGCCAATTTTACGAAGCTTTTTTAAATCATATTTCTGGTATTTCCAACCTTCACTCTTTGCAAGTTTTTTGATACGGCTGCAATATAAATCAGGAGTTAACTCGTTTGGTGGTAAAACAGTAAGCTCACGTGCAAGTATATTACCCTCTGCCTTACTACGCAGTAATGTAAAGCCGCCAACATCTTTGTACCCATGCAAAATAATTTTAGCGAGCTCGTTTCTAGATGATTTTTTCTTATTAGTTTTTCGAGATGGCAGCATTGCGCCATTTACCCATGTCACAAATACTGCTAGCTCCGCAAGCTTCCTCTTCTCCTTGGCATTCCCGTAAACACCAATCTGGACCACCTCAGGACCCTCATCTAACAATAATTTTAAAGCTTTGCGTACACATGCTTGTTGTTCAAAAACAGGCTCTTTTAGGTCCACTATGACCCATGCGCATAAAGAACCATTTTCCAGATTGGCACTAACTGGATCCCCACAAATTTCCCCGGGTTTCATTTTGCGCCGCAGCAATAAAGCTTCTAAGGTATCCTTGCCGTAGAAAGAATGCTGATTTAGAGATTTTCCTGACGGTTTATCCTGTTTTGGTAGTATTACTAATAATTGATTTATTTTGTCAGACTGGTTTAAAGGTGAAATTTTTTGTATGAGTTTTGCAATCATTTGTATCGATCCTATAAATAATTAACTGGTATTATATACGCCATGTCTCATAGACAAATTAAAGCTTTTTTACATCACTTTTTTTAATCCTACTACAATCATTTTCTCTCACATGCGCCAATACCTAGAATTAATGCAGCATGTTCTTGAACAAGGTCACAAGAAATCAGACCGTACCGGAACAGGCACGCTTTCAGTTTTTGGCTACCAAATGCGCTTTAACTTAGGGGACGGATTCCCTCTAGTTACCACTAAGAAATGTCACCTGAAGTCTATTATTCATGAGTTACTCTGGTTCTTACAAGGTGGAACGAATATAAAGTATTTAAATGACAATGGCGTCTCTATCTGGGATGAATGGGCAGATGAAAATGGAAATTTAGGTCCTATTTATGGACGTCAGTGGCGTTCTTGGCCGAAAGCAGATGGGCAGCATGTGGATCAAATTACTCAGGTAATCAGGCAAATCAAAGAGACCCCTGACTCGAGACGTATGGTTATTTCAGCATGGAATGTGGCTGATTTAGATAAAATGAAATTGCCACCATGCCACGCATTTTTCCAATTTTATGTTGCTGATGGCAAGCTCTCTTGCCAGCTTTATC
>Ga0308010_1001323_pt1 | contig 13889 bp, 9 predicted proteins | sample Neamet129_FD_202368 | JGI IMG/M metagenome (GOLD analysis project Ga0308010, IMG submission 202368) | Marine microbial communities from water near the shore, Antarctic Ocean - #129 | ecosystem: Environmental > Aquatic > Marine > Unclassified | place: Southern Ocean | collected 2014-07-24 | reverse complement strand
CCTTAGTATAACCGGCGAAATATTCCCTTGCGAGAATGGTCTCGCAAATAATTATGAATGTAAGAACCTTGACCTTATAGCTTTTCTTTCACCCAGAGACCTTAGCAATGGTTCAAACACAGAACTAAATGATGTTTGGGGTTGGACAGATTCCACAACATCAAAAGAATATGCTCTAGTTGGACTTAGGCTGGGCGCCTCTTTTGTTGACGTTACAGACCCAATGAATCCATTCGTGGTTGGCGTTTTACCTACGCAAACAAATAGCTCAACGTGGCGTGATATCAAAGTTTTTAAAAACCATGCTTTTATAGTAGCGGATAGGGCTGGTAATCATGGGGTGCAAATTTTTGACCTTACTCAATTGCGTGGAGTAACTGATTTTACAGTATTTGAGACAACCTATCTTTATGATAATGTAGGCTCTGTTCACAATATCGCTATAAATGAAGAAACGGGCTTCGCCTACGCAGTTGGAATTAGTAATGCCTTGAAAAGTGAATATATGTGCGGTGCTCATATTATTGATGTCAATGACCCCTCAAATCCAACTTATGCTGGTTGCTTAGGCGATCCTTCAACAGGAAGGTATGGAGACGGTTATATTCATGATGGGCAATTCGTTATTTATAAGGGGCCTGATTCAGATTATTATGGCAAGGAGATAGCTTTCACTTCTAATGAGACGGCATTAGGCATAGCAGATGTTACAGATAAGTCTAATTTGAAAATTATTTCAAAATTTGATGAACTTGATTTTGGTTATGTACATCAAGGTTGGTTATCTGAGGATCATCGCTACTTCTTTGTTAATGATGAATTGAATGAGTATTACGGAAACAATCAAGAACAAACCACACTAATCTTTGATGTTTCAGATCTAGATGATCCTAAGATTTTAACTATTTATAAATCAGGCTTAAGTACGATTGACCATAATAATTATGTTGTTGGGAACTTACTTTACCAGTCAAACTACTCAACTGGCTTAAGGATACTTAACATTAGTGATGTTAAAAATCCTGTTGAGATAGCTTATTTTGATACATATAAAGCAGGAGACATACCCTCATTTGTGGGTTCTTGGAGTAATTACCCTTACTTTAAGAGTGGAACTATCCTCGTCACCTCCATTGAAGAAGGTTTATATATCCTAAAAGCATCTGAAGGTGATCCGTTAGCTGTCAATGAAGAATTATTACTCCCAGAGAAATTTTATCTTAAGCAAAACTATCCAAACCCATTTAACCCAACTACTCAGATCCAATATGAATTGCCTCAAGATGGGAATATGAGTCTTATGGTTTATAACATGCTTGGAGAGACTGTTGTTGAGCTAGACAAAGGTTTTAAGGCGGCTGGTATACATAAAATAACTTTTGATGGTAGTATGCTTCCGTCAGGTATTTATTTTTATCAACTTCATTCCGGCGATTTTGTTCGAACTAAGAAAATGACCTTTATGAAATAAGTATTTTATTTTGTTGGGCTAAAAAAAAAACTATAAGTTCGGGTACGTTTTTTGATATAAAAATTGTTTTAGGAGGGGTGGCAGAGCCTGGCTGATTGCACTGGTCTTGAAAACCAGCATACCGTAAGGTATCGGGGGTTCGAATCCCTCCCCCTCCGCAATTTATATATAAATATAATAATATTAATATATAAAGGTTTTACTTAATCTTATTTCTATTAATTCAATCTACCTATTTGGACTGTATATAACTCATCTGTTGTTCATCTTATATTAGTCTTTAGATTATGTATGTATCTGTTCTTAAGTTGAACATATGAGTAGTTTGTTCAAATATATTCTAACTACAGTATTATTCTTGAGCCATTTTCTTACTGCCCAAGAATTAGACAATCCTCTTTTTTCCTCATTTGAAAATTATAAAAAAGCAAAAGAGAGTACACCTTTTCAGGTAAAATGGATTTCCGCTGGACCGGTTATAAATTCCGCACGTGTTGAGGCCTTGCAGGGTGATCCGAATCAACCTGGCACTATGTACGTTGCTTTTGGATCAGGTAATTTGTGGAAGACAACAAATAATGGATTGGATTGGAAACCTATTTTTGAAAACCAGCCTACTTTGGGTATTGGCGATATTGCGATAGCTCCTTCTAATTCTGAAATTCTTTATTTGGGTACAGGTGAGAGTTTACGTAAAAATAGAAATTTTACAATGCCAGGCACCGGTGTATACCGTTCAGATGATGGAGGGGAGACCTGGGCACATTTGGGATTAGAGGAAACATGGCATATTGGTGAGATAGTAGTTCATCCACATAATCCTGATATAGTATTTGTGGCTGCCATGGGAAAATTTTGGTCTAAAAGCACTTCTAAAGGAATTTATCGTACCATCAATGGCGGTAAAGATTGGGAGCGTGTTTTGTATATCAATGAAAATACGCGAGCCAACGATATAGTAATAGCCCATTCTAATCCTAAAATAGTCTATGCCTCGATGTGGGAGAATAACGATAATACAAATATTGCGGAAAGTGTGTATGGCCCTAATAGTGGTATTTATTATAGTTCTGATGGTGGATCAACTTGGAAAAGATCTAAGAATGGATTACCAGATGACCCAAAAATTGGGCGAATTGGTCTAGCCGTTTCTTACCAAAATGCACAAAAAGTTTATGCGTTAATGGATAATAGAAATGAGACTGAAGGTAATTCTGCTGAGGTTTATCAATCATTGAACGGTGGTGTTACATGGAAAAAATCACATAATGATACGTTGCGTATTTTCCCTGGGAATAACATCGGGTGGTATTTTGCAGATATTTATGTAAGCCCTAAAAATGATGATGAGATTTACTCGCTCGGCGTACGCATGGCTCATAGCAAAGATAGTGGCAAAACATTTACTACTGTTGGAGGCAATATCCAGCATCTGCAGCCAAGCCCAGCTCAAACCCTTCATTTGGATCATTGTGAATTATGGATCAATCCTTTAAACACAAATCATTTAGCGTTGGGTAATGACGGGGGCTTATATGTTAGCTATGATAAGGGAGAAAGCTGGCTGCACCTTAATAACATCCCCACAGGCGAATTCTATGATATCACTTTGGATAATCAGAGGCCTTATAATATTTACGGCGGTGTTCAGGATAACGCTACAGTTTATGGTCCAGCGAAGGAGTGGAATCCGCATGGAAAAGATCCATGGAAGTATCTATGGATCGATGCTTGGAGCGGTGGGGATGGTTGTGTTACCCAAGTCGACCCAGATGATCCCAATACGGTCTATTTCAGTAGGCAGCATGGTGATGGACTGCGAAAAGATATAGCGGCGGATACATCGATTACAATTGGGCCCAGCCGTAAAAAAGTATCCAAAGAAAATAATTTAAGGTACAATTTTGTATCTCCTTATTTAATTTCTCCTCACGATTCAAAAATATTATACCACGGTGCAAACCATGTAATCAAATCAAGTGATCGTGGGGATAGTTGGCAAATAATCAGCGGCAATATTGCAGAATCGTCAAAACCTGAAAAAAAATCATGGGCAGCTGGAGCTATAGCCGAGTCTGAACTACGACCCGGTTTATTATATGTGGGTACAGATCATGGTGCTTTTTGGACCAGCAAAAATAGTGGCAAGTCCTGGAAGGAATTTTCTGACGGATTGCCCAATGCATATATTCGCAGTATTCAGCCTTCTAACTTCAAGAAATCTCGGGTTTATCTGACAATGACAGGTCTCAATTATGACGATTTAAATAATTATATATTTGTATCAGAGAACTACGGCAAGACATGGAATTCTATAACAGCAGATTTACCTAACGATCCGGCTAATGTAATCCAAGAAGATCTTATTTATCAAAATATTTTATACGCTGGAAGTCATAGGGGTGTGTACATATCAGTAAATCGTGGTAAGTCCTGGAATCTTTTGGGTAACAATATGCCGGCTGTTAGTGTTGCTGATTTAGCCATACAAAAAAGGGAAAATGAATTAGTCGCAGCTACACATGGCAGGGGCATCTACTATTTAAGTCTCAACCCGATCCATCAAGCCTTTCAATTAAAGACTAATGAAGAAGATGGATATCATTTATTTGATATACCTCAGGCCCAATACCCTAGACAGATGGATACTCATAAAGATATAGACCAATCAACGATTACTAAATTGCCCATCAGTTTCTGGTTACCGCACAAAGGAATGATTAACATTTCAATTATAGATCAAAACAAAAAAAATACGATTTGGGAAATAGATTTTATGGCGAGTAAGGGTTTGAATCAATTTCGATGGGATATGATATTAGAAACGCAACATAGTGACTTACCTTATTTTAAAGGTTACCAAAAGTACCTCAAGCCAGGCATTTACGGATTGTTGATACAAACAGATAAAAAAACAATGCAGAAAAATTTAACGGTAAAGAATTATTATCAATGATAAACTTTCAAATATATAGAGGAATAAAAAATGAATAAATTAACGAATGATAAAATCAATAAAGTATTTTTCAATATGAGGAAATATGTAGTGATTTTTCTGTCGATTATTATATCAGCATCTGGACAAGAACTTAGTAACCAGAAGAAAAAAGAAATTTTTGAAGTAGATAGGCTAAGCTCAAAAGGGCCGAATGCAGCACCAGATAGAAAAAAAGACGAAGGTAAGGGGCCTTACAGAAGGTTAGTTATTCGAGGTGGGACCGTAATTGATGGAACGGGTGGCCCGCCGCGAGGTCCGATAGATATTGTTATTGAAAACAATAAGATTGTCAAGGTACAAAATGTAGGCTATCCAGGTATTCCCATTAACGAATCAAAACGGCCCAAAAAAGGGGATTATGAAATTGATGCTACGGGGATGTATATATTGCCTGGTTTTGTAGACCTTCATATTCATAGTGGAAACCAGTTTAAAGCCCCAGATGCAGAGTATACTTATAAATTGTGGATGGCTCATGGTATTACTACGGTAAGAGGTGTAGCTCTCGGACCAACAGAATGGGCACTTAATGAAAAGAAAAGAAGCGCAAAGAATGAAATTGTTGCACCACGGATTTATGTTTATGATCGGCCGGGAAATGGAGCAGACTGGAAAGGTGGGCCTATCAATGATCCTGAAACGGCTAAGAAATGGGTAAGGTATGCAAAGAAAAAAGGAATTGATGGATTAAAGTTGACATCTCCTAGACCTAAAATCATGAAAGCGCTTTTAGAAGAGGCTAATGCTAACAAAATGGGTTCTGTAGCCCACCTTGAACAGAAAGGGGTTGCTGAAATGAATTTAATTGATGCCGCCCGCTTAGGCCTGAAGAACCAAACTCACTTTTATGGTCTTTTTGAAGCATTGTATAAAAATAATGATGTACAACCTTGGCCTTACGATATGAATTATAATAATGAACAGCATCGTTTTGGCCAAGTGGCCAGACAGTGGAATTTAATTCACGAAAGAGGGTCTCCTGAATGGAAAGCCCTTATTAAAGAATTACTGGAATATAATTTCATTATTGATCCAACTATGACGGCATATGTCGCTACTAGGGATGTGATGCGAGCCCAAACTGCCGTATGGCATGAAAAATATACGCTGCCGTCACTTTGGAATTATTATATACCTAGCAGGTATAACCATGGGGCTTATTATTTTGATTGGACCACGGCAGATGAAGTCGCCTGGAAAAACTTTTACCGGGTATGGATGTCTTTTTTGAATGATTATAAAAATGCTGGTGGAAGAGTGACGGTGAGTTCAGATGCAGGATACACTTATAACCTATTTGGGTTTTCTACTGTTGAAGAAATGGAACTTTTACAAGAAGCAGGTTTTCACCCGCTTGAAGTTTTCAGAGGTGCCACAAAGCATGGTGCGGAAGCAATTTTTGAGCCAAAAGGAGAAGATATAAAATTTGGTGTTATTCGACCGGGGCTACTAGCGGATTTGGCGATTGTTGGTGAGAATCCGGTTGAAAATATCAAGGTCCTTTATGGAACCGGTGCCGTACGCTTAAACACTCAAACAGCTGAAGCTGAGCTGGTTGGTGGCGTACTCTATACGATAAAAGATGGCATCATTTATGATGCAAAGCAGTTATTAAAAGATGTAGAACTGATGGTGAAAAAGCAAAAAAAAGAAAGAGGTCAATTGAAAAAAATTGATTGGAGATAGTAATCTATAAAACTATGAAAAAAATTATAATAATAACCAAGGAGCAGAGAATGAAGAAACTATTAAGTATATCCGTAATTCTAATATTTTTGATTAGTTGCGAAAGTACTCAAAAATCAAACGGATTTGTTAAGGATGTAGATGGATCAACTTTTCAAATAGGAACGCAAGCATCAGTGGATTTAGTGATTGAATTAGATAAGTATTGGGGCGTTGATTATGATAAAATGAGATCATTCTTTGTTGATACAGTCAAATCCAGATTTGAAGCTGGTGAGTCCTTTGAGACTTTGGAAGGTTTTCTTGGACAAGTGAAAAAAAGTATGGCTGACAGTCCTGATGATCAAAATTGGTCAATGGAAGGTGCCTATTCAATCAAAGATCCTTCAGTTGAAGGAGAATGGGTCAATGCATGGTTCTTAGTGGATGCTAGCGATTCGCAGCCAAAAAGAGAAATTGTTGAGTATTACTTTGTTAAGAATGGTAAAATCCATGAATTTACTCAAAGTAGGCAAGTTATAATAGACTAACATCATTATGGAGTTTGAAGCAAAAGTTTGAATTCATCTCAAACTCAAAAAGCCTTGATTTTCCATTGGGAAGTTGAGGCTTTTTCTGTTAAAATTTTAGACAAATTAAATTATTACTTAGATAGACATATTCGATGACGACAAACGAGCACTTGATTTGTGTTTCTCTTTGACTTAATTTTTTCTCTCGAATTGCAGATAATTGCTATCTCAACCAAATTATTTATTTAATCTGATCAACAATAGGAATGTCAATATGGCTACTTTGATTTTGCGGAATACATACCGCGCATTGGAAGAGGAAATGAAATCTATTGATAAGTTAAAGCGTGAAACGTCATTAAAGATTAGAGATGCTGCTAGTCATGGAGATCTTAAGGAAAACGCAGAATATCACGCAGCAAGGGCGGAGCAGAGTTTAATTGTTCGCAAGAAGCAGATGATGCAGTCCCACGCACCTTTCCGTTTTATCGAGGATAACGAAATTGAAACGGATCAAGTAGGCTTTGGTAATAAGGTATTAGTTCTTGAAGAGGGCAAAGATAAGGCTGAAGAATATTACCTACTAGGCCCCATCGAGTTTGAGTTAGATATATATCCCTTGATCGTAACCTACCATTCACCTTTTGCCCAAGCGATGATTGGTAAAAAAGTCGATGAATACTTTACACTTAATATTGAGGGTAAAGAGATAAAGTTCACCATTACCTCAATAGCTAAGATCTCTACAAAAAAATGATTGGGTAAAAGGAAACCTGATCAGTCAATTGATCATGGTCTTTCAGATGTGGAGTTCAAATCTTTTTCATTCTATAAGGTATCTTAAATTAACCATTAATTTTTCCGTTTCATTATAGTATGAATGCAATAAAAAATAAACATAATTAGTTAATGAATAAAAGTAAATCGTCAATATGAGACTATTGAAATATAATTTTTTTTTATTTTTTATTTTAGTACTTAATGGACAATCATCATCAACAATCAGTGGTTTTGTTCGTGATAATGCGACAGGTGAACCATTATCTTATGTAAATATTTTTGTTGTTATTGAGGATAATTATAAAGGTTCAGCCTCAAATCAGGATGGTTACTATGTTATTTCAAATTTGCTTCCAGGTGAATACAATGTAAATGCATCTATTATAGGCTATAAGATGATAAGCAATAAAGTGGTTTTAGTCGAAGGTGAAAAAGTTCGTCTTGATTTTCGACTTGACATAGCTGCGATTGAAGGTCAAGAGGTAAATGTTTCTGCTGAGCGAATCAAGTTTGAACAGTCAATGGAGAGTAGTAGGATTTCTCTAGACTTAAGAGAAATCAATGCTGTCCCTGGTTTTATAGAGGCTGATATTTTTCGTACCTTGCAAATGCTACCAGGAGTTCAGTCGGGTGGTGATTTTTCAAGTGCTTTATATGTTCGGGGTAGCACGCCTGATCAAAACTTAATTATGCTAGATGGTATAACGATCTATAATCCATATCATTTGGGTGGAATCTTCTCCACTTTTAATACGGATGCGATAAAAGAAGCTGATTTTCATGCGGGAGGTTTTCCCGCAAGATATGGTGGTCGCATGGGAGCGATTCTAAATGTGATCAATCGCGAGGGAAATACAGAGAAAATCACAGGGTCTGGTAATATTTCACTGGTCACTGGTAAAGCCCTTATTGAAGGACCGTTGCCTAAATGGAAAGGAATGAAAGGTTCTTGGCTTTTATCTGGACGACGAACCTACTTTGATCAATTAGTTAATCTTTTCACGAAAGGATCAGTGTCATTCCCCTATTTTTTTTATGACTATCAGTTTAAATCAAATCTTGATTTAGGTCTAAATCATCGCCTGACATATACCCGCTTCTATGGAGATGATATATTACGTTTAACAGTATCAGATCAAAGTGAGAATACTAATTTAAGTTCAACTCAAAGTAAATTTGGAGTTGATTGGCCATGGGGAAATCATACGAATGGACTTACTTGGCGATGGATAGTCTCTCCAAGTATAGTTGCAAAAACATTTTTATCGAGTAGTCGTTATCGATATGATTTTGATTTTTATTTTGATACGAAAGAAAGTTACACGGCTATTGATTCAACAATTCAAAATAATTTAAGATTTGATATTGTTTACAAAGATATTATTAAAGATCGAACGTTAGAAACTGAGATCATATGGAAAAAGAATGAAAAGCATACAGTTACAACTGGTTTTCAAATTAAAGATATAAAATTTGAACTTGTCAATGAATTCAGAATAACAACAATGGATACTGTATTTACGGAAAAGCCCCTTGATATGAGAAACAGAACTCGTGAGCTTGCAGCATATATTCAAGATAAATGGGATGTAACTGATAATATAAAGCTTCAAGGTGGCCTTCGTTTGGCTCATTATAATCTCCACGATACGCTATATGTTGAACCTCGGCTTGGAATGAAATATAATTTTTCTAAAGATATGTCCTTTAAAGTTAATTGGGGGCGCTATCATCAATTCCTGATAACAGCTAATGATCCAGATGAGAATTTCCGTTTAATTGATCTTTGGCTAGGTCTACCGGCAGACAAGCCCGCTAGTGTATCTGATCATACTATTTTAGGTTTTGAATATTTTTCGCCAAAGAATATTTTATTTAGGGTCGAAACCTATTATAAAGACTTTAATCATTTACTCTCATTGAAGCAGGAAGAAGTTTATACTGAGAATGAAGATGATATCCAAGCGACGACTATGAATGAATTTTGGGACACGGACGCGTATGCTTATGGATTGGAACTATTAGTCAAGAAAACTTCTGGAAAGTTTAAAGGTTGGGTTGGTTATACTTACGCAAAAACATTTAACTACACACCACCAAATGGTTGGTTTGCTCCAAACCACGACCGCACCCATACTCTGAATATTGTGTCTACGATTGAGCTGCCAAATTGGGTTTCTGACAATCTAGAATTGAATGCTTCTTTAACAGCTTCAAGTGGGAATCCTTATACTCCAATTAAAGGTAGAAGTTATGATTGGGATGATTATTTAAGCGGACGAAAGGATAAAGATAAATCGATAGGTCTTGATTGGAGTTTAAATAATAAATATTTAGTTGATGAGAAGAATAGCGCGCGTTATCCTCCTTATTTCAGATTAGATCTAGGTATAACTAGAAAAAATAGGAGATTGTTTAAATTGAAATATGATTCCTATATCCAAATTATTAATGCGACCAATCATGAGAATGCATTATCCTATTTGTATCGCACAAACACAGATCAAAGTATCGGTAATAGAGGTGTCGTCGAACGTGCTGCTTTAAATACTTTCCCATTCATGATATTCACTGGAGTGCAATTTGACTTTTAGTAAAGCTATAAAATCATCCTTAATTATATTTATCTTATTTTTTAGTGCATGTGAAATAAGCAATGATTGGGAAGTCATAGAAGCCGATTACAATCCAGAACTCATTGTATTTGGATTGATTTCTTTAGATCCTGAAGTCGAGAGCTTTGTTCGTGTATACAGATCACTTAAGCTTTCAGAAGAATCAGAAATTTTCACTAGAATTGATACTTTTATTTTTGATAATGAATTTGTTTATCTTGATTCTATATATGAACCAGCGGGTCTTATTAAAGATGCACAGGTCTCTATTGTCTCAAATGAAAATTCCATACCTTTTAATTTTGTTCCTAGTGATCCCTATGAACGGGAAGCAAATTTCTATCTTGATACAATTGGCGCATTTATACCCCAACCGGGAACTATATATTCACTCAATGTAACCGTTCCAGGATATCCTCCAGTTAAAGGAGAATTGTTAACGCCTGAAATACCTATCCTTATAGATTCGCTCATTCAAGACACCATCTCGATAAAGCGTAATTATAAAATTGTTTGGAATAAGCTTAGCAAAGGTAAGGGGATTCTTACTGGTAGGCTTGGTGAAGAAAAAGGTTCTAAGGGAGGTGATAGTTTTAATGACTGTTATCCAAGCTTTGATCGGATAGTGAACTTACAAGAGGGTAGTTACACAGTAAGTGCTGAAATATGTAACGATAGACCTTTAGAGGTTGCTTTACCATTTAAGATTGGATTAATAACAATGGATGATAATTATTATCAATATTTTATCAGAGGTGAAGATACTAAGTACAATAATTTTTTATTAGGTAGTGGAACCACAACAGGTTTTTCAGTTGGAATCGATGGCGCCTTGGGTGTCTTTGGCTCTATTGCCTCAACGATGACAACAGTTTTAATTAAATAATATTAAATTAAGAATGCTATTAAAATGGTAGAAATAAAAGAAAAATTTAGTGAGGATCAGATTAATCGTATAATCCAAATGGCATGGGAAGACCGTACTCATTTTGAAGCAATTCAAGAACAATTTGGTATATCTCAAGATGGCGTCATTAAGATCATGAGAGCAAAACTTAAAAAGAGTTCATTCCAATTATGGAGGAAAAGAACAAAGGGAAAGAAAACTAAACATAAAGCATTATCCAGTAGCGGACTAATAAGATTTAAATCAAAGAATCAAAAGTAGCTCTATAAAGACCCTAGGGCTTGTTCAAAGTCTCCAATAATATCATCTATATTTTCTATACCAACAGAGCATCGTAACATATTTTCAGGAATGCCTAATTGCCTTCTTTCTTTTGGGGTGTTCTCAACATGACTCGTAGTTTTTGGTGGTCCTATGATCGTATCCACCGAGCCTAAATGGGCTGCGGCATTAGCGAATGTTAATTGAGATATAAACGTAGCAATTAAATCTTCTTTTCCTTTCAAAGCAAAGCTCAGGACACCTCCAAAACCATTCATTTGGGAACGAGCTATCATATGCCCAGGGTTGTTTTTTAAACCTGGATAAAATACATGATCAACTTTTTCATGTTGAGATAACCAATCGGCTAGCGCCATTGCATTATGATTATGCCTTTCGACTCTTAAAGCAAGTGTCTTCATGCCTCGTAATATTAAATAAGCAGCATCAGGACCTAAGGAAGCGCCATTAATTTCTCTAAAATGAAAAATTCGATCAATATTATCTTTTTCACCACAAACAAGGCCTCCGAGAGCATCTGAATGTCCACACAGAAATTTAGTTGCACTGTGTATTACAAGGTCTGCACCTAACCTTAAAGGGTTTTGATTGATGGGTGTTGCTAAGGTGTTATCAACAACAACTAAAGCTTCAGCCTCCTTAGCAATTTTAGATAACCTTTCAATATCTTGAATTTTTAAAGTAGGATTTGTGGGCGTTTCCAAATAAAGCAACTGACAATTATCCTTTATTTTTTCTTCAATCATTTCGTGATCAGTGGTATCACAAAGATCTACATGAATATCAAATTGAGGTAGAAACTCTAAAAATATTTTACTGGTTCCTCCGTAAGTATCTTTGCCAGCAACTACTTTATCTCCAGGCTTAAGATTCGCAAATAGAATATTACTAATAGCGGCCATGCCGCTAGCAAAACTGGTAGCGGCTTCTGCGCCTTCAAGTATTTTTATTTTTTCTTCAAGAACTTTTACCGTAGGATTAGTATTTCGACCGTAAATATGACCATCCTTTTCGCCTTTAGATACTCTTTCCCATTCGTCAAGATTATTATATGCAAAGGCTACACTATTTACAGTTGGTGTTTGTGTCGCGCCGTCAGGAAAGGCTTCTGTTTCACCAGCCCAAACAGATTGAGTCTCTAATTTTACGTCTTTCCAATTAATATTATTTTTCATGATTTAATAAATTGTCCAATAAGGTTGCCAAAGTATATACCAAAATATTATGTAATTTTAGCTATGAAACGAGAGTTTATTTTTGATGAATAAAATTGATTTTAAAAAAATATAAGCGTTTGGATTAAGATGAAGAAGCCTTTGTATCTCATAATGTATTTATTATTTTTTCTAGGTGGTTGTAATGAAGAAGAAAAAATGATAGAAAAACCAGAGGTAATAATTACTCAGGATTTCCCCAATGCTACGAATCTTAATAACAATGAGCAACTAGAGGTAGTTACTTGGAACATTAGACAGTTTCCTCAAAATAAGACCTACACTGAACCTTATGTTCAAAGTTTATTAGAAGCGTGGAATGCAGATGTTTATTTGTTTCAAGAGATATCGAATAAAATTAAACTTTTAAATATGGTTGATTCTATGGACGGTTATTCAGCCGTAGTTGATGATGAATCTGGGAATCTTGGATTTGCTTTAGTCTATAAAAAAGAATTTATCACTTTTAATACAAAAAAAGAGCTTTGGGCAGACACCCCAAGGAGTGATGATGGCGACATAGATTACTCTAACAATGCACAATACCAATTCGCAAGTAGACCGCCGATGGAAAGCTATGTTACCTGGTCAAATGGGTCTAAATCTATTGATTTATATCTTATAAATGTTCATTATAAATGTTGTGGTGATGATACTTATGACATTAATGACTCCTCGGATGAAACGTCTAGAAGACATCACTCTAGCTTATTATTAACTGAATATCTTATTAATAATAGATCCACTGATAAGGTTATTATTGTTGGTGATTTTAATAATGTTGGAGATCAAGCGATAACTAACCCTACAATAAGCCCTTTTACTGATAATATTTCATTTCAATATTCAAAAGGATTTAAAATGATGGATCAGAATATATTAATTAGTTCTCCTAGCGGATTCTCATGGCAAGGTTGGACTAGCTCCTATAGTCCAGCACATTTTGATCATATTATAATTAATGAGCCACTCTTTTCTTATATCGAGAGTGCTATTGTTGGAGTAATCGATACACCAAAAGAGACAGGTTTTACTCCAGCTAATGTAGCAAATCGTATTTCGGATCATCAACCAGTTTTTCTTAAATTTCTTATTGATAATTAATTAAAGGAAGTATAGTTATGACTAAGCCAACGCATCAAGATGCGGATTTAATGTTAAAATTTCTTCAATGGGGCTCAAGCGCTGGTATAGAAAAGTCTTTAAATTGGTTGTCAAGCGATGACTTTATAAACGATTATTCAAAGTTCACAAAAAAACACCCACCTGGAAGTAAAGGTTATGGTCACGTTGTTAAAGTTTGCGGATGGTATGAAACCATAGGAACTCTTTATAAACAAGGACTGTTCAATGAAACCTTATTGTTTGATTTTTTAGCGGTTAATCTTCGCTGGGAAAGAGTAGAGAATTTTACGAAAGGTCTT
>Ga0308010_1001320_pt1 | contig 13898 bp, 16 predicted proteins | sample Neamet129_FD_202368 | JGI IMG/M metagenome (GOLD analysis project Ga0308010, IMG submission 202368) | Marine microbial communities from water near the shore, Antarctic Ocean - #129 | ecosystem: Environmental > Aquatic > Marine > Unclassified | place: Southern Ocean | collected 2014-07-24 | reverse complement strand
AAGAAGAGGACGAGGACGAGGACGAGGACGAAGACGAGGACGAAGACGAAGACGAAGACGAAGAAGACGAAGACGAAGAGGAATAGGAAGGGTGATTAAGCTATTTAATCAGGTGTACAATCTTTGTATTCTCTATTTTCCGGAATACAAACCAATGACACGTCTTAAATCAGGCGTGCATTCCCTCCCAAAGCAAGCTAATATGATGTGCCTATCTAGGATAGATTTATCTTATATAGGAACATTTAATTTTTTTATACACTCAAATGTTTTCAGAGGAAGAATGGATAGCAGCGAGACCGATACCGATCTAGATTTAGTGAGACGAACCAAATTAGGAGATCGCCATACTTTTGATATGCTAGTAGTCAGGCATCAGCGTATGCTTGCACAAGTAATCTCACGTTATGTTAAGTCACCACAGCAGATTGAAGACGTAACACAAGAAGCTTTTATTAAGGCTTACCGTGGAATCATGTCGTTCCGTGGGGATAGTAAATTTTCTACTTGGTTATATCGAATCGGGGTAAATGCAGCACTAAGTTTTCTAGCCGCTGAGCGTAGCCGCATCCCACTTTATGAACCCTCGATAAATCCCAATACCAATGAACCCATAATCCCGCAGATTGTGGATAATGAAAGTCCGGAGAGATTGTTGGCAACCCAGCAAATTGGCGAAACTGTTTCTAGCGTGCTAGAAAAGTTGCCAGAGGAACTACGTACAGCAATAACCCTTAGAGAGATCGATGGATTAAGTTATGAGGAAATTGCAAACGTTATGGACTGCCCCATTGGTACGGTACGCTCAAGAATATTTCGTGCTCGAGAAAGTATATCAAAGGTACTGCGGCCAAAATTAGAGTTGTTTCGTGATAAGAGGTGGTAAATTGAAAGAAAAAATATCTTCATACATTGATTCTGAGTTAGCAATAGAAGAAATAGACTCTATTGTTGATACCCTTCGACAGGAACCTACTGCAAGAGACGATTGGTTTCTATATCACCTTACTGGAGATGCCATGCGCGGGCAACCAGCAATGGATGATGGCTTCTCGAAAAGTATCATAACAAAACTAAAAACTGTAAAGATCGATCCATCTTATGATCCACTTGATGAATCTAAAATTTAACTAGACCTACCCTGATCTGTATCAAAAAAATTTCTCGGTTGAAGTGGCCCATTGAGCACGCTGCTAAGATGGCCAAGAGAATTAAACTAGTATCAAAGATCTTAAAAGAAGAAGGCAACGTATCAGAGCTGAATTTCCCACTGTTAAACTTTGAGGAATAACTTAAAGTAAGACATCCTGAATATATTTAATCAAATTCAATGCTTTAACAGAAACATTCTGGGCAAACTAAAGTAGTAATAATTATGGCTGACAAATTAATCATAATTATTCCACTTACTGATGCTATCAGCACCCGATTCCAGCGCGATCGATTCGTTTCCACTTATCAATACTTTAGCACCATAGTGATGCGCCAATTTAACAATAGGGCGCGTAACCTGGGTTAGCTGTTCTGGGTTCATATGCCGTGTGCACACCTTTATCAAACGAACACCTTGTTCAAATACTTTTACAAGACCTTCCATAAATTTCACCATACTACTCTGACTGGTATTAGTAATAACATATAGCAAGGGTAGCTTAATTACTTCTAAGATATGATTATTTGCAGGTAGTAATGGAGATACCATTATTGCATCCGAATCTTCCCATGATATCCGCTGACCTTCTCGGCCAGATGGGGTTCCTTCCCAAGTAAAAATACGAAAGACATGTAACTTTACACGCTTATTTGGATAAGTATATTTATAACGTATCCATGGATAAACCATCTTAGGTTTAATACCCAGTTCTTCGTATATTTCCCGTGCGAGTGCCTGCTTTGCACTCTCTCCTAACTCAAATTTTCCACCGGGGAATTCCCAGAAACCAGAAGATTCTTTTCCATATGGGCGCTCTGCCATAAGCACATACCCATCTTCTCTCTGTATAACAGCTACTGCTACATTTACCAGAGGCAACTCCTGTTTTTTTCTTATTATTATATTTTGCATGGGGCATTGTCTTGCTATATTTCAACGATGCTCACTGAGCATTGAAATTTAAATAGCATGCTTTCTAAATTCAGTCAGGCCAAATCCGTTCTGCGTACTGCTGCTTCAAAGGAAGTTCAGAATCAGTAGGGTTCAATAAATCATTCGGAGATAATAATTCAGGTGGTGGTGCAGATTTAGGTTTTACTGCAGGGATTTTTTTCTTAACTTTATTTTTATTGGCAACTAATGATGATGCGGATTTTGGTTTTACTTTCGGAATAATTTTCTTAGCTTTATTTTTATTGGCAACTAATGGTGATGCGGATTTTTGTTTTACCTCTGGGATAGTTTTCTTAGCTTTACGTGTACTGGCAGCTAATTTTTCAGAAAAAAGATTTCTACTCATGATCCTAGCACCTCATCAATAACACCATCAATTTCTTCAGATGCGACTCGTCCGCGATAGCCAAGATCAAAAACACTACATCCTTCCAAAGCTGCTGTCCGGTAACTGGCACGGCGACCTAAACGATGACGCAATACAGGAATATTAATTTCTTGTAATGCTCCATCCATCCCCCGAGACATTGCACTCCTAGGTTCAATTTGATTGAGCAAAATGAATGCTAGTATCTTTGGATTTTTTTTCTGCACTCGCTTGATTAATTCTTCAATACGAGTACTCGCCCATAAGTCCATTGGTGATGGTAATAAAGGTACAAGTAATACCTGGGAAAGAGACATCACACTCATAATAGAGCCTGATTTAATCTCAGGAGGGCAGTCTATTACTATGTAATCAAACTCAGTCTGCAACCGTGCTATCTGCTTATTTAATTTATCCTCTGCCAATATCACTTCAACTGGGAATCTGCTCGGTGAGCCTGATAACTTCGTCCACAATGTAGCTGAGCCCTGAGGATCTGAGTCAACTACTATACAGCTCCCGCGGCGCGCCAGACCAGCAGCCATGTTCATAGCTATCGTCGTCTTACCGACACCTCCCTTCTGGTTTGCAACTGCTATTACTACAGTATCCATATGGTATAAATGGTACTAAATTAGCTCATCCACGCTATGTGAAAACGCTTTATCCTCATCACTTAGTACTTCAGCATCACTCGCATATACAGTAATATTGGCATAAGTTACTCCAAAACTGATATCCGGGTAGTACTCTTTTTCCTTAGATAAATCGGCAAGACGATCCAAGAATATTCTAAGTTTGCTATAGTTTTCGAATTCGAACCGTCTAAACAGTCCAGGTGGATGGTCTTTGGTGGTCCAGCACTCAACATTGTCTTTATCCATCACTGCCCCTCGAGTATATTAATAATACATTAACCGTATTAAAAATATTGAATGATGCCAGAAATTTCAATAATGCTATAGCACTAAACCAATTATGCTGTACCAAACAGATATATTCTAATGTAACAGATCTGAGTAACAAATCTTGTTTATATATTAGTTACCGTCTTAAGTAAGCTACACTGAATAATGTAGTAGTTGCTAAATTTGTAATTCAACAACTACTACATAAACATAATTTAGTCGGTATATCTGTATTATTACAATACTTTATACTATTAAAAAAACTAAACTGTATCAGCTTTATTTACCAGTAACTTCACTATCACGACCACCTTTAGCAACAGCTTTAGTCGTCAAGATCTGTTCTATTTCACTATCCGGGCGCGCAATAATATGCGCAGCAGCTAAACCATCACCTACACGCTCACAAGCATCAGCACCAGCACGAACTGCTGCGTTCACGGCACCTGTTTCACCACGAACCAAGATCGTGACATATCCACCGCCAACAAACTGACGCCCAATAAGACGAACCTCTGAAGCCTTAGTCATGGCATCAGCTGCCTCAATTGCTGGAACTAAACCACGTGTTTCAATCATCCCTAACGCTATACCCATTTTTTCGCTTGCCATAATTTAACTCCTTTAGGCCTATAGTATCTGTTCTACTTCATCATGCGGGCGCGCAATAATATGTGCAGCAGCTAAGCCATCACCTACACGCTCACAAGCATCAGCACCAGCACGAACTGCTGCATTCACGGCACCTGTTTCACCACGAACCAAAATCGTGACATAACCACCGCCAACAAACTGACGCCCAATAAGACGAACCTCTGAAGCCTTAGTCATGGCATCAGCTGCCTCAATTGCTGGAACTAAACCACGTGTTTCAATCATCCCTAACGCTATACCCATTTTTTCGCTTGCCATAATTTAACTCCTTTAGGCCTATAGTATCTGTTCTACTTCATCATGCGGGCGCGCAATAATATGTGCAGCAGCTAAGCCATCACCTACACGCTCACAAGCATCAGCACCAGCACGAACTGCTGCATTCACGGCACCTGTTTCACCACGAACCAAAATCGTGACATAACCACCGCCAACAAACTGACGCCCAATAAGACGAACCTCTGAAGCCTTAGTCATGGCATCAGCTGCCTCAATTGCTGGAACTAAACCACGTGTTTCAATCATCCCTAACGCTATACCCATTTTTTCGTTTGCCATTTCTACTCTCCTACCGTTAAAGTTAAAATTGCTAAGTCAAATACTGCTTATTAAAAGTCTCGGTATAATTACCAAGATACTTTCCATCTTTAATTTACCAATCATCTACGCTCCAATGATCAATAATTCCACCGATAGTTAGATCAGTAGTGATCCTCCTATCATCAGTGGCTAACCTTGCAGCCGTTCCCCCCATAGTGATGACAAAATCACCCGGCTTACAGCCAATAGGATCCAATGCAACACTCAAAGCACCCGATGCATCCTCAACGACACGTAATGATTTGGCGGCTAACCAAGAATCACGCTTTGTTGTAACCAGATCTCGCACAATACGTTGTATCTCCATTTAGCCTATTTCTTTTTCCCGATTTTTGGTTCTTCTTCCCAATAATCGATAATACCTACAATAGTAAAATCACTTGGATAATCATTGCTACCTGCAGCAGATCGGGCAGCTGAACTACCAACAACTATCACCCAGTCGCCTTCCTTACAGCCGACCGGATCAACAGCTACCTGCTTACTAGAACTGCCTCTCTCCCTAACCACCAACAAACGACGATTACCAAGCTGTCCAATACGTGCTGTAGCTACTAATGTCTCTTCTACTTTGCAAATTTTCATTGTATTAATTCCATACGATCACTTCCTTGCAGAGAAGCACAAAACTGCGAGCGTCCATACACGCTCTTACCCATATTTTTTTCTCTTATCTGCACTGATTCAATCATTAATAGCCCTAATAGTGTTAACCCTGCGCTCCACCAGACAATGTAATGGGAGCAGAGGCCTCAGATGACCAACCTACCATCCCTGTGACATGATGCGTAGGCTTAGGATTACTACCTTTATCCTTAAATAGTCTTGCGTTAGCAAAAGCATGCGAGCGACCTTGGCGCTCACTTGGATTACGCTCAGCAGCAATATGACCTTCGGTTCCAGTTACATTATCTTTTGATGTCCAAGCGCTACCAGTTATGGTCCGGCCCTCTACGCGACCTTCCCCCGTTATACGTGATTTATCTACACTAGCTTCAGCTGTTGGTCTAGGGTTGAAACGAAACTCCTGATTGCCAGTAACCTTACCGTCACCAACAGAAAATGCACCAGTAATTCGGCTTTCTGCAGTTGGAGCATTGATAGCATCAACACCAGCTAGCTCCTGATATTCACGTTGCGGAGACTTTACGCTGAAATTGCTATTTATTTTTTGAAGACGCTTCATTACATCTGTACTGATATCCTTATCAGGGTTGGCACAATAATACGACGTACCTGTAATATCTTTCTCACTACCACGTTGCGTACCTGAAACATGATCAACATTGAGCGTGAGATTACCGCTAATATGATTACCTGATGACATATCTCGTGAAATTCGACGTTCAGCTTCTTCCTCGCTCTCAGCAGAACAAAAAGTCTGATATTGATTTGGTCCGGCATAAGGTGTGCCAGTAATCACATTACATGCACCAGGTTCATCGCCTGTTACATGCTCATTATGTTCGATATCCACGCCCGTTACACTTTGACCGCCCCACGTATTAGCTCCATTCTCATTGCCAGCTCGAATACCAACTTTTTTTGGTACTTCGCGCCCATTTGTTTCACATAATGGCTGCTTTGCTGCCGGCATTAAATATTGACTACCTGTAATATCACGACAGGATCCACTCTCATCACCAGTTGTTAATTCACTACGACCCACTGCAATGCCCGTAATTGGACGTCCGCCCACCGATTCTTCTTTACTATATTCAGTGCTGCGATTACGAGAACCAATTGTTTTGACAGAGCGCCCAAGATTGGCGCCAAATACAGTGTGACCATGTGGATCATTCTGGCGCTGAAACTGAGTCTGTGCAGCATAATTACTCTGTTCCCGATGTTGCAACAGATCATCATTAAGCTCTTGATCAGATGCTCCGGTAATATGTAAATCAGGATTGGACTCATCTCCGGTAATACTTATCTTACTGCGTACCTGTGATCCGGTTACAGTTTGTCCGGCCACTGTTTTACTAGCGCCAACTTTAATACCACCCTCTCGGGGATTGTAACCAGACTCTTTTCCAATATACTGAATACCAGTTACTTGAATGGCAGATCCACGTTCATCTCCTGTAACATTCTCTCCCCGACCAATTCGAACTCCGGTAACCTTGTGTCCCGCATAGCTCTTACTTTCAGCTACCTTAGGTGGATACTGAATCGGATCTGCATTACGCAAACGACCACTTGGACGCGTCGTAGCATCCCTGGTTCTTCCTTGGTTTCCTTTGTTTTTGTTTCCTTTGTTTTTGCTGCCGCTACGGACAGCCTGTGCTGCTAGTCGACCCTCATTAGCCTTGTCGCAGGAACAATCATCTGCCGTGTCTAAAGAAGCAGCGCTTAAATTCGTTGCCGTCACAGAAGACTTCAATATTCCACTTTTACCCTGAATTAATCCTACGCGACGGGCACGTGACGCATCACGACCGGTCATTCCTGACTGACCAGTGCTCTTTGTTGTAGCAGCGCTATTTGTTTCAGAAACAGTTGATGAAATAACTTCTTGATTCTTAGCGTTATGCTGATTCCTACGCACGCGCTCTTTGGAAGAGGAAGGTGGCAATCCTGCCTTTCCTGCTACCAACTGCGTACGTCGCATTCGCGAAGCATTTCGTCCGGTTTGACCGTCCATTGAAGCACCTAATTTTGGTATAATTTTACTCATTTATTCTCAAATGTAATCTAAGTATTGTCTGATATTTTTTACCAGATAATTTACCAGAAAGAATTAAAAATTATTTTAGTAACGTGCAATATTATTATTAATTAACGCCCGGGACGATGGACAATAAATGCTGTCCCACGACATTGGGTATAATTATCAAATGCGGTCAAACGTACAATGTGTCCCGAATTGGCCCGATGGCATTCATCTATCTCTGCCATTACTTTTTCAACTGATTTCTCACCAAAAAATGGTAGCTTCCAAAGATACCAAAAATTAGAAAATAATTTTTCTGGTTCCGTATGTTCAATCGCTGGGTTCCAACCTTGAGCAATCATATAAGCAATATGCTTACGAATTTTTTCAGGTGTGAACGGCGGAAGGTAAGAGAATGTCTCTCCTTTAAGCTCAGTTGCTTTATACGGTCTGATTTCATCCATTGCTATACCTCATAATTTCAATTTTAAATGGCGTAATAATGTTTATATATCGATCTTGTCTACAGTATCGAATTCAAACTTAATTTCTTTCCAAGTCTCCATAGCAACTTTTAGTTCAGGTGAGTGCTGTGCAGCTTCAGTTAACACTTCTTTCCCTTCACGCTCTACATCACGCCCCTGATTACGTGCATCAGTACAGGCCTCTAGGGCCACACGATTTGCAGTGGCACCTGCGGCATTACCCCAAGGATGACCAAGTGTGCCTCCTCCGAACTGTAAACAGGAATCATCACCAAATATTTTGACCAGAGCGGGTATATGCCAAACATGAATACCACCTGAGGCAACCGGCATTACACCAGGCATAGAACCCCAGTCCTGATCAAAGAAGATGCCACGCTCACGATTCTCTGGAACAAATGATTCACGCATCAAATCGACCCAACCAAGAGTTGCATTCCTGTCACCTTCCAATTTGCCGACTACGGTACCAGAGTGCATATGATCACCGCCTGAAAGCCTTAGAACCTTAGTTAATACTCTGAAGTGGATCCCATGATAAGGATTACGATCAAGTACAGCATGCATGGCACGGTGAATGTGTAATAGTATTCCATTATCACGGCACCAGTTTGCTAAACCCGTATTGGCACAGAGCCCACCAGTTAAATAATCGTGCATTATGATTGGCGCACCCAATTCTTTTGCAAACTCAGCTCTCTTATACATCTCTTCTGGCGTTGCTGCAGTTACATTCAGATAGTGACCTTTACGTTCTCCGGTTTCACCTTGGGCTTTTAAAACCGCTTCCATCACAAATTCAAAACGATGACGCCAGCGCTGGAATGGCTGACTATTAACATTCTCATCATCCTTAGTAAAATCAAGACCACCACGCAGACACTCATAGACTGCCATGCCATAGTTCTTTGCCGACAAACCAAGTTTTGGTTTAATGGTACAACCCAGAAAAGCACGGCCATATTTATTCAGACGATCACGTTCCACCTGTATACCATTTGGCGGACCACCGCAGGTCATAACATAGGCGATCGGGAAACGAAGGTCTTCTAACCGTAAACTACGTATAGCTTTAAAACCAAATACATTACCAACCAATGAGGTCAACACGTTAACAACCGAGCCCTCTTCAAATAGTTCGATAGGGTAAGCAACAAATGCGTAGAACGCAGTGCTATCACCTGGAACCGGCTCAATCCGGTAGGCACGACCCTTATAGTAATCCATGTCAGTAAGCAAATCAGTCCACACAGTTGTCCATGTGCCTGTAGAAGATTCCGCAGCAACTGCAGCAGCAGCCTCTTCATGCGGGACTCCATCCTGAGCTACAATCTTAAAACAAGCCAGTAAGTCTGTGTCGAGTGGAATATATTCCGGCGTCCAGTAACTATCACGATAATCTTTGACGCCAGCTTTGTATGTTTTTCCTGCCATGTGATCCTCTCCTACAATTAGTATCTACCTTAGTAATAACTCTGACCGTAAATACAGTCACTTCAAACTAAATAAATCGCCTATTTTCTCTTCGTACTTAATTATCCAGTGTCAGATCTCTGTCTATAATTCTATAGTTATTAGAAAGCGGTCAAGAACACAGAAAAACCAGATCTTGTTCTGATGGAATATAAAAGAAAACAGGAACAATGAAAAATAGATATTTTCGATACACTCTATAGATATAAACCTATGAGTATAAAAATAACTTTGGAAAATTAAAATTAGAATTTCTTATAAATTACAGAAACCAAATAATTTACATGATAAGTAATTGTAATTGCATATAAAAAATCATATCCGTCTACTGTAAAGACTCTACACTAACAGTAGAACCGTCTTCTTCTTTATATAATCCACTCCATTTCTAATCTATACATTCCTTATGAGAAAGCAATACATATAGATTTAAATAGATGAGTATGATATGTTTTAATCTCTCATCTTATGCTGCAATATTTTGGAGAACGTTTTGAGCTATGATTTTTGTCACAATTTGTCATGTTCATTTTATCCAGACTACATACGCTATGCATTGGTAATGATTAGAAATTTTTTATTCTGGTTTTCCCGTAACCCATATTTGTTTAGTAGGTTTTGTCGTGACAAATACGGGAGGCTTGACGTTTGAAATCTCCAAATTTAGTAAGCGACCTCGCGCGGCATATAACTTTGCGGCAGCTCCAAGTCTTTGAGTCCGTGGCGCGTAACAATAGCTTTACGCGTGCGTCAGAAGAGTTGTTCCTTGCCCAACCCACCGTATCAATGCAACTCAAAAAACTTGCCGACACCGTCGGTTTGCCACTATTCGAACAGAGAGGAATACGCATTCACCTAACTGAGGCAGGTAACGAGGTATATACAATATGTCAGGAAATATTCGACAACATCACTAACCTTGAAGCAAAAATATCGGATATAAAAGGGGTCAAATGTGGACACTTGCGGCTAGCTATCATCACTTCGTCTCAATACCTTGTACCGCATCTGCTTGGTCAGTTTGGTCGATTGCATCCGGATGTTGATTTTTCCCTGAGTGTTGAAAATCGAGAACACATTCTTGAGCGCCTTACCGGATATGAGGATGATCTCTGCATCCTGGGTGAGCCACCGCCAGAACTTGATGTTATATCTTACCCATTTATACCAAACCCGTTAGTCGCGATGGCAAGCTGCAACCATCCGCTAGCAGGCGTACCAAATATTCCGCTCAAACGTTTCCTTGAGGAACCATTTATTCATCGTGAACCAGGCTCAGGTACACGTGACGCCATCAACCGTTTATTAGCAAGCAAAGGACTAAAAACACCTGTCGGCCATATGGAACTTGCCAGTAATGAGGCACTCAAGCAGGCAGTTGTAGCAGAACTGGGCGTATCAATACTATCTATGCATTCACTAGCACTGGAAGGCACATCGGGGCCCATTGCAATATTAGATGTCCAAGGACTTCCTATTCATCGATACTGGTATCTGGTCCACCCAAAGAATAAAAAACTATCTCCTGTAACACTTGCATTCCTGGAGTTTGTGAAAATGCAGGGACAAAAGGTAGCCAACAAATTTAATGAAGAAATGGAAATAACTAGAAAAGCTCATATGCGTAACTATACGGAATCAAAAGATTAAAGATTCTATTATTTAAAACCGCCTATTTAATAATAGAATGAAACAAAGTCATAAGAAAATATATCGGTATAGATTGGAAGAGTAATGAGGGTGTGGTTGCTACTCTCAAAAAAGTTGAGAACTATGAGTGATAACAAATATGGGTGATGTGATAGTCCTGATAGGCAACCACATTGCCCATTTTCATACGAATACAACTTAGCACTTCTGAGAATTAGTGAGCCTATGACGCAATCAAGTTTTGTTAGCCTAAGTCACTATTTTACTTTGGTGGCGTGCCTTCACCGTTAGAAACAACCGCATCAATTTGTACCAGGGCATCCATAGAGATAGCTGAAACGCCAACTATTGTTCTTGCTGGAAGATCGCCATTGAAGAATGTTGTATAAATTGTGTTTACGGCATCAATATCTTCAATATTTTTAAGTTGGATATTTATTTTAACTAAATCGTCCATAACGTGATCGACACTTTCCACAATTGCTTTAATATTTCTTAAGCATTGTCCAGCCTGCTCTTTTACACCACCTGCTACTATTTGACCGGATTTAGGGTTAATAGGCAATTGAGCTGTAATATGATTGTAATGAGAAAAAGCTACTGTTTGTGTGTGTATAGAATTTTTTGGTGCATCCTCAGTATTGTTTGCTCTTATGATGAGTCCATGCCTATCTTCAACAGCTTGAGGAGGAGTACCATCTCCGTGTGACACAACTACATCAATTTGCACTAAAGCATCCATAGGCAAAGCTGAGGCTACAACTGTTGTTCGTGCAGGAACATAAGCACTAGTTCTAGCAATACCAGCATCCGGGAAAAAGGTTGTGTAAACTTCATCTACAGCCTGAATATCTGAAAGGTTCCTAAGAAAAATATTTATCTTAACAATATCATCAAAAGGAACGTCAATACTTTCTAAAATTGCCTTGATATTTTTTAGGCACTGTCTAGCCTGTTCTTTTACACCGCCTGCTACCATTTGACCCGATTTAGGGTCAATAGGTAATTGAGCTGAAATGTTACTGTAATGAGAAAAAGCTACATTCTGTGTTGATACAGAACTTTTTGGTGCATTTTCCGTGTTTCTTACAATTTTCCCAGGTTGTTCACTTCTTGGAACGGCAGCTGCGGGATTAGATTCGACCCGAACTCTCGTCTGATCACGCATAAAAGTCTGTGACTGATGGTTACGCATACTAAACGGTGGAATGAGATCGCAAGCCTTTTGTATAGATGAAGGTGAAGGTGAAGGTGAAGGTGTACCTTCACCATTTGAAATAACTGCATCAATTTGCACTAAAGCATGACTTATAGGTAAAGCTGCAACTGCGACTGTCGTGCGGGTAGGAAAATAGCTTTGAAAGAATGTTGCATAAACTTCGTCTACAGCATAGATATCTGAAATATTCTTAAGGAATATATTAATTTTAACAACATCGTCCATAACATGGTCGATACTTTCTACAATTGCTTTAATATTTGCTAAGCACTGCTTCGCCTGCTCTTTTACATCACCAGCTACAATTTCACCAGTTTTAGGATCTACAGGTAATTGAGCTGAAATATTATTGTAATGAGAAAAGGCTACCGATTGTGTAGATACAGAACTCTTAGGCGCATTTTCCGTGTTTCTTGAAAGTTTTATGATGCTTCCACTCATGTCAATATTTCTCCTATTTCAGCTCATCATTTAATACTAAAGAAAGATAGGCTGCAAATATAAATTTATAACTACTTGATCTAATGGTGCCGGCACCAAGAATCGAACTCGGGACCTTCTGATTACAAATCAGCTGCTCTACCAACTGAGCTATGCCGGCATAAACATAATTATAGTGACTATTTAGATAAGGACAAAACCGAAAATTATAATAAAAGGAAACTCAAGACTATCTGTCTAATATTACAAATACAGATCATTTTATTGTTAAAAGACAACTACTTTAAAGTAGCCTTATTTCCGCATTGCTTTCTCAGAAGCTGTCAGCGCGTCAATAAATGGAGGTCTACTGAACAGACGCTCAGCAAACTTCAATAATGGTGCCGCCTGCTTAGGCAAATTAACTCCATAATGTTCAAGCCTCCACAAGAGCGGTGAAATTGCCACATCAAGCATTGAAAAGTCATCCCCCAACATAAATTTCTGTTTAGCAAATACCGGGGAAATTACAGTCAAATTATCACGTATTGCTGCTCGTGCTTTTTCAGCCACTTTTGGAGTTCCATTCTCTAGCGCATCGATATGGCAAAAAAGTTCTTGTTCAAAACGATACAAAAATAATCTTGCACGGGCACGCATAACCGGGTCTGCAGGCATCAATTGTGGATGAGGAAAACGATCATCAACGTACTCATTGATGATGTTAGATTCGTATAAAATAAGTTCTCTCTCAACTAGAACCGGTACCCGTCCGTAGGGACTCATTACTGCTAGATCTTCAGGCTTGTTATCCATGTCCACATCAATAATCTGGAAATCCATACCTTTTTCAAACAATACTATCCGGCAGCGATGGCTAAAAGGACACGTAGTTGCTGAGTATAATGTCATCATAACTTACCCTCGCAAGTAGAATTATCTTGAATATATTTACCCATGAACATCCCTCCAGAAATCATGCTTCAGTGCATAAGTAAGCCCTAGCATTCCAAAAAGGAAGAGCATAACAATAATTCCTATTTGTTCGCGTTGGGCTGCAGCAGGCTCTCCTAGATAAACCATAAAATTTACCAAATCAGCAACATACATATCGTATTCTAATTTAGTAAGCGTACCTGGTTTACTTAATTCTAATTTTTTAACATCATGCTTACCACCTTGCCCATCGTCAACTTCCTCTACCCTGAGCCGCTGCTCTCCCTGCAACTCATACAGCACATGAGGCATTGCAGCTTTTTCATACAACAGATTATTCCAGCCCGTAGCAGTAGAGTCATCTCGATAGAACTGGCGCAAATAGGTATACAACCAATCTGCTCCACGTGAACGTGCAATTACTGA
>Ga0308010_1001311_pt1 | contig 13943 bp, 14 predicted proteins | sample Neamet129_FD_202368 | JGI IMG/M metagenome (GOLD analysis project Ga0308010, IMG submission 202368) | Marine microbial communities from water near the shore, Antarctic Ocean - #129 | ecosystem: Environmental > Aquatic > Marine > Unclassified | place: Southern Ocean | collected 2014-07-24 | reverse complement strand
TTTTTTTTTTTTAAAAGATATTTTTTTTCCTTCACTTCTTTTTGAAGCGACTAAAAAAAGATTGTCAATTTTAAGTTTTGATTTTTCTAAGATTTCAATTGTTTTTCGGCCAACATTTCCTGTTGCACCAACTATTGCAAAGTTCATATTTTAATAGCTTATTTTAATTTAGCTATAATTGCATCACCCATAACAGATGTGCCGACTTCTTTTTTTTCAGCTGACATAATATCTTTTGTTCTAAGCCCATCATCTAGTACTTGCTGAACGGCCAGGTCCAACGAATCTGCTTCAGAATCAAGATCTAAAGAATACCTTAGAGCCATAGATAAACTCAAAATACTTGCTATTGGATTTGCTACACCTTTGCCTGCTATATCGGGTGCTGAACCATGTATTGGTTCATACATTGATCTCATTTTACCATTTTTATCTTTAGCACCCAAAGATGCTGACGGAAGTAATCCTAATGATCCTGTTAACATAGCGGCTTCATCAGATAACATATCTCCAAACAAATTATCAGTTACAATAACGTCAAATTGTTTTGGTTCTCTCAAAAGCTGCATTGCACAGTTGTCTGCCAACATATGTTTGAGTTCTACTTTTTTAAATTCTTTGTCTCTTAATGTTTGTACTTCCTCTCTCCATAGGAGTCCTGCTTCCATTACATTTGACTTTTCACACGAAGTTACTTTATTTTTTCTTTTTTTAGCAAGTTCGAAAGCAACCCTTGCTACTCTATGAATCTCACTAGTTGTATATGAATGGGTATTAATTCCTTTTCGCTCACCATTTTCAATTGGCATTATTCCTCGTGGTTCACCAAAATAGATCCCTCCCGTAAGTTCTCTAACAATCATTATATCTAAACCTGATATAATTTCTGGTTTTAAACTTGAGGCATTTACTAATTGTTTAAAGCATATCGCTGGTCTTAAATTAGCAAATAATTTTAGCTCTTTTCTAAGTTTCAAAAGTGCTCGTTCAGGTTTTTTAGCAAATTCTAGGTTTTCCCACTTAGGTCCGCCAACAGCTCCTAAAATAACAGCTTCACTTTCAAGCGCTTTATAAAAAACTTCATCAGTAATAGGATTTTTATATTTTTCATAAGAAGCGCCGCCCACTAAATCTTCATCAATTTCAAAATCTAAAGATTTATTTTTATTTAACCATTCTAAAACTTTTCTAACTTCTCTAATAACTTCAGGCCCGATACCATCTCCTGGTAGTAATAATATTTTTCTTTTTTTAACTTTAATCATTATTGATTAGCCAAGGTTTATTTACTTTAATTGTATTTTCATAATTTTGAATATTTTTTGATTTTTCTATTGATAACGCAATATCATCAGTACCTTCCATTAAACATTTTTTTTTAAATGAGTCTAACTCAAATTTAATTGTTTTGTTTCCACATAAAATTTCTTGTGTTTTAATTTTAATTTCAATATCCATTTCTCTTTTAGAGTATTCAGCTAATTCTTGAATATTTTTTTCATCTAAAACAATAGGGAGAATTCCATTTTTAAAACAATTGTTGTAAAAAATATCTGCAAAGCTACTTGCTATTACACATTTAATGCCAAAATCTAACAGTGCCCAGGGAGCATGTTCCCGCGAAGAACCGCAACCAAAGTTTTTTCCTGTTAAAAGAATTTTTGACTTATTAAAAGGTTTTTTGTTTAAAATAAAATTCTCTATTAAATTTCCTTTTTCGTCATATCTCATTTCATAAAATAAATTTTTTCCTAATCCAGTTCTCTTAATAGTTTTTAAAAACTGTTTTGGAATAATCATATCAGTGTCGATATTTATTAACGGCATGTGAGCTGGTACGCTTTTTAAAGTGTTAAATTTTTCCATGTTATTGAAACTTTCTTACATCTGTTAAACAGCCATCAATTGCTGCTGCTGCTGCCATGGCTGGACTAACTAAATGCGTTCTTCCCCCACGACCTTGCCGTCCTTCAAAATTTCTATTTGAAGTTGATGCACATCTTTCTTTAGGATTCAGCTTATCGGCATTCATAGCTAAACACATTGAACAACCAGGTTCTCTCCACTCAAAGCCTGCATCAATAAATACTTTATCTAGTCCTTCTTGTTCTGCCTGTCTTTTAACCAATCCAGACCCAGGCACTACCATAGCGCTAACTGTTTTTGCAATTTTTTTATCTTTAACTATTTTTGCCGCATTTCTTAAATCCTCTATTCTGCCGTTAGTACAACTTCCGATAAAAACTTTATCTATTTTAATATCGCTTATTTTAATATTAGCTTTTAAACCCATATATTCCAGAGATCTGTACATAGCTATTTTTCTTTCTTCATCATTTTCTTTTTCAGGATCGGGAACATTACCTGTGATAGACGCAACATCTTGAGGAGAGGTCCCCCATGTTACCAACGGTTCAATATCACTTGCATTAATATTAATTTCTTTATCAAATTTAGAATCTGTATCTGAATAAAGTGTTTTCCAAAATGTTAAAGCTTTATTCCAGTTATCTCCTTTTGGTGATTTTGGTTTTCCTTTTAAATAATCAAATGTTTTTTGGTCAGGCGCTATCAAGCCTGCTTTTGCTCCGGCTTCAATGGTCATGTTGCAAATAGTCATCCTTTCTTCCATGCTCAAATTTCTAATAACTTCACCTGCAAATTCAATAACATAACCTGTGCCGCCAGCTGTTCCGACTGTTCCAATAACTTTTAAAATAACATCTTTTGCTGAAACGCCTAAAGGTAATTTTCCGCTAACGTTTACTCTAAAATTTTTAGATTTCTTTTGTATTAAAGTTTGAGTAGCTAAAACATGTTCTACTTCTGAAGTTCCAATACCAAAAGCGAGAGCGCCAAAGGCTCCATGAGTGGCGGTGTGACTATCTCCACAAACAATTACTGTTCCAGGTTGGGTAAAACCTTGTTCAGGTCCAATAATATGAACTATGCCTTGTCTCTTATCGTTCATATCAAATAATTCTACAGAAAATTCTTTACAGTTATTTCTCAGTGTATCGACTTGTATTCTAGATTCTTCATCTACGATACCTTTTGAACGATCAGTTGTTGGGACGTTATGATCTGCTACTGCTAAAGTTAGGTCAGGTCTTCTTACTTTACGTTTATTTACTCTTAATCCCTCAAAAGCCTGCGGGCTAGTAACCTCATGTACCAAATGTCTATCAACATATAATAGTTCAATACCATCACTTTGCTGATGAACCATATGATCTTCCCAGATCTTATCGTATAATGTTTTGAACATTGAAAAAATAAATTATTTATTTTCTTTACTTGCAGATTTTGTTTTTTCTGAAGCTTCTTCCTTAGATTGTGTGGCAACTTCTTCCACTTTTGTTTCAGTTGATTTTGCGACCACATCAACTCCAATTTTCTTCTTAATTTTTTCTGCTATTCTTGCAGACTTACCTGTTCTGTCTCTTAAATAGTAAAGCTTGGCTCTTCTTACCTTTCCTGATCTAATAACTTTAATAGAATCCACAACGGGACTGTATAAAGCGAATGTTCTCTCTACACCTTCGCCAAATGAAATTTTTCGTACTGTAAAAGATGAATTAATATCTCTATTCTTTTTAGCAATACATACTCCTTCAAAATATTGAATACGTTCTTTTTTCCCCTCTACAATTCTAACGCCAACTTTTATAGTGTCTCCGGGACTAAAATCTGTAATTTTTTTAGTTGTAAGAATTTTAGCAACTGTTGCTTTATTTATATCTTCAATGTTTTTCATTTTTTATTTTTAATAACGTATTTTTGCCATAAATCTGGTCTTAAGCGACGTGTTATAGCCTCAGATTGAGCTAAACGCCACCCCTTAATTCTAGCATGATCTCCTGATAAAAGCACCTCTGGAGGTGTTTTTTTTTCCCATTTTTGAGGTTTTGTGTACTGAGGATATTCCAATAAATAATTTTCAAAGCTTTCTTCTTGAATTGAGAGTTTGTTGCCTAAAACACCTGGTAATAAACGAATAATAGCATCAAGAAAGACAAATGAAGCTGTTTCTCCACCTGATAAAATATAATCTCCTAAACTTATTTCTTCAATATTTCTTGTTTCCAAAACTCTTTGGTCTATTCCTTCAAAATGTCCACAAATAACATTTAAGTCTTTTAATTTACTAAATTTTTTGGCAATTGTTTGGTCAAATTTTTTTCCTTTCGGTGTTAAATAAATAATTTTTTCATTTTTTTTTTTACTAATTTTTTTATCTAATGCTTCACCGACAACATCTGCTCTCATTAACATGCCATTTCCACCCCCGTAAGGAGTGTCATCAACTGTTTTATGCTTATCTTTAGAATAATCCCTAATATTTATTATTTCTAAAGACCATATTTTTTTGCTCCTCGCTTTTTTATACAGACCGATATCTAATGGTCCAGGAAACAACTCAGGATAAAGAGAGAAAATTCTAACATTTAACATTTTATTAATTCTGATTGTTTATTCCTTTTTTAGTTCTTCCTTGGGAGCTTCTGCTTTAGGAGCTTCTGTTGGTGCTGCTGCTTTAGGAGCTTCTGTTGGTGCCGCTGCTTTAGGAGCTTCTGCTTTAGGAGCTTCTGTTGGTGCTGCTGCTTTAGGAGCTTCTGTTGGTGCCGCTGCTTTAGGAGCTTCTGTTGGTGCCGCTGCTTTAGGAGCTTCTGTTGGTGCTGCTGCTTTAGGAGCTTCTGCTTTAGGAGCTTCTGTTGGAGCTGCTGCTTTAGGAGCTTCTGTTGGTGCTGCTGCTTTAGGAGCTGCTGCTTTAGGAGCTTCTGTTGGTGCTGCTGCTTTAGGAGCTTCCTTATCATCTTCTTTTTTTCTATCTTTTTTAGGTACAGCTTTTAAAGGATTGTTTCCTGCTTTTGGCATTGGCATAATTTGAGCTTCACCTAAAATTCTTGAAACTCTTAATGTCGGTTTTGCACCTTTGCTCATCCAATACTTAACTCTTTCAGCTTCAACGGAAATTCTCTCTTTTTTATCTTTAGGGAGAAGAGGATTAAAAGATCCAATTTTTTCTATAAATTTTCCATCTCTTGGAGCTTTACTGTCTGCGATCACAATTTTGTAGATAGGTCTTTTTCTAACACCGCCCATTGATAGTCTTATTTTTAACATTTGCTTCCTTTCATTTTAATTTTAATTGATTTAATAATTCATCAGGAATAGCTCCAGATAAAGTTGGGTTTGTTTTACTTTTTGACATTTTTTTCATCATTTCTCCTGTCATTTTAAACTGTTTTAACAACTTATTTATTGTTGAAACGTCAGTTCCGGCTCCGTCAGCTATTCTTTTTTTTCTTGAACCGTTGATTACTTTTGGATCTTCTCTTTCTTTTTTTGTCATGGAAAGAATAATAGCCTCATTTTTAGTGATAATTTTTTCATCAATTGAAGCATTATTCATTTGTTCTTTAATTTTACTAACTCCAGGTAAAAGGGATAAAACTCCCTCCATGCCACCCATCTTTTTCATTTGCCTAAGCTGGGAGAGATAGTCATCTAATGTAAATAAACCTTTTTTAAATTGTTCTTCTGCCTTTTTTAATTTTTCTTCATCTAAACCTTGAGATACTTTTTCAACAAGCGAAACAACATCGCCCATACCAAGAATTCGGTTAGCTATTCTTTCTGGATAAAATAATTCTAAGTCATCAATTTTTTCACCAACACCAATATATTTAATTGGTTTATTTGTAATATGTTTCATGCTTAAGGCTGCTCCACCACGACCATCGCCATCTATTCTGGTGAGAATAATGCTTGATATATCAACTGTGTCATCAAATTCTTTTGCGACGTTAGCTGCAATTTGACCGGTTAATGAGTCTGCAACTAAAATAGTTTCGGTAGGTTTAACAAGTGCTTTAATTTGTTTAATTTCATTCATCATTATAAGATCAACTTGTGTTCGTCCAGCGGTATCAAAAATTACTACATCTGTGCCATTAAGTGTTGCTGCATTTAATGCTCGTTTAGTTATGTCTAAAGGTTGTTGTCCGTCAATTACTGGTAAATGATTTATTTTATTTGCTTCAGCTAAAATTTTTAATTGTTCTTGAGCAGCTGGTCGATAAACATCCAAACTAACTAACAAAACTTTTTTATTATGTTTTTTTTCTACTAGTTTTGCTAATTTTGCTGCACTGGTTGTTTTTCCTGATCCTTGCAAACCTACTAGGAGCATGCAAGCCGGAGGTGTAGAGCTGAAATTAAGTTCTTGATTTTTCTCTCCTAAAAAATTTACTAATTCATCATAAACTATTTTAACTATCATCTGACCTGGAGAAATTGATCTCAGAATTTCTTGCCCGAGAGCCTTTGGTCTAATTTTTTTAATAAATTCTTTAGTTACTGAAAGCGCTACATCAGCTTCTAATAAAGCTAAACGTATTTCTTTCAGTCCTGAATCAACTTGCTCTTCATTTAAAGAAGGGGATTTTTTAAGCTTAGAAAATATAGCCTCTAATTTATTTGTTAAGTTTTCAAACATTTTATAATCACACAACACCAATCGCACTAGTGGGCGAACCTTCGCTGACCAGTGTCGACACTCTTATTTCTAAGAGCACCGCAAAAACATATGTATTTGCGGAAAGTGGCTGAAGCTACAATTTGGGGTTTAAAAAGTCAACGAATAATTATACTAATCTTCTATTATGGCAGTAATTAATGCTTTTAGAATGGATGGTTTAGGTAACAACTTTATTATTGTTGATAGAAGAAAAAACTCAATAAATATATCTAAAGAGAAAATAATTGAACTAGGCAAACGGGTATCTTTTCATCGTGACATTAGATTTGATCAAATAATTTTTATTGAGAAAGAAATTAATAAGGCTTTTCCAATCACTATATTTAATTCAGATGGAAGTGAGGTAAGCGCCTGCGGAAATGGGAGTAGATGTATAGCTTATTTTTTGAGCAAAGATTTGAACACGAAAACAATTACGTTGAAAACAAGTAATAGATTCCTTGATGCAAAGATTATTGGAGATTCTGATGTTCGGCTTAAAATGGGGAAGCCTGTATTTGATTGGGATAAAATTCCACTAATTAAAAAATTAGATCATGATAATATAACTTTAAAAATTGATAATAAAATATTTACTGATGGATTTTGCCTAAATGTAGGGAATCCACATATAATTTTTTTTGTCAAAGATTGCTTTGAATATAACCTTGAAATATTAGGTCCTAAAATTGAAAATCATGAACTATTTCCAGAAAAAATTAATGTTACATTTGCACAGGTAAATGATAAAAATAATATTACTATAAATGTTTGGGAGCGTGGTGCTGGTTTGACAAAAGCATGCGGAACAGCTGCATGTGCCACAGCTGTTGCGTCATTGACTAAAAAATTAACTGAAAATGATATCAATATTAAATTTAAAGAGGGAAATTTAAATATAAAAATAGATGAGAATCTAAATATTTCTATGACGGGTCCGGTTTCAGATATAAGACATACTAAGCTAGAGATTTAAAATGAGTTTATTTGATAAGTTCAAAACTGGCCTTAACTTAAGTTCGTTAAATTTTTCTAAAGGTATTAAAGATATTTTTTTAAAAAAAAAAATAGATGGCTTAATTTTATCTCAATTTGAAGAACTTTTAATAAGTGCAGATGTTGGCGTTGAAAGTGCAGCTGAATTAAAAAAAGAGTTTGAAAAGTTAAAAGTTGACTGTAATTTGACAGACACGAGTCAAATTATCAATGTTTTAGCTACTAAAGTTTATGAAACATTAATTCCCTACCAAAGAGATTTGCTTTCTTTAGATTCTAACAAACCAACAGTGATTGTTGTGTCAGGTGTGAATGGTGTCGGTAAAACAACTACGATTGGCAAACTTGGTAAGTTTTTTAAAGACCATAAAAAATCTATAATTTTTGGTGCTGCCGATACCTTTAGAGCAGCAGCAATTGAACAATTAGAACTTTGGTCTAAAAAAATTAATGTAAATATTATTAAATCTGAAACAGGTAGCGATCCAGCCTCGGTGGCGTTTAAAACAGCAACTTATGCTAAAGAAAAAAATATTGATATAGCTATAATAGATACAGCAGGAAGAATGCAAAATAAAAAAAATTTAATGGATGAGTACAAAAAAATATTTAATGTTTTGAAAAAAATCGACGAATCTTTTCCTACTGAAACTATTTTAGTTTTAGACGCAACCACAGGACAGAATGCGTTAAACCAAATAGAAGAATTCAGTAAAGTACAAAAAATTACAGGCCTGATTATTACTAAGCTAGACACAACCGCTAAAGGAGGAATTATTTTAGCTATTTGTAAGAAATATAATTTACCTATCTTGGCTGTAGGAATGGGAGAAAAGGAAACTGATCTATATCCTTTTAATGCTGAATATTTTGCTAAAAGTCTTTTTCAATTAAGCTAATTAGTTTTTTTTCTAACTAAAAACATTCCTGTAAAAACTAAACCAGCTCCATAATAATGGTAGCTTTCTAACTGTTCACCAAAAATGACAATTCCATAAAAAGCTCCATAAACTGTAAAAAGGTATAACGTAAATCCCGTAATAGATGCGCCTAGTTTTTTTTGTACCTGGGCATAAAGAGAAAAAGCTATTATACCCGGAGAAATAGCTGCAAATATTGTCCAAAAGTAAAAATCGTTATTAAATATTACAGGTCGAATAAAATAATTTTCAACTAAGGAAAATGGCAATAAAGATATCGCTCCAAAAAAAGCAATAATGGTAAATCTTGAAAATAAACTAAATTTACTTTTCCAATTTAGCAGAAATACAGCATACAAAGCCCAGCCAACAGCAGCTCCTAACATCCATAAATCTCCTGAGGTAAATTTTAAACTAACTAGTAAACTCATGTCCCCTTTAGCTATAATTGAAATAACGCCAGCAAAACATAACACTAGCCCTGAAAACTGGAACATGTTTAACCGCTCATTATAAAAATAAGAAGAAATTAATATTATAAAAATAGGAGAAGATGTATAAATAATTCCCATATTAGCTACTGTCGTTGTCGTTCCGGCCATAAAAGGAAATGCCCCACAAACACCGCATCCCATTATGCCTAAAAAAAATAATTTTTTATATTCTTTTTTTAAATACTTAATATTTTTTAAAATTATTTGATAATTAAAAAATAGCAATATTACAAAAACAAAGAACCACCTCCAAAAAGCTAATGAGATTGGAGGTACGTATTCAACACCTCCTCTAGCTACAACTAAGTTGCTAGCCATAAATGCTGGCTGAATTAATAATAGAATATAAGGAAGATAGCTATTTTTTGACGTTTTCAATGTTAGTTTGGTTTACTATTTTGTCTCTATATATGCCTCGTATAACATCATTCCAATTGCTATACCCATGAAAATATAAACTGGTAATACATCGTAGAAACCTATCATCATAGATCTAGTCAAAGTAGTTGCTAATCCGCCTAGAAAAAATATTGCCATAACTACCGCAAATAACATTGTTAATTTATTAATCATTTTTTTTCTTTACAATTTTTTTCTAACCAATTTGCTGATGCTAAAAATCTTAGATCATCAAGCTTATCGCCAACTAATTGAACTCCTAATGGTAAGTTATTTTCCCCGCTAAGTAAAGGAAGAGAGATTGTTGGTAAGCCCATATAGGTCCATATTGTACTAAGCTCTGGGCTACCTGTGGACAGCAGACCTTTATCAGCAACTCCTGTTGAAGCTGGTGTTATGACACCATAGTAGTCTTCAAAAACTTCACTATAAGATTTATAACTTTGTTTCATAAAATCAACAGCATCAACATACTCTTTAGCTGAATATTTTAGGCCTCTCTCGATAGCTTCGACTAATTTTTTTCCCATTTTCTTTTTAGATTTTTTATAAAAATCTTGAAAACTATTTGCCATATCTGTTTCGTGAATAATCTGATGGTATTTTGGTATATCTTTAAAATAGGATGGTTCATCAAATACCTCTATATTGTTTTTAAATTCTTTTAATAAAAACTCAAAAGCTTTTTGAGATTCTTTGCTAATTTTTTTCCAACTAGGAGTTTTGTAAAATATAAATTTTGGTTCAAAAATAGGTCCTTTTTTACAAACTTCTAGCATTTCATCAGCTGCATAATGAATTGTGTCGTCATCTAAAACGTCTTTTTTAATTAGTGCTTTTGCAAGTAAAGCAACATCTTCTACCGTTTTTCCGAACACACCTACTTGGTCTAATTTTAAAGATTGTTTTAAAATTCCAGTACGAGAAATTAATCCGAAGGATGGTTTGTAACCAACAACCCCACAATAAGAAGCTGGTCTTGTAACAGAACCGTTAGTTTGCGTTCCAATAGCTAAAGGGGCCATGTAAGCAGCGACGACTGCCGCAGATCCACTTGACGAACCTCCTGGTGTCCTTGTGTGGTCATGAGGATTTGTAGTTTTCCCTGGATCGAAATAAGCAAACTCTGTTGTTACAGTTTTTCCCATAACGATTGCTCCTGCAGCTTTAATTAAATTAACTACCTCTGCATCTGCCGCACCAGAAATACCTTTTCTTAAAACACTGCCGCATTCAGTTGGCATGTCATAAGTGGCAATAATGTCTTTTATGGCTATCGGCAACCCGTGTAACGGACCTATTGGTTTTCCAGATTTTCGATACTCATCTGCTTCTTCTGCTTTTTCTAAAAGATTTTTTTTATCTAAGAAAGACCAGGCTTTGACATCTTTCTCGTATTTTTTTATTCTTTCTAAATAAACTTTACATACTTCAACACTTGAGATGTCTCCGTTTCTCATTTTAGCAACTAGTTCATTAGTTGATATTGAAAAAATATCTATCATTTTTTTAATTTGCAAATAACACGTCTGGTAACCAAAGGGCAATACCTGGGAACATATACATTAAAAACATCGCGAAAATAACAATTCCTAAAAATGGCATAATTCCAGCAAATATTTCCATTAGCTCAACATTTTTAGATTGAACACCTTTTAAATAGTACGCTGACATAGCCATTGGTGGGGTCAAAAAAGAAGTTTGTAGATTTAACGCAATTAACATTGCGAAGAAATAAGGGTTTATTCCGTATATAGATAATAACGGTAAAAATATCGGAACAAAGATAATTAAAATTTCTGTCCATTCTAAAGGCCAGCCTAATAAAAAAATAATTAGTTGTGTAATAACTAAAAATTGCCAAGGAGCTAAATCCATTGATTTAAAGAAATGTTCAAATACCTCATGTCCACCCAGGTAAGAAAAAACTGATGCAAAAGTCCAAGAACCTATGAACAACCACATTATCATTGCGGTAGTTTTAGCTGTTAAAAAAACCGACTCTTTAAAGGCTTTCCATTTAAGAGTTTTGTAGAAATAAGAAAGTACTATTGAACCAAAAGCACCAACGGCTGCTGCTTCAGCAGGAGTTGCAAAGCCACCTAAAATTGTTCCAAGTACTAACATGATCAAAGCAAATAAAGGTAGAAAAGAAACAAAAACTTCTTTTAAAATTTCAGCTCTTGGAGGAATTTCTTCTGCTCTAGGTTTTGGAGCAATAGATGGATCTATCATCGCTCTAATAACTGCGTACGATATATACAAACTAGCGAGTAGTAATCCGGGAAATATAGCGGCGGCAAATAATCTCAAAGGAGATAATTGAGCAATTACTGAATAAACAATTAACATAATGCTGGGTGGAATTAATATTCCTAAGCAACCACCTGCACAAATTATTCCTGAGGCAAATTTTTTATCGTAACCAGCTTTAACCATAGCTGGCCAGGCCAATAATCCCATTAGAGTTACCACTGCACCAATTATTCCTGTAGCTGTTGAAAATAAAGTACAAGTAATTAGAGCGGCTACGGCCATTGAAGCTGGTAATTTATGTGAAGCCAATCTTATAGCAAAAAACAATCTTGAAACTATTCCAGCTCTTTCTACCAGGTAGCCCATAAATAAAAATAAGGGGACAGCAGTCAGCACGTTATTATCCATAACGGTATAAGTATTTTGAACGAATAGAGAAAATATTCTGTTGTCTAATAGATGATCCATTCTTGCGGGGTCAAAATAAGCGTAGTATCCAAAACCAACGCCCATAGCCATTAAAGTAAAAGCTATTGGAAATCCTAGTAAAACTGCCATTAGAAATATTCCCATCATCATGATGGCTATTTCTGGGTTTGTTAAAGTAAAAAAACTAGATAACATCTTTTTGATCCTCGTCTTGAGCTGTTCTCATTAAAATTTTTTCTGTTTCTTCTGCAACAACTAGTCTTGCTGGCCAGTGACCTGTTTGAATACATATAACACACCTGAAAACTTCGCTAATTCCTTGAATAGTCAATAAAACACCCGCTGCAGGTATCATAGATTTAACCATATAAATTTGAATTTGTGCTGGACTACTCCAACTTGTTTCTTTTATTTTCCAGGCTAAGGCCGCATAATCAAATCCATAAAAAGCTAAAGCTAAAACACCAGGAAAAAAAAATATAAAATATAAAACAAAATCAATGTATCCTTGTGTACGTGGTTTAAATAATCTGTAAATAACGTCTCCTCTAACATGAGCTTCTGTAGATAAAGTATAAGCTCCGGCCATCATAAAAATTGCACCGTACATCTGCATGCTAAAATCAAAATTCCAAAGTGTAGGTGCGTTAAATGCATAGGCCATCACTACCTCGTAACAAGTGCCAAGCATTAGTACTACAATACACCAAGAAAAAGCTTTTCCTACTGCTGTACTTAAATGATCTGCAAAATGTATATAGTTTCTCATTAGTAATTTAAGTTAACTCAGTTTTTTATTAAATCCTATATAAAAAAAGGGGGCTGTATATGCCCCCTTTTAATTTTTTTTAAAGATAATTAAATTTTAACTTTATTAATATTACCAAACTCATTTTCATAAGCTAATTTGTAATTTGGCTGATTCATCAGCAAATACTTCATTACTCTCTTTGCGTATGATTTTTGTGAGTCTATGATTTTTTTAAAGAAAGCATCTTTCTTAACAAAATCACCTATTACTTTATCCCAACCTTTTAACTGTTCAGCTAAGATTTCGTCTGAAGTTTGGTGAACGTTTACTTTGTGCTCGTTCATTAACTTAGCTAAGTCAGCTGAATATCTTACTAACGCTTTGAAATAGTTATCAGTGTTAGCAGCATAAGCAGCGTTCTTCAAAATCGCTTGATGAGCAGGCGATAGGTTGTTGTATGTTTTTTTGTTTACAGGTATTTCGAACATCTCTTGAGATTGGTGAAAACTCCCTAAGTGATAATCCTTAGAAACATCTTGCATTCCAAACTGTGAGTCCGATGTTGGGTTGTTAAATTCCGCAGCGTCAATTAAACCAGTTTTCATTGCTGGTTGAATTTCTCCACCTGGAAGTTGTCTTACAACCATTCCCATAGCTGTTAAAACGTTAGTCGCTAGACCAACAGTTCTATACTTCATTCCTTTAACATCAGACACCTTGGTTACATGTTTTTTGAACCAACCAAATGGCTGAGCCGGCATAGGCATATGAAAGAACCCTACATAATCAAATCCAACTTTTGCTAGAGTTTCATCATAAAGTTTTCTTCCTCCGCCGTATTCCATCCATCCCATTACTTCTTGAGATGACATACCATACGAAGGTCCAGTTCCGAAAAGGGATGCGGCAGCATTTTTACCATACCAATATGCAGTCACCCAGTGACCCATATCAACTACGCCAGAACTTACTGCTTGTCCAATTTCTGAAGTTTTTACAATAGCGCCAACTGGTTGAAGATCGATCTTAAGTTCTCCACCAGACATGTCGCCTACCATTTTTGCATAGTCGCCAGCCATTTCGAAAAATATATTAGCTCCCGAAGGCCAAGCTGCTTGCATCTTTAAAGTCATAGGGGCTCCGAATGCAATGTTAGGCATTGCAACTGAAGCTGC
>Ga0308010_1001309_pt1 | contig 13957 bp, 17 predicted proteins | sample Neamet129_FD_202368 | JGI IMG/M metagenome (GOLD analysis project Ga0308010, IMG submission 202368) | Marine microbial communities from water near the shore, Antarctic Ocean - #129 | ecosystem: Environmental > Aquatic > Marine > Unclassified | place: Southern Ocean | collected 2014-07-24 | reverse complement strand
TTATAAATGTCGATTGGACATCAGAAGACATAACTTACTCCTTAATTAACCTACTGTGGAAATAGGCGTGCCTACAGAGGTTGCCATCCATACTTGCTTACCACTAGTTACCGCAGTTATACAAGTAATACGGCACCTAGACCCTATTCCTGAACCAGCTACAAAGGTAAACGTATCACCTGAGTTTGTAATAACGGGGTTAGCCGCAGTACCTGCTGCTAGTTGTGTTTGAGCCAAGAAAGTACTGCCTGTTGAAGCAGGGATAGCAATAGTCGTTGTTTTACCAGAACCTACAGCGGTAGTTACTAAGAAGTCAAAATACGCGCCTTCTGTTGCAGTAGCTGAAGCAGGTAAAGTAATAACATTATCTAAAGTACCGTGAATTAGTACAATAGCACCGGAATCAGATATAGATAGAGTATCGGAGACTGCCGCTGTGGCTTCCCAAGTTTTTACTACAGAGCGTTTAGCTTTAAGGGTTCCGCCAATAGAAGCGTTGTTGCCATAAGTAGAGTTGGTAGTAAAAGCACCGGTCGCGCCTTTGGTTACATCGGTAAATCCGTTTTCAGAACGGACCGCACCAGAAAAAGTTGTGTTAGCCATGAGTGTTTCTCCTGTCTTGGCAAATGTCAGTCAAAAAAAACGACTGTCAGGGTTTGTGTTCAATTTTACTATACCGCAAAAAAGAAAGGGCGGCAAGTGCCGCCCTTCCATAACAACATAGGCTTACGCCGCGCCGGGAGTACCGAACACAGAGCGCCAATCAGATACGCCGAAGCTGTATCTTTCACGGGCTTTAAAGCGCATATTGCCGGTGTCAAAGTCTCCTTCCATTGCCGTCTTAATAGGCGAACGGTTGAAGTATTTGAAGCCGTTTGGAGCATCAGTCTTGATAAAGTATGCATCTGAATCAGTTAGGAAGTGGTTAACCACTGCGCCTTCCGGCAACATTCCCATGTTCTTCATTGCATTATTATCATTGTCTGCGGTACCACTGCGGAGGTTAGAGTTGATTACTCGCTCTGCAATAAATTGCAGTTCTTTCGGAATAATCAGCTTCATGCCACGTACAGCGATCTTCAGACCACGCTCGTCAGTCAGACCAGCAATGTCAATCAGCATTTGCTCAAGAGAAGTCTCGTTGAGGTCAGCCGGAGTAGCCAGAAGATTAGTCTGGTTACCTGACAAAGATGGGTGAGCAGCAGAACACAGGGCCGCACCGTCGCCAATCGCACTAGAACCTGTCGAGAACGCATTGTTCAAGATAGAAGCCGCTTTGATTTGCTTGGTTTGAGCCATGGAACGTGCCAGAGCTTTGGTATAGCGTGATGCTAGTCGATCATAAAGATTATCTTCAATCGCTTCTTCAGTAATAGAGAAAGCAAGTGCGATAGTCTCGTGAGAGTAACGTGCAGTGTAAGTCTCTTGTGCATCGTCAAAGCTGACGTTTCCGCCTTCATTTTTAACGGGTGCAGTTGAGAAACCACCGAGCATTACTTCTTCTTCAAAAGCACGGTCGGAAGACTCTTCTTCAAAAATCTCCGAATGCTCGTTTTCGTAACGGTCGTATTCCAAGCCGAACAAGGCATTAAGGCCGGGTTCAAGCTCTTTCGCTAATTGTGCGCGAGAAATAGCCATGGTATATCCCCCTTAAATGCCTGTTGATGTCGCATTAGTCTGCGAATCAAAACGGCTAGTAGGTGAGTTGAAATGAGCATTGATGCGAACAAGCATCGGCAGACCAGCCGCAGTAACGTCTTCGTTACCCGCATCGTCCATAATACCCACAATTCTTAACGGCAGGGTAGCCGTAGTTGCAATGGTGCTTACACCCAACTGAGAGTTGGAAGACCCTGTGTTTGTTGAACCCGTTCTAGCAGACGTTCCCAGACTAGCATTAGCAAATACAGCCGCTTGTGCAGTGGCTACATCTGTTAGTGTTGCGTCTGAAGACACCTTAAAGATTTGCATTGGGTCATCCGCAACAAAAGCTTTAACTTTGTGGTTAGTATCTACACTCACAGAGTTAGAACCGGGCCAGTAGTTAAGAAAGGTCGGCTTCTTTGTTACGCTATCAACATATTCTACGCCCATCAGTACACCTAATGCTTGTGTAGTTCCACCATCAGTAGCACCAGCGAAGGTGATAACACCTGCGGCTAAAGGTACAACTATTCCATACTGGAAAATAGCATTAGTGTTGTCGCTTGCGATTTCATACTGGGTTACACCAGTAGAGTTAGCACCGCTTCCGACTAGACCAACAGGGCGAAGACCATAGGCAGTATTTGAATTTGCCATAAAAGTATTCTCCTAAAAGTAAACGGCTATCACTTTCGTGAGCCGCCAAAAGTTACACGAGATTGACGATCCGGTTTTGAAATCGCCATGGATGAATGTGCGTTCTCTCGCAACATATCTGAATCAACTGCTTCCATCTGATCGCGGTTTCTGCCATTAAAGTAGGCAGTTCGCTCGGCAACAGTTTCTACGGGGATACGTGCAAGAAGTAGTCCGCCTACTCCAAAAACACCTTCGTATTTACCTGTATCAACAACGGGGGACTCGAAATCGGGGTATTCGTCCTTACGGACCAACTCCCAACCTTCCCTCATTTTAGCACTGACGTTCTTGCTATCGTTAAATCCTCTGGTTTCAGCACGAATCCAACGATGCTTAAATCCGTCAGGGGCAGGTGGTGCCTCTAACATTGACGGGGGAGCCCAAGGCTTACGCACCGCCTTTTTGCCCCTTTCTGTACTAGCGCGAGAAGCCCTTTTGATGGGTGCATCAAACTTTTCTGTATTATCACTCATTTTATGTCTCCTTCACGTATTTCGCGTATTCTTCAAGCGGCACACCCAATTTTTTTGCTATTGCAATTTGGCTCGGGGTGAGTCGAACCTGTCTTTTCCCACTGCGCCCTGTAGTTTGTCTAGAAGCAGATGCCACCGTCTGGGCGTTACGGTTTCTCTGTTTACCAAATTTATGAGGGAATTCTCCCTTAATTCTTTGATCTAATTCAGTATAGTACTCATCTGACTTAGGGTCAAACTGTTCTTCTTCAACAAGTCGCTTGTGAATTCCAAACGCGGCATAAGTCATAGCCTCGTCTTGACCAAACCAATCGTTCTTTGCCGCCCAATCTTCCGCCTTTGGGTCAGGACGTTTAGGTTGAGGCTGCTGTTGCGGCATAGGCGCTTGCAGTTGAGCCTGTTGTTGCGCGGCAACTTGACGTTGATAACGCTCTTGCTGAATACGAGCCTGTTGAGCCCGGTCATTTTCTATCGCTAAACCTGTTAAAGCTTTCTGAGCTTCAACTGCGGCTCTAGTATCACCGATCTCCATAGCACGAGATAAGGCTTCTTCTGCCGCGGCAGATTGAGAGTTAACACGTGTAGAGTACTCATTAACGTACTGAGTGTCTAAGTTAGACATCCTAGTCTTTATAGTGTCTGCTTCTTCTTTAACTTTTTTAGCGTAACTAAGGGCCTCGTTTTCACGCCGCTCCGCCTCACGCATTTTCTTAGTAAGTCGATCTATACGCTTTTGCGTAGAAGTGTCGGCTTTCTGAAACTGGTCTTCGCTAGATTCGGTGTTGTCTTCGGTACCATCCTCAACGCTTACTTCAATTTCTACGTCTTCTACCTCAGATACATCTAGCTCTACTGTATTTTCTTTACTCATATTCTACTCCTTAAAAATGCAATACGTCTTCGGGGCTGAGAATTTTAGCTAAAACTTCGTCATCGTTAAGAATCCGAACTTCGCCCCCATCAATAGAAAAACGTGATCCGGCATAACGTGCAAACATTACCCAATCTTTTTCTTCACACCACGGACCTGTAGGGAATTTCTCGGGGTCTTTGTAGGCGAGAGGACCAACCTTTAAAACGTAGCCGACTTGCGTCGAAACGTGCTGTTGCTCCATCATTTGATCAGGTAGATAGATTCCACCCTCAGTTTGACCTTTGCCACGGTATGGAAGAATTAATATTCTCCAGCCAGTAGGTGAAGGCAATCTTTCTAAAAGGCTTTCGCCAATGTTTTCTGGTCGCAAAAAAGGTTTTTCTGCGTAAGCATCTTGAAGGGTTTCTGCATCTTTCGGGGTTTCTGCATCTTTTGTAACAGCCTCGGTTGCCTGTTCTTTTTCCGATTCTAACTGGAAAGCGGCACTCGGGGCGGCTGAAAGATCAATTTTTGAATCAGTCATTACTGCGCTCCTGTTTGTCTAGCAGGTGTTTTAGTTCCTGTTCCACGTGATTGAGGGATTCCATGTTTCCCATAAGCTCACGATATTGCTCCATCGACTTAACATTGCCATACATCATTAAATCTACAATGCCTTGCCTTCTATCCCTAATGATCCGGAATACTGCTTCCGCGGTATGTATCTCATCCATTCTTATATGCCCGCATATTGTCTGTTAAAGTAGTAGTTTATCCTAGCATATCTTATACAGGCGGGGCTACCAACTTTTTAAATATGTGACCACTCTTTTCCTAACCACAGTAAGGCTTCCGCCTCTCTTCGACGAATAAGTCCGTCTAGGACATTACCGCCCGCTTTATTCCATCGTTTTAATTGATGAGGGACATCCGCAAAATCACCAGAATTAAGCCTAGTCCGCAAAGTGCTTTCCCGTAAGTTGTTTGGACCGAGATTGAATGTCCAAGCCACAAGCGCATCGAACTGGTTTTGATCCAGAACTGGGTCAATATATTTAAGTACATATCCTTCAAATTCATTTAAATCCTCCTTTAACAAGTCGTCTGCCGACTCCTGTGTTATTTTATCGCCAGAAACAACTCCCGCAGTGTGCCCGTAGCCTATAGTCCAAACCGCGGCACTGCACTGGTATGCTTCTAGCTTGCATCCTTCAAACTTTTTTATTAACGCAGTACCTTCTCCGCTAGTTTTCACCTTACTTCTCCCTTGATACTTTCTGAATCTTTTCAACGGTACGCATACCGCCAAGACCGAGCATACCTAAAAGCACAGGCATCATCTCAGACATCTGTAACAGAGGTATGGCTATGTCACTACCGGCTAATGCCAAACCAAAATTGCCCATAGGGATCAGGATGTAGTTTGAGGCCATGCCGATTACAGTCACCCATCCCACGGCTGGTCGCCATCCAGCTACAAACATAGATTTTGAGGCCGCTTCGACCTTATTGACCTCTAACTGTCCCTTGGCGAGTTCTTGAGCATGGCGCTCGGACATGGTGGCTATCTCGTGTGCCAAGGCGTTTTTGGTATCTTTGTCTTCGATAAACTTGTCGAGTAAGCCAGATACTGGCCCTATAAGTGCTTGCAACATAGTTACTTCCTCGTCATATAGGCAGTCGCGCCAAAAAACATTCCGATCACACTGGCCTGAGACAGAAACAGCATGTCACTTAATGAAGCTATAGTAGATAATCTTGATTCGGGAATGAAAGGCATTATAGGAAGCAGGGCATAGACGCACATACTAACCATAGCGACCCACGCCATCTTTCTTTGTGAGTCTGCCTTCTCTTCCCTGATAGTCTGATCAGCCATCTCCGTGTGACGAGCAATTTCCTCGTCAGTGACGATGCCATCGTTATCTAAGTCAAACTCAGAGTACTTGCTTTCTTTCTCTAGTCTTTTCGGTGTCATTGTCTGTCAAACACCTTAATAACTTCCATAGCGTACCAGCCCCCTGCGCCAAGGACGGCAAGGAACAATACCCCAAGAATGTTCTTTATCATTTCATCTCGTTTGGTTATAGCCCTGTTCTTGGCTAAACGAGCCTTCTCGCGGCGCTGTTTGTCATCCATAAGGGATTTGTGCTGAATGGCAAGCATGTCTCGCCAGACCTCTCGCGGAGTGCATTTCTTTAGTTCTTTTTCTTTCTGACGGATATCCTGCTTAACCCAAGCAAGCTCAAGAGCCTCCTCCTGAGTAATGATATGGTTACCTTCTTTGACATCTGTTTCGATCTGCTCTACAGCGGCCTTGCTTTTTGTTAAGCCGTCAAAAACCCCCGACAGCCCCGTTAAGTGACTCCCGCTTTCCTTGACAGTAGATATCCCATCGTTAAGCGCCTTGAGTATCCCTACTACGGCGGAAATTTCTGCGATCATTCAAACTCCTACGCAGGCATCCACTTAAACAAAGCTATCGCGCTTATAATAAACGGATACATGCTAAACATTATCAACTCAAGCCTATCAAACCTTTTGGTTCCAGACTCTAAACGCTTTTCTATGTTTTCGTACCTAATACTGCATTCTTTTTCATGCGATTCAAGTTTCGCAATGGTGTCTTTTACTGTAGCCAACTTTACCCTCCACCAAACAAATTGTTTGACACAGGTTGTTGTACTGGTTGCTCTACGGGTTCTACAGGTTGAGCTACCTCGGGCTGTTGTACAAAAGACCCTATTCCACCTTGAAAAGGATTGGCCTGCACCGGAGGTGCTACCGTAGTAGCAAAAGGGCTTACCTGCGGAGGTGCTACCGTAGTAGCAAAAGGGCTTACCGGCGGAGGTGCTATTGCGTTGACAGGCTGAGTCAAGAAAGGGTTCGCCTGTGGTGCAACCGGAGAAATAGGTGTTCCACCCGGGTTAGTAGCGTACTCGGGGAAAACGGGGTCATAAACCGGGGGAACGTAAGGCTCGGGGGCTTTTGGCACAGAACCAGTATCTTTTGGTGCGTTAGGGTCTTGAAACCGTAGCCCATATTGAGACATTGGATTGATGTTTTTGGGATCATTAGGGCGAGTAGCAGAGTACTGCCTAAGTGGGTCTAGGTTGCTGGTATCCATATTGCGAATAGCCGCACCCATTTGATCATCCACTTTGCCCGTTTCAGGGTCAATTGTCCTACCAAACTCATCGTAAAGCGCACGACCTTCACTGTCGTAAAAACCGTAATCTTCGCCGTCGGGACCAACTGGGGCAAACCTAGCGTCTGCGCCATATCCCGTACCCGGTATTTTTTGACCGGGATTTAATAAAGTTCCTGCACCCGTTTCAGGATCGGTGTAATTAAATACCCCTTGTCCCGAACCATCCGTAGCGGGTTGCCAAGATAAGGAGGTGGTTGACTGACCTTCTGAGTAGCTATTGTAAAAATAGCCGTCAGGTACTCCGTCTCCGTCCGAGTCCAAATCGAACATGGGCCCGCCAGTACCCTGATTACCGACTAATTGACCGTCAGAGGTGTAAACGGCCTTACCATCTTGACCTACAAATAAAGAGCCTAATCCCGAACTTACCTGTGAAGTAGGGTCGGCAGTGCCAGTAGTTCCAGTAGTTCCAGTAGTTCCAGTAGTTCCAGTAGTTCCAGTAGTTCCAGTAGTGCCTGTACGACCGTCATCTACGTTACCGACTGCGGGGGGAATACCGTCCGGGTTATTGCTACCGCCACCCGCCGTACCAGCCCTTTCTCTAAACCACGCCGTTTGCTCGGCATCGGTCATTTCGTCCCAGTTAGGTGGGAAATTAGGAAGGCTAGACAAGTCTATGTTAAACACTTTACTTACAACCCATGTAGCCGCCGCCCTTAACAGCGGCACCCATGCCGCGAGCAGTCATGCGAGTCATAGTAGTAGGTATCTTTACTTCAGCAGTCTTGCCATAAGGAATACGGCCTTGACCCTTAATATCAGCGTAAGTAGTGGCCTTTGGAGCCGCCTTCGGAGTGTTAGTTACAATGCTTACTTTAGATTTCATGTTATTGCCCCTGCTGTTTAATAAATTCGCGCTCTCTTGCGGCATCAATACGAGCCGTTGTCTGCGCTTTTTGTGCCTCAATCCTTTCGCCAAACTGGCGGTTACGCATCTCAAGCGCCTGCGCGTCGAGTTGGACCTTGGTCTGATCAATCTGTGCGTCAGCCTGTTCAGACTGAGCTTTAAGTTCTAGCTCCTGTTGCTTCAGTGCAATCAATGGGTCCGGACCTTGCTCTTGTCCGCCTGTTGCTATCTGCTCAGACAGTTGCTTGAGTTGTTGCATACCTTCCGCAATGTATTGTGCTGTCATGGCTTCCATCTCCAACATCTCCTCCGGAGTAGCTGGCGCGCCTTGATTGCCCATAACCTTCTGCATGTAAGCTACCGAAGCCTGCTCTTTAGCCGCAATCTGGATATGCTCCATTACGTGTTTCTGCAATGTTATCGCAACTGGAGGCAATTGACCAACCATAGGCGTATTACCAAATACCAAGTGAGCCATAATGTGGGCCTGATGGTCCTGACCTTCAAAAGCCTGTAACTCCAACATATCAAGAGCGTTAATGTTCTCTTGTGCAGGGTCCATGGGCCGTGGGTCGGGAGTAGCCTTCATAATCCGATCTAAATCAGTCACGCCCATCGCTTCATACATGTCACGATAAACTTCGTGCAAGTTATGTAGCTCTGGTGCCGCAGTAGCAAGCTGTAGCTTACTCTGAGCAAGAGCAATGCGTTGCGCCTGACTAAAGATGTTCGGGTTACTTACCGGTATGATATCGACCCGCGAATCAAAGTCCGTAGCCATAACGGTGCCGTCAGCACCTGCAACCTCAAATGGATACTCCGCTGGGAGACTCTCACCCATAACTCGGGCCAGAATCTTAAACTCAACACGCATGGCATAATGCAGACGCTTATGCACCGCACTCATTACACGCGAGCCCTGCTCAAGCATCGCTATTGTAGTTCCAACTGCCGCCTGCTGATTACCGTCGCCCACCTTCATATCGGTGATAGTAGCGAACCGCTGACCGGCCTGAACAACAAAACCTAACAATTGATACAGCGTCTGATCCGGTCCCTTAAACGGTAACGGCATCAAGCTGTCTCGGATCGCACCACCGGGTGCATCAACATCCCTAAACTCACCGGGCTGTAGAGGCTCATCGTCGTCCCTGATCCGTAGGCCGCGGGCCTTGAATCCTGCTGGGAGGTTAGACAGAGTACCGGCATCGATAAGCTGACGTAGTGCAGAAGTAGCTGTGCGAGACAAACCACCAATAGTGTGGATCAAACCAAGGCCGTAGAAACCAAAACCGGGCAAGAACTTGTAATGAACAAAATATTGTATCTTCTTCTTTAACTCGTCATCTTCTCGGTAGTTTCTACGTATAGATAGTATCTGTCCGTTATCTTGGGAAATAGTAACCAGATAAGGAACCTTAATGCCGATAGGCTCACCGTCATCGTCTAATTCTTCGTAGCCCTCAATCTCTAAGTCAGCATGTACTTCTAAAAGAGTGCAATCGTAATCAATGTTAGACGGCTCAAGACCATCCAAATAGTTGATTTCTTTACGTACAGAATCTAACTCGCCCTGTGAAGGCAAGACATCTATATCCAAATACTGACCGGCATACTGCTTCTTACGCAGATCATTCAACGACATGCGTACAACTTGAGTAATGTTAGGACAGGTGTCTAAATCAGAAGTCTCATAAGGAACCACGAGATTCTCAGCAGGGATAAACTTACTTACCGCACGGCCCAGAGTCTCATCGTAATAAACCTTCTTAAAGGTACTTCCGGCCAAGGGCAGATAAAACAACATCTGGTCCATATCCGGGGTGTAATCTTCCATTACATTCGTAATGTAGTAATTCATAAAGGTCTGAACACGCTGCGCCTGATCTTTCTTAGCACGTGTGTCCTTACCCAAGGAAACTGTTTTGACGGGACCAGTAGCAGGTAGAAGCTCGTTAAAGGCTTGCGCTTGGAATTGTGTAGCGGCCTCGGCTAATAGTGGGTGAGTCACGCCCGACGCGCCACGGAACGGTTGCTCGCGCTCCTCGTAGTTGAATCCAAGCAACTCTAGGCCATTGGCGTAAGTCTCTTCCCAGTCCTGACGGCTGGCTTTGTTAGCATCAAACTGATCTAGAAGCTCGCTGGCAATAGCGGCAAGCTCGCGGTCCGGCATCTCTTCCGCTAAGTTAGCGTAGAAGTCATCACTAGAGCCGCGCTCGTCCTGCGGATCAAAATCTATTGTGACACCACCGTCGTCTTCCTGAATAATCTCTATCTCAGGGGAACCTTCAATGTCGGAGTTTCGGACTAGGGGCTCACCCAAATCCATAATCTCTAACTGCACTTCCGCATCTAAATCATCTGGATCAATCTGAGATGGAATATTGTTATCCATCAAAGAACCTACACCTTTTATTTCATTAGCCATCTATTATTCCTCCGAAGAACGGCCCATTATAGCGTCTAATTGCTCTAATATCTCCGGTTCAATGTCGGAGGCATCTCTTTCTGATTTTACAGGAAGTCCGGCCTGACGCATAATTTTAGCGGTAGCCGCGTTTTTCCTGCTGTTTTCAGGGGCCGTGGGCCGTGGTCTGTTCATAATTTCACCTATTCCATCCTCAGATGTTCCACGTGGAACATTCTTTTGTTCTATGTTTAAGCTCTTTAGACCTTGATTCATAAGTCTTTGTCGATCTCCCGTATAACCCTCACCCTCCTCTTCGAAGGCTCTAAGGTCAAGAAATCGCTCCATTATCTCTTCTTCAGTGATTTGTGGAACATTGCGTTGATACTCCACAAGGTCTGGGTTAGCCTCGGCATAATCCCGGTTGATCAATGTCCTCGGCTCGGCGGTACGCATGAGCTTATACTTTGAAATCTCGTCTGGGTTAGCCGTGGAATCCATAAAGTAATCGCTGTCATAATCATCTTCTGTGAGTAGCTCCGCTCGACGCTTACCAAAAATGCTGTCGGTAACACGCATTTCATAAAGGTCGTCTAAAAGCTCTTGCTTAGTAGGCGTGTCTTCTAAACCAAAAAAGTCTGCTATACCTCCTTTAGCGGTGTCCAACATGCTCGGACCTTCCCCATTAGCTAAGTTAGCTAATTCCCGCTTCACATCTCTGTCAGGTCCGCGGATGCCTTTATCAAACTCTTCAAAAACCATTTGAGAAGCGACCGACTTGTTAGCGGGCAGACCACCACTTTTGTAGGGACGCTCGGTGATATCCAGTAATACGTTTTTTTCTAATCCGGAAGGTAGCTCGGCATCTTCGCCCCTTTGCAATTTTTCATACTTCTGATAGTTGGAAAAAGTAAAATAGCCTGTCTCAGGGTCTTCCAACAATTCCTTACGGTATTTTCCCGCATAGACCATCAACGCTTGTTTATACTCTAAGGGCGTTTGAGCGTTTATGATAGACATTGTGTAGAGGGGCTTTTCTTCTCTTATCCCAGAGCGGTGGTAAAACTCGTGAGCCAGTGTTTGAGGGTCCATGCCACCCGGCCCTATCGTAAATATCTGATCGCCCTCCGTAAACATCTCTGGATTGCTGGAAATATCTGGCGTAGGGCTATCACCAAAAGCCTTCTCGTATTGTGACATACGGTCGTAGATAGCATTCATCTGATTCTCAGCGGGGAAAAAGTCAGGCCGACTGATGTTGCCGGACTTTATTACCGAAAAACTTCTGTCTCCAACTACTTCAGGAACATACAGCCCATGGAGATTGGACCTTTTGTCGCCAGTACCCAGACTAGTAACCCTCTGCATATCGACCGGAAGGGCATAACCAGACCGCTTCGCTACCTCAACCGCGGCCTCCGAATCACCCAAAGACATGGCCTGATAAACATCAAGCGGCTTCATGCCACTTACCGAAGCCGTCTCTAATGCATCAAAATAATTACTGCCCTCAATCTGGTCCGGGTAGTTTTCCGCCATGTACGCATCAAAAGCCATACGCTCGGGGTTATCTGAATTATATAAGGGACCCGCAGAAACCGTCACAGTATCTACGTTCTGGGAATAGGAGGGTTCAGCCATCAGTGCGACTCGCAATTATTGTCAATAATATACCTGCATCCTACCAGAGTTCTCATCATCTTCCCAATCATCTGATGGCAACTGAACAAAATTGCCCTGACGATAACGCATCAAAGCCTGTGTCATGCTATCAACCAAATCGTCATGCTCACCATTTGGAAATGCCGCAACCTCCTCAACTAACTCATCCGCCCAAGTAGTGTCAGGGACCCACACCATCCCAGCTTCAAATAATGGCGATACCGAGTGAACCCTAGTCACTTTATCATTACCCCTAGATGGCGTGAAGTTAACAACCGGAATCCCCATACTTCTCATCTCCTGAGTCAGAGGGGTACCGCTCGCTTTTGCCTCCACTATGACGGTGTCGGGGTCCCAAAATCTATACTCGTCCAACGCTATCTGCTTCAACTCCGGAAAATCCCAGCGACCCTTCTTACTATCCAACAGAATTAAATTAGGACCAGAACCACCCTCATTCGGATAAAACACACCCCACGTAGTAATCGCACTGTAATCCGCCGTCTGCTTCTTACTAAACGCCGTATCGTAACTCTGGATCACATACTCCAAATTAGGGACCGCCTTCTTCTCCCACGTGCGCCACCACTCCCGCTTGATAATCGCGTTCTCTTCACCCGTAGGGTTCTGCTGATACTGCGCGTTCCATTTGCTCGGAGGGATAGATGCGCGGACCGCGGTCAAATCCTCAATGCTCCAATACTCCGGCCAACACGCCGAGCCATCTTCAAAAATAGCAGGCAACTCGACAACCTCCCACTGATCCGCCAACGGGTCCTTCGCCATCGCACGTAACAACTGACCCGTCATGTCCTTCTCAGACCAACGAGTCTGAACTAATACAATGGCACCACCCGGCTGTAAACGCTGTCGAGGACCACCCGTATACCAATCCCACGCATCATCAAAACCAGCATTCGACATCGCCGTCTGCTCCGAGTGCGGATCATCAATAATAATTAAATCACCACCACGACCCGCGAGATTCGACCCAACGCCCACGGCATAATACATTCCGCCCACAGAGGTATCCCAACGGCCCGAGGCCTTACTGTCAGATGCCAAATGTACATTGTTAAAAACTTCTCTGTACTCGTCCGAATCCAAAAGGTTCTTAGTCTTACGACCAAAGTTAACCGCTAACTCAGTCGTGTGTGTCGCTTGAATGATCTTCATCCGCGGATTACGGCCCATCATCCACGCAGGAAATAAGAACGACGCAAACTCACTCTTCGTGTGCCGCGGTGCCATGTTGATAATCAAACGCTTTAGTTCGCCGCTCGCGACCCGCTCAAGCTTGTCCGCAATAACTTTGTGATGACGACCAGCAATGAACTCGGGCCACATATTTTTAACAAAAGGCAAAAAGTTATTTTTACACGCCTCGTTCTTTTCCAATTGTGCTAAACGCAATTCTAATTTTAATTTTTTATCTTCTGACACAGGATTCATTGACACTTCTCCGGGGGACCCTAGCGAAAAATATGGGACTTTAGACGCTAATATAAGACAGTTAATCGCGATTTGAAAGCCATACCTCACATTTCTGTAATATTTGCGCGAAACATGGACCTTGCTACCGTCTGGCACGTGCCCGCGGGGCGCGAGCGGTGGCGCGAAATGTCCGGTTTTTGTCCCGGTTAAACTGACCCGATATGCTGGGGACCCTAGCGAATTTATGCGGTCATCGGCCAGCGGTCCGGCGGTCAGCGGCCAGCGGTCCGGCGCAACTGGTCCGCGGATCACGGCCCACGAATCACGGCCCGCGGTTCTCGGTGCGGTAGCTGCGCGACGTGGTAGATTTTCCGGTAGGTTTCAGGCCATGGGTCAGGGGCCGCGGCCGGCTTGTTTAACTGGTAAACACAACGGCGGGAGTTATCCACAATGGCGGGCTAGTGCTGGTGATCAATTATTAACCAGTGCGGCGCGCAATCGCTTGCGGTTGCTGAATAGTTAACATTGGACCTGGGAGGGATAACTATGTGGATAACTCGGGTTTATTTGGGGCAATAAAAAGCCCGCTGTTTTAAGAGCGGGCCAGTCGGGAGCGGCTGGGTTTAGCTGTGGGTGTGGCCGTCGGTTTCAAGCGCAAGCTTAATATAGCCAAGATCAATTTGAATTGCGCCATCACAGAATGGTATTAGTGCGGTGCAATCATCCA
>Ga0308010_1001308_pt1 | contig 13957 bp, 10 predicted proteins | sample Neamet129_FD_202368 | JGI IMG/M metagenome (GOLD analysis project Ga0308010, IMG submission 202368) | Marine microbial communities from water near the shore, Antarctic Ocean - #129 | ecosystem: Environmental > Aquatic > Marine > Unclassified | place: Southern Ocean | collected 2014-07-24 | reverse complement strand
CTGGCAATTCGAGTAAGTTAGCTAAACTGGAAGTCATGCTGAGTCGATGGGGAGTCAACTTCGGCACTTCTGCGATCACCGTGATATCAACGTTCACTAGATAGTGTTGGCGCGCGCGCATCATTGTCAGCACCTCCCCCAACAGATCACTGCTTGCTGCTTCTGCAAACTTAAGGTCTGTATCTGGGAAGTGCAGCCCTATATCTCCCTCGCCTAGCGCACCAAGAATTGCATCACAGACTGCATGTAAAATCACATCTCCATCGGAATGTGCAACCAAACTCATCTTATCTGCCAGCACGACACCCGCTAAGATAAGCGGCTTTGCCTCAACATACTCAACCTCGAAGCGGTGCACGTCATAACCATGCCCTATCCGCATATTATTGGGATCCATTGTCACTCGCCTGATTTTTTAAAATATGACTTGCCAAAACCAAATCTGTCTCGTGGGTTATTTTAATGTTGTCTTTGCTACCGGCAACCATTATAGGCTTAAAGCCAGCGAGCTCCATGGCTGCCGCCTCATCAGTCACCTGCTCACCGCTAGTCACGACGGACTCGATCGACTCCTTTAACTGGGCAAAACGAAACATCTGCGGTGTAAATGCATTCCAATAAGAACCTCGATCGACAGTTTCAATCACGCCTCTTTCTTTATCTATTCGCTTAAGGGTATTTTCCACAGGATAACCTAACAGTCCACCTATGGGATGTAGCGACACTTTCTGAATTAAATTTTCTATATCGGAAGTGTGTACGCAAGGCCTTACAGCATCGTGAACTAATACCCAATCATCTTTGTCTGCGAGCTCTGTCAGAGCAACAATACCATTTAGTACTGATTGGTAGCGTTCGTCTCCACCCCTAACAGTTATGATGCGGCTTTTGAATTCTTCAGCAATCGACTCATGCAATTTAGCCCAATGACTGTCCTCGGGGTGAATCACGACGACAATTTTTTTAATTCTGCTGACCGCACTCAATCGGCGCAATGCATGCAAGAGTAGTGGATTTCCATCAATGGATAAATATTGCTTCGGGATGGTGGATCCCATGCGACGACCAATGCCTGCGGCCGGCAAGATAGCCCATATTGTCATAGTCAGGTCTTCTATATTGTAGAGTTAAGGAAGCCTCTGATTATTTCTGGGCAGGCACAAGCAGATAGAATGTTTCGCCCTTCTCAATCATGCCAAGTTCAGAGCGCGCCCGCTCTTCTACAGCCTCAAGCCCATTCTTAAGGTCAAGCACTTCGATCTCAACCAAGCGGTTACGCTGCTCTAGCCCTGCATTGTTAACTCGCTGTGCTTCTACTTCCAGCTCCAGCATATTCAACGTGCGCACGCTATCTTCACCCAGCCATAGCTGATATTGCAGAGTGATGAAAGCAAACCCAAGAAATCCAAATATTATTTTCATAAGCCTTTTACCGAGATCGAAGGCGCAAAAAAATCGACTTCCGCGTGTTACATACCCATTAAGCAAAATCCATTCAGAGGCAGCGTTATTTCCAGCACTGTTCATCCCGTGAATTTAGAAAATTCCTTGATGCCATTGAATATCGATCTGCCACCTAACTCTTCTTCAATTCTTAGCAATCTATTGTACTTCGCCACTCTATCCGAACGACACAGTGAGCCCGTCTTTATCTGTCCTGCGGCGGTAGCCACTGCCAAATCGGCTATGGTGGTATCTTCGGTCTCTCCGGAACGGTGAGAAATCACCGCCGTATAGCCCGCACCCTTTGCCATATTGATGGCTGCCAGCGTCTCGGTTAGCGTTCCAATCTGGTTAAACTTGATCAGAATCGAATTCGCGATACTTTCGCTGATCCCACGCTGAAGTATTTTGGTATTAGTGACGAACAAGTCATCCCCTACTAACTGAACCTTATCGCCTATCTGGGCTGATAATTTAGCCCAACCTTCCCAATCGCCCTCATCCATGCCATCTTCGATGGATAAAATCGGATAATTCTCAGCTAAACCCTGCAGATAATCGACAAATTGGCCAGAGTCGTAGCTCTTCCCCTCACCCTTAAGCACGTATTTTCCATCTTCATAGAATTCTGAGGCCGCACAATCGAGCGCTAAGTGGATATCAACACCCGGGCGGAAGCCTGCCATTTCAATAGCTTGCAGGATACAATCAAGCGCCGCTGCGTTCGAAGGAAGATTGGGGGCGAACCCGCCCTCGTCTCCTACAGCGGTGCTGAGACCCTGCTTCTTAAGCACAGACTTCAGAGCATGAAATATTTCAGCACCATAGCGCAGCGCCTCACTGAAGCTAGCTGCACCGGTTGGCTGAACCATGAACTCCTGAATATCAACGTTATTATCGGCGTGCTCGCCACCATTCACGATATTCATCATCGGGACAGGAAGCGAATAATTTCCAATGTTGCCGTTCAATTGAGCGATATGTGCATACAGAGGCCGGCCGGCATCAAGTGCTGCTGCCTTGGCTGCCGCGAGTGACACTGCTAAAATTGCGTTCGCACCAAACTTGGCCTTATTCTCTGTGCCATCGAGCTCCAACATTACTGCGTCGAGAGCTTCCTGGTCTGCTGCATCCTGCCCTATCAAAGCCTGCCTAATTTCAGTGTTCACGTTCTGAACAGCCTTCAGCACACCCTGGCCGAGATAGCGTGCTGGGTCTTTATCTCGCAACTCCAGCGCTTCGCGCGAGCCCGTCGATGCACCCGAGGGCGCACAAGCTGAGCCAATGACATCACTATCGAGTTCTACATCTGCCTCGATTGTTGGGTTTCCACGAGAATCAAGAACTTCTCGCGCTCTTATATTTTTAATCTTAGCCATTTCAATGCCTTGTAAATATTATGTAATCTAAAAAATGAAGGTTAAAGAACCTGAAATCTTAGGCTGTATCTAACGCAGGCAGTGACTTAATCAGGTCGTCTAAACCTTGCATCTGCTGCAAGAAAGGCCTGACAGCTTCTAATTTTAATGCGCAGGGCCCATCGCATCGCGCCGCGTCCGGGTCAGGGTGCGCCTCGATGAACAGCCCAGCGATACCTTGCGACAAACCTGCACGAGATAGCGCAGTGACATCACCCCGGCGCCCATCGGCCGCATTCGCGAGGCCGCCAGGCTTCTGTAAGGCATGCGTTGCATCGAACATCAGCGGGTTACCAAATTGCTTCATTACCGCAAAACCCAACATGTCGACAACTAAGTTGTTATAGCCGAAGCTGCTGCCACGCTCGCAGAGAATCAAGCGCTCATTGCCTGCCGACTCAAATTTCTTAAGGATATGGCCCATTTCCAGCGGCGCCAAAAACTGCGCCTTCTTGACATTGATGATCGCACCGCTTGTCGCCATCGCGACGACGAGGTCAGTCTGCCTAGACAGGAACGCAGGCAACTGGAGAATATCTGCAACTTCAGATACAGGGCCTACTTGCGAGACTTCATGAACATCTGTGATCACTGGAATAGAAAATTGCTCTTTGATTTCAGCAAGTATCTTTAAGCCCTCGTCCAAGCCAGGCCCGCGAAAAGAATCTTTTGAGGAGCGGTTTGCCTTGTCGAATGAGGCCTTGAAAACGTAAGGGATTTTAAGCTCAAGGGTGACAGCGTGAAATCGCTCGGCAACCGTCATCGCTAGATCTCTAGATTCCAGCACATTCATCCCTGCGAACAGGACAAAGGGCTGATCGTTGGCAATCGTGAAATTCCCAAGCTTAATTTGCTTTGCTGTCATGAGTAGCTACCTACCAGGTCCTTTTTTAGCATTCAGACTTGAGCATTATTAACCGCTAGCGCTGGGGATGCGACGACGGCACCCGAATCACTCTCGGACTCATGATGCGCTTTGGCAGCCTCGATAAAACCAGTGAACAACGGATGGCCGTAACGTGGCGTAGAAGTAAACTCCGGATGGAACTGACATCCGACAAACCAAGGATGATCGGAAATTTCTACGACTTCCACCAGCATGCCGTCGACAGATTTACCTACTAGCTTCAAACCAGCCTCCGACAACACGTCGATGTAGTCATTATTAAATTCGTAACGGTGACGATGGCGCTCAACAATCTCTTCCTTGGCGTAGCATTCGAACGTGGTCGAATGCTTGTCAAGAAGGCACGTCTGTGCGCCTAAGCGCATCGTGCCACCAAGATCAGAATCCTCATCACGAAACTCTGTAGATCCAGAACGCGTCGTCCATTCGCTGATAAGTGCAATAACCGGATTATCACAAGCAGGAGAGAATTCTGAGCTATGCGCATCTTTCAAGCCCGCTACATTTCTCGCGTATTCAATAACCGCAGCCTGAAGGCCGAGACAAATACCTAAGTAAGGAATTTTGTTCTCGCGCGCGTACTGAACGGTCATGATCTTGCCTTCTACACCACGCTCACCGAAACCGCCGGGCACTAAGATAGCGTCTTGATTGGCCAGCACCTCGACCCCCTTTTCTATAACGTCAGCGGAGTCAATGTAGGTTATATTCACCTTCGTTTTAGTCTGAATACCAGCGTGAATTATTGCCTCGTTCAGAGATTTATAAGCATCCAGTAGCTCCATGTACTTGCCTACCATAGCGAGATTTACTTCCTTGACCGGGTTCAGGTGCGCATCGACGACACGATCCCATTCGGAGAGGTCAGCAGGGGGGCATTCTAGCTTAAACTTGTTAATCACAATCTCGTCGAGATTCGCCGCTCCCAGAATCGAAGGAATTCTGTAGATCGAGTCAGAATCAGGCAGGGAAACTACTGCCCGGGGCTCAACGTTGGTAAACAACGCTATCTTCTGCCGCGCCGATTCATCAATCTCCACATCGGAGCGACAGATAAGGATATCCGGCTGGATACCAATCGAGCGTAATTCTTTTACAGAGTGCTGCGTAGGCTTAGTCTTTGTCTCACCAGCCGTGGCTATATAGGGTACCAGGGTCAGGTGCATGAACAACGCGCGATCAGAGCCTAGTTCTGCCCGTAGCTGACGTATGGCCTCTAGAAAGGGTTGCGACTCGATGTCACCTACCGTACCGCCGATCTCTACAAGCGCGACATCGGCATCACCAGCACCGATAATCACACGACGTTTTATCTCGTCGGTGATATGCGGAATGACCTGAATCGTGGCCCCAAGATAGTCCCCTCGGCGCTCACGTTTGAGAACCTCTTCATAGACCTTGCCGGTGGTAAAATTATTCTTCTGCAACATGGTAGTCCGGCTGAATCGCTCGTAGTGACCCAAGTCCAAATCGGTCTCTGCGCCGTCTTCGGTAACATAGACCTCACCATGTTGAAAGGGGCTCATAGTGCCCGGATCCACATTAATATAAGGATCTAGCTTTAACATCGTGATATTTAAACCGCGAGCTTCGAGAATTGCCGCAAGAGATGCAGAGGTAATACCTTTGCCTAGTGAAGAAACAACTCCACCGGTGATGAATATATAACGAGTCATTCGAGCCCCATCGGATAAGAAAATTGGTCGTGCACCAACCCATGCAGATGGAATTGTACTGTACCAGAAGCCCCTCCATAGGACAATCTGGAATATACCTACAGGCTAAGATGCACTAGCCCACACATCAGCCATTCAGGTCTGCAATGTCAGGTCGGGGGGCTCCCAATCTATTATACAACCCGGCTCCCCGCCCTTTGCTGCGGCCTCCTCACTGACGCCTAGACCGGGAATATAAACAAGGCCTTCTCCGTCATAGAGCAACGGAATACGGCTCCTCAGCCAGGTTGGGACTTCACTTTCCTGTAGAATTTTTTTCAGCTTCTTGCGAGGACGCCCTGCAAGACGACAGATCTCACCACCCCGCCTGTAGCGGATTGACAAGCTGCTGAGTTTTTCTGCACAGATTCCCTCACCCAGCGTCTCGCGAAATCGAAGCTGACCATTTTCGGGCAGCATGAGCTCTCCGGCATTTGGCAGTCCCTGCTCACGGCTTAAATCGATATCAGCCAAATCTCGCTCTATCACGTGCGACGCTAATACGTAGACACGTTCGCGAAAGCAAAAAACTTGAACATTCTCAGCTATAAATTGACCGCTACTACTCAATAAAACCGAGTTGCTTAGGTGCCGTAGCTGATTCCAACCCAGCTCCTTTACGCCGAGGCCTGCTAGCCAATAACGCAAAACATTGCGTCTTCGTGGCTCAGAAAACGCCAATAGCTTTTTCCTACACACTACGGATTCTGATTCGGCGATTACCTCGGCCAGATCTATAGCAGCTAGCTCCTGAATAAGGGCTTCGGTCTCGCTAGCGAGCACTACCGATTTCGACCAACCATCTCTATACCCTGGCCAGCGCTGCTCGATAAGTGGCAGCAAACTATGACGACAATAATTTCTATCGAAACCCTCATCTTCGTTTGAATGATCAGTGACCCATTTTAGCTTTTCAAATTCAGCATAGCTTTGTAACTCTTCTCGATCGATATCCAATAATGGACGCAGCAGCCTGCCAGTTCCCAACACTCGCCTACGCGGAATACAGCTGAGGCCGCGACTCCCAGAGCCGCGAATCAGCCGCAGTAACAGTGTTTCCATCTGGTCGTCGCGGTGGTGAGCCAGAAGTAACTCTTCGTCGTTCAAGAGAGCGGCCTCGAACTCGCGATATCGCGCCTCTCTGGCCGCATTCTCAAGGCCGGAGCCGCCTAATATTTCCACCTTGGTGCTAGCGAACTCTACTCCCAGCTTTGCACAGATACTCAAACAATGCGTCTCCCAACTCTGAGCCTGATGCTGAAGCTGATGATTGATATGAAATGCACGCAACTGAATATTCACGCCGGGCTGATCACGCAGCTTTGCCATCGCGTGCAAGAGCACTACAGAGTCCAAGCCGCCACTTAATCCAATTAGAAATTTAGACGTTGAAGCGAGCTCATTTAGAGAGGCTTCTAGCTTGTCATGGAGTAATTGGGGGGTGTAATTCATGGCCTGTGGGCATAGCAAAGCTATGTATTGGTCCATTCAAAATAAGAGAGAAGTCTATCTCCCTCGGCAATTATTTCATTATTTTTAATCTTCATATGAGCTAGCGAAGACCGGTCGACTAGCTAGATATACCATAACTCATCAGTCGCTTATAGCGCCGCTCTACCAAATCATCTAGATTCAATGCGGTTAGACGATCTAGCTGCTCTATTAGTGCAGCCTTAATGCTAGCAGCAGTTGCAGCAACGTCTCTATGCGCACCACCGAGTGGCTCAGGTATTGTATGATCTACTATGCCTAACTCTTCCAATCGCTTAGAAGTCACACCCATAGCATCAGCCGCAGCTGCCGCATGATCGGAAGACTTCCAGAGAATGGTCGCACATCCCTCCGGAGTGATTACAGTATAAGTTGAATACTGCAACATATTGAGTTGGTCCGAGACACCAATAGCGATAGCGCCGCCAGAGTTTGCCTCACCCGTAACCGTCGCAATGAGCGGCGTCTTTACGTTTGACATCATCGCCATATTCACGGCGATCGCCTCGTTAATTCCACGTTCTTCCGAATCCATTCCAGGATAAGCGCCAGGTGTATCTATAAAACTTAATACAGGAAGCCTGTATTGTTCTGCCAGAAGCACTAGCCGGCGAGCCTTTCTATAACCTTCTGGTCGAGGCATGCCAAAATTATGTCTAACTTTTTCCTTCGTTCCTCTGCCCTTCTGATGACCAATCACAACGACCGGGCGACCATCTATCTTTGCCATCCCGCCGATTAGCGCCTGATCGTCAGCAAACAGTCTGTCACCATGTAGCTCATCGAACTCTGTAAAAATGTGATCCAGGTAATCAAAAGTATAAGGTCGTAGTGGATGCCGAGCGACCTGAGAAATTTGCCATGAAGAGAGGTTCGAGTATATTTTTTCAGTGAGTTTTTTACTCTTGCCTTTCAGGTTCTGAATTTCTTCACCGATGTTCAACTCATTGTCACTACCCACCAATTTCAGCTCGCTGATCTTGGCTTCTAACTCTGCAATGGGCTGTTCAAATTCTAGATAATTAGGATCCATGCTGCACTCAATTCTTTCTGCTAGTTTGATTGTCAATATTGTCTATCTGTAACTTAACACTACCTTGTCTTTTCCGTACTCTAGCCGCAGGCGCTGAATCAAATCATCGGCAGGCGATACTGTCCACTCTTGACCCAACATTATACACCCTACGGAGTCGGCACGCTGATAGCGCACCATGACCTGACAGCCATCCCTCTCGTCTACTGCCCCCCAGGCTGCATAGCCACTTGGAGGGAAAGACTTGGGGTGCGGATGAGGGACGCTAACGCCCGAAGCAGAACTACCACCTGAACCGTTTGCAACAACTGAATCCTCGACGTCTAAACGCTCGGCTGGTTTCCGATAAGGCTCGAGAATGCGCGCGAGATGCTCACAGAAATCGATGCCAAGCGACTCCGATTCGAGATTCAATGCCACACAGCGAGCATTACGTTTACGCGTCTGGGAAAGCGTCATTATACTCTTTCCTCGACCGCGCATGCCGCCGCTGTAGTCATCGATGCTCACAGTGCATTCCACCACCATGATCACATCTTTCTGCAGCACCTCTCTATACTCTTCGTATTCTTTTGCGAACAGGGAGAATTCGAAGCGTGAACTACTATCATCCAATACTATGAATGCTATGGTATCCCCAGCCTTATTCTTCATAGTACGAACGCTATGCAGTACACCTGCGATGGTTTGGGGCCCTCTCTCCGGTCGCAGATTAACCAATCGATTCTTAGAGATATGGGAGAGCTCATCCAGAAATTCGTCAATTGGGTGACCTGATAGCCACAAGCCAAGAGTCTCCTTTTCCACCTTGAGTCGATGCTGTTCCGCCCAAGCGCGGACCTTGATATTGGAGGAACTAAGATCCGCGTTTTCTGTGCCAGCCGGTGCTATCTCTCCGAACATATCATCAACGCCGCTAGCCTGATTCCGGCTAGATTGCTCGGCTGCCTGCATGGCTTGCGGCAGTAGTGCCGAGAGCAAAGCACGGGCATAATCGAGATCGCCCTCCACCATGTTATCCAGCGCTCCCGAGCGTATCAACGCCTCCATGGTGCGTTTGTTGACGTTCTGCTTGTCTACGCGCTGACAGATATCCAATAGGTTTGTAAATGGTCTATCTTCACGCGCGGCGAGAATGCTCCCAACAGGGCCTTCTCCTAATCCCTTGATTGCGCCCAGACCATACACAATCTCGCCCTTATCGTTTACCGTGAAATTGAACTGACCAAGATTGATATCTGGAGGTACGATGGTCAATTTCATAGAGCGACATTCATTAATAAGTATTACGACCTTGTCGGTCTTCTCCATATCCGCCGTAAGCACCGCCGCCATGAAACAAGCTGGATGATGCGTCTTAAGCCATGCCGTTTGATAAGAAACTAGTGCATAGGCTGCCGAGTGTGACTTGTTGAAGCCATAGCCCGCGAACTTCTCCATCAAATCGAAGATAGAAGCCGCTAGGTCAGCGTCAATACCCCTTGCCTCGGCACCTTCTTGGAACAAAGCACGCTGCCTCGCCATCACTTCTGGGTCCTTCTTACCCATAGCTTTGCGTAAAATGTCTGCACCAGCCAATGAGTAGTTTGCGAGAACCTGGGCGATCTGCATCACCTGTTCTTGGTAGAGAATCACACCGTAAGTATTCCCGAGGACTGGCTCCAACTCCGCATGCGGATAGACCACTTGCGTCCGACCGTGCTTCCGATCGATAAAATCATCCACCATGCCCGACTGCAAAGGGCCGGGTCGAAACAAAGCTACAAGGGCAATGATATCTTCGAAACTATTAGGCACCTGGCGTTTGATCAAGTCTTGCATACCGCGGGATTCAAGCTGGAAAACCGCCGTAGTCTCGCCCTTCTGCAGTAACCGATACACGCGCCCGTCGGTTAAAGGTAGCTTAGTGATATCGACAGGAGTCTCGCCTTCTGCAGCCCTAGCATTAATCATCTTTACAGCCCAATCGATGATGGTCAGCGTGCGCAGCCCGAGGAAGTCAAACTTCACTAAGCCCGCTGTCTCCACGTCGTTCTTATCGAACTGGGTAACTAAGCCTTGACCTGATTCGTCGCAATATAGTGGAGTAAAATCCGTTAGCTTGGTAGGTGCGATAACCACACCGCCGGCATGCTTTCCGACATTGCGAGTAATGCCCTCGAGTTTATAGGCCATCTCCATGATTTCTTGCGCGTCCTCATCTGATTCGACGAATTCGCCCAACAGCGGCTCTATCTCAAATGCTTTTTTTAGGGTTATTCCGGGTTCGAAGGGAATCAACTTTGAAAGCTTGTCGGCGAGCATATAAGGTTTGCCTTGCACGCGAGCCACATCACGCACAACGGCCTTCGCCGCCATAGTGCCGAAGGTAATGATTTGCGATACCGCATCCTTGCCATACAGCTCAGTTACGTGCTGAATAACGCGGTCGCGGCCCTCTGTGCAGAAGTCCACATCGAAGTCGGGCATCGACACCCTTTCTGGGTTGAGGAAGCGCTCGAATAGCAGGTCGTACTTAAGTGGGTCCAGATCGGTAATTCTCAGCGCATAGGCTACGATCGAGCCAGCGCCCGAACCACGCCCAGGGCCTACAGGAATATCGTTGTCTTTGGACCACTGAATAAATTCCATCACGATCAGGAAGTAACCCGCGAAGCCCATCTGATTGATAACACTCAGCTCGAACTTCAGACGTTCCCAGTAGGGCTTTTCCACATCTTTCGTCACGTAGTCGGCGCCATAGAGGCTACATAGTCGCTCTCGCAGCCCCTCGGAACTCAGCATCGAGAAATATTTCTCCATGCCCATACCTTCAGGTACGGGATAGTTCGGTAAACATGGCTTGTTTAGTGCCAGCGAAAGGTTGCAGCGTTTCACGATTTCCCAAGCGTTTTCCAGCGCCTCAGGAATATCGCTGAACAGTTCCGCCATCTCGTCCCTAGTCTTTAGATACTGCTGATCAGTGTAATTGTGAGGCCGCCGCGAATCATCTAGAGTGCGCCTCGCATTGATGCACACGCGCACCTCATGCGCATCGAAGTCACCCTGATCAATGAAGCGGACATCATTCGTCGCAACCACTGGAGTGTTCGTCTCGATAGCGAGAGCGACAGCAGCATCGATATAGTCTTCCTCTTCTGCTTTGCCTACCCGCTGCAACTCTAGATAGAAACTTTCCGGGAACAATTGTTGCCATTCAGCAAGCAACTCCTTCGCTAGACCTTTTTCATCTGCCAGAAGTGCCAGACCGATATCACTGTTCTGCGCACCTGATAACGCGATCAGGCCATCGACACGCCCCGCCAATTGCGACTTGCGTAAAGCTGGCTCACTCTGACTGAGATTCTCCGTGTACAACTCGGAGATAAGTTTGGTAAGGCTAAGATAGCCGACCTCGTTCTTTACCAACAGCACGAGGCGAGTTTGTTTCGACTGATCATCGCTCTCTACCAAGACATCACAGCCACAGACGGGCTTGATGCCGGCTTTTAACGAGGAGGTGTAAAATTTAATGAGAGAAAACATATTTGCCAAGTCGGTAATAGCAACCGCTGGCATAGAAAGTTCGCGCAGTTTCGCGATAAGAGGTTTGATGGTAACGATACCATCGTTGATTGAAAATTCGGTGTGCAGTCTGAGGTGCACGAAGGGCTTATTTGGTAAATTTTCAGACATGTACAAGTACAATTATTAAGTGCGAGGAAGTCATCAATATACCTTTTTTTGATTGAAAACGGGACAAAAGTTTACCTCTTTGCCATTGCCTCCAAGACTCTAGTTACAGGCGCAAATGTGCGTCGATGAATAGGCGTTATTCCCAAGGAATCGAGCGCTGCTAGATGCGCAGGTGTTGGGTAACCCATATTGCTTGCAAAGTCATATCCAGGATATTGCCGATCCATTTCCTGCATCTCCTTGTCGCGAGTCACTTTCGCAATAATCGACGCCGCTGAGATGCTTGGAACTAACGAGTCACCTTTAACTACAGACTCCGAGGGGTACTTCCATTTAGGACAGCGATTACCATCGACGTAAACGAACTCGGGCTGCACCTTCAAGCCTGCAATTGCCCTGCTCATTGCCAGCATACTTGCATGCAAAATATTGATCTGTTCGATCTCCAACACTGATGCTCGACCTATCGCATAGCAGTGAGCATTCTTCAGAATGGAGTCGAAGCAGGCCAGCCTTTGCTTAGAGGACAACTTCTTCGAGTCAGCTAGACCGTCGATAGGCTTTGCAGGGTCGAGTATCACAGCAGCAGCGACAACGTCCCAGGCCAACGGCCCGCGCCCCACTTCGTCGGTACCCGCTATCAAAGTATAGGGTTCGCTAGCTGGAGAAAATGAAGATCCTCTTACCATTTATTGACTACCGTCTTTCTCTATCAAAGAAGCTATCGCTTGTGCCGCGGCAGAGGAGGCATCAAGGCGCAGACTCTTGTGTATTCGCTCAAACTCCCTCATTAGCTCCCCGTGATCCTCAGTACCAGTCATATGCCTAACTATCCCTTCACATACTTTATCTACGGTGAGGTCATGCTGAATATACTCGGGCACCAACTGCCGTCCTGCGAGGAGATTAGGCAAAGCAACATAGGGGATCTTCACCATGCGTGAGGCGATAGCAAATGTAATTTTAGCCAGTTTATAACCGACAATCATAGGCCGCCTTAACAGCATCGCTTCTAAAGTAGCGGTGCCGGAAGACAGCACAACTAAATCCGCCGCACTGATTGCTGCTTGGGAATCTTCAACTGAAATGAATTGCTTACCTCCAATGATTGACTCTTTGCGAAGCAACGCGTCGATTTTTGCCTTATTCACAGCACTGCTATGTGGAATTAGAAACTTTAGCTTCGGACAGTATTCTAGTGACTCCACTGCGGCTGCAAAGAATACTGGCGCAAGGCGCTTTATTTCGCCGCCACGACTACCTGGCATCAGAGCAACTAAAGCGTCATCAGCACTAAGGCCCAAGTGCTCGCGTGAAGATAACTTGTTATCTTCAAAATCGATGGTGTCAGCAAGTGGATGGCCTACACACTTAACGTCGATACCGTGCCGAGTATAAACAGCTGTCTCAAAAGGGAACAAGGTCAACATTAAGTCTACTGCACGCTTCACATTATGAATTCTTTTTTCTCGGTAGGCCCAAAGGCTTGGACTTACATAGTGAACCGTCTTTATGCTTTCTTGTTTTAGCTCTTCTTCTAGACGCAAGTTGAAGTCGGGGCTATCGATCCCAATAAAAACAAGTGGGCGCCTCTTGACAAAGAATTTTCTGAGGCGTTTCTTCAGCGCGAATAGCTCGGGCAACCTACCTAAAGGTTCGACAAAGCCCATGACCGAGAGCCTATCCATATCAGCTAGAGAATTAAATCCGAGCGCGATCATGTCTCGCCCACCAATGCCGGAAAACTCTGCATTGGGATATTTTTTACGCAAAGCTGAAATCAGTCCAGCACCCAGAATGTCTCCTGATTTTTCGCCAGCGACGATTCCGATTAGAGGGGCATTGCTCATAGTTTGCGGCATCTTGATTAATGATTCTCTCTACTTACGCTACCAGCAGATAAGTGAGCCTATTGTGAAATGGAATCGAATTTTTAGCGGTGTATTCCCTTCTTTGAGCTCTCTAGTGAGTTAATAAGAAGCTGCAACGCATCACAATTTTCGTGCATGATTTTCAATTCCGCTATAGCATCCTGCAGGCTATGCCCACGCAGATAGATGACCTTAAATGCTGTACGTAATTGCTTGATAGTGGCCTTATCGAAACCGCGACGCTCCAAGCCGATAGTATTAATCGCTCTCGCTACCGCTGGCTGACCACTAACGATCACATAGGCGGGAACATCGTGATCGATATGTGTCACGCCACCGACCATCGCATGAGCGCCGATCTTGAGAAATTGATTTACGCCCGCATAACCGCCCAGAATGGCCCA
>Ga0308010_1001307_pt1 | contig 13957 bp, 13 predicted proteins | sample Neamet129_FD_202368 | JGI IMG/M metagenome (GOLD analysis project Ga0308010, IMG submission 202368) | Marine microbial communities from water near the shore, Antarctic Ocean - #129 | ecosystem: Environmental > Aquatic > Marine > Unclassified | place: Southern Ocean | collected 2014-07-24 | reverse complement strand
TTTATTAATGGAGCGCGAAGGATATACCACCAAAGCATTCGAGTTTATATCGAACGAGCATACTCGTAAAAACGTGATGTTGGTAGGTCGGAAACTCAAAGAGTCTGGCGATGCAGAATCGATAAATATAGAAATAAAAAACTTAAAAGAGTCTTTTAAAATTGAAAGACAAGAGCTAGAAGATTTATTGAATTAAGTTAAACCAATTTTAAATAAATCTCTCTACAAATCCATGCATCTGTGGCAGCATAGTCTATTTGTGCCTGCGATAATTGTTCTAATTCCCAGTTTGAAACTTGTTGTCTTTTAGAAATTCTAATTCCCAAAACCAAAGCCGATAATTTTTTTGCACCAATACTTTCGAATCCTAATTTAGGAGCTAAAAGGTTAAGGTCTACAACAGATTTATCTGTAAAAGGAATGATTTTTTTAAGGTCTTTAAGATCATCAAAAATAGCAATTCCTATTTTTTTAATGGCTTCGTTGGTAAATATGTCTGCCAAACGTTTGCTCATTTTCACCTTTTTAAGCCTAACTATATAGGCTTTCTTATCAGTTGAAATCTGTAGTAAGGCAACCGTATTCATCTGTCCTTTTCTAAAGGAAGGTTTTGTTTCGGTGTCTATCCCTATAATTGCACATTTTTCAATTTCAGAACAGGCTTTTTCGAGTTCTGCATCTGTATCTACGAGTATTGTCTCGCCATTATACTTATCCAGTTCGAGTAAATTAATATCTTCTTTGGCTATAAATTTTTTGTATTTTTCTGCTTTATTCATGTATTCTATTGGGTATATATTTTTTGTTTGATCTAGGTAAATCCTCCGTTTTGGTTGGTAAAAGACTTAAGTCTGGCTGCCCAGCATCAATCCATGCCGAATACCAAAAAGAACCTACTGCGAGTATGGCTCTTTGCAATCTTCGTTCCACCATTCCATCAAGAATTGTATTATAGTCCGAAATAAATTCTGTGCTGTAAGCTTCTTTGATTTTACCGTTTTTTGCTGACAAGCGGAATTTTGAATCTTCTCTATAATCGTTACTTATTTTTTCTTCTAAGTTTAAGGTCGCGTCTAATAGTGAAAAACTTTCTTCTATAAGCTCCCAAGAATATTCTAAGGAATTTGGTAAATATACTGCTTTCCCAATATAGTATTCGTAATCAGACGAAAAGGCTTCAGGGATTCTACTTTCCCACAATGCATGAATCCCTTTTTGGTTGGTAAACTGTCCGTTGTAGTTGTAAGTTGTATGTAGTGGTACGCATGCGTCAGAAATATAATGTCCCAAATCTGCTGCGTGACGTATAACTTGCTCAGTGGAGCCACTATCCATAGCCCATACCAAATTTTTATATTCCCAATTGATAATCCAAGGTAAAATACCCCGACTTTTTAAAGTATCTTCTGTGAATTTTTCTTTCGCATCAAACCATTTCTCTGGCACCGAATCAAATGGAGAAACACCGTATAGGTCTATGTCAATATAATGCTTACATGCTTCTGTAGTGTCTGTATAGCGTCTTTTGTCGGCTTGTACAGATCGATCTGTAAGTTCGTTTGCATGTACCTGAAAGAATGCGCTTATTTCTATTGGTAGGGTGTATGTGGCATGTTTGTGAATAGTTTTATGGGCATGAAATCCCCATGAACTGATCACAAACAGTACGATTATAAAAAAACTATATATTTTGAGTCTTAGCATTCATCTATAGCCACTAATATATCCCCTTTTAATACAGGTATTTTGGTGGTTTGATTAATTTTTAAACAGAAGTGAATATCGGAATCGATGTTTAATTTAGCCAACCTTTTACGGTGAGAAGAATTGTCTAAAAATGCAAATAGATCATCTTGTCCTTTTTCCCACAATACTTGTGCTGCTTGTGTTGCATCGCAAGAGTTGTCGTACAAATTACTATCTACTAAATTTTGAGCTAGTGCACCTGCAAAAAGAGTATCCTCTAAATTGAATTTGTCTTTCCAGCCCGCGCAAAAAATGATTACGTCTCTATCTTGATTGATCAGCCATTTAGAAATAGCATCTAAATTAAGTAAAGAACCAATAACTACTTCGTGGTCTTTTTTAGCTATGCTAATAGATTTAGTCCCATTAGTGGTTGTCATCACTATGGTTTTTCCACTCATGTCATGATCTAAATAAGCCTGAGGAGAGTTGCCGAAATCGAAACCTTTTACTGGAGCTCCGTTTCTTTCTGCTGCTAAAACATACTCTGGGTTTGTGCTTCTGTACTCTAGCGCTTCTTCTACGGTACTTACTGGAATCATTTTATTAATCCCTTTTTCAAAAGCAATACACATGGTAGAAGTAGCCCTAAGCACGTCTACCACAACCACAATACTTTTACGATCTGCATACAAGTCGAATAGCGCTGGGCTCATACAAACCTGAAGATTCCTTTTAGTCATATTATGCTTTGTAAAATGGAAGTGTTACTACTTTCGCTTTTAGTTGTTTCTTACGTACTGCAATATAAATCTCTGTTCCAGCTGTAGCCATATCTTTAGGGATATACGCTAAACCAATTGCTTTTTTAAGGCTAGGAGCCATGGTTCCGGAAGTAACATTTCCAATTTTTTCTCCTTCGTGATTTACTACATCGTAACCCTGTCTAGGAACTCCTCTGTCTATTAATTCAAATCCTACTAATCGTTTTGTGATTCCAGCTTCTTTTTGCTTTTGTAAAAAGTCCGAATCAACAAAGTCGTTGGTAAATTTAGTAATCCATCCTAATCCAGCTTCAAGAGGCGAAGTAGTGTCGTCTATGTCATTTCCGTATAAACAAAAGCCCATTTCTAAACGTAGTGTGTCTCTTGCTGCTAATCCTACAGGTGTAATGTTACAGTCTTTTCCAGCTTCAAAAATGGCTTTCCAAATTTCTTCGGCATCATCATTCTTAAAGTAAATTTCAAATCCACCTGCTCCTGTATATCCAGTTGTAGAGATGAGTACGTTTTCTTTTCCTGCAAAGTTTCCTTTTTGAAAAGTATAGTATTTCATGTCTGAGATGTTCATCTCAGTAAGGCTTTGTAAAGCTTTAGCCGCTTTGGGTCCTTGAACTGCTAATAAAGATGTTTCTTCAGAAATGTTTACCATTTCTACTCCAGCAGTATTGTGTTTAGAAATCCAATCCCAGTCCTTGGCTATATTAGATGCATTTACTACTAAGAAATAGGTTTTTTCATCCATTCTGTAGACCAATAAATCATCTACAATTCCTCCATTACCATTCGGTAAGCAGGTATACTGAACCTTTCCATCAACTAGTTTGGAAACATCGTTAGAGGTAACTTTTTGCACCAATTCGAATGCTCCTTCTCCTCGGATGATAAATTCTCCCATATGGGAAACATCAAAAACACCTACATTCTCTCTAACAGAGAGGTGTTCTGCGGTAACACCCTCATATTGAACGGGCATGTTGTATCCTGCAAAAGGGACCATTTTAGCTCCTAGTGCTTCGTGTATATGACTTAATGCTGTATTTCTCATCTTATAAATTTTGCTATGGCAAAAGTAAAGTATATTTTTTTCCCCACTAAATTTAGCTACTTAAAAGTTTATGCAAGAATAGAATTAGGTAGTTAAGAATTTGATGTTTTAGAATAATTCGAGCATTTTGGTTTTCCATTATTATGTTTTCCCAAAATGAAACAGTATTTATTCTTAGTCATAAAAAAAGCCCACCGAAAATCGGGGGGCTTTTTTTATCGTGAAAGAGTTTATTACTTTGCGTAATTAACTGCTCTCGTTTCTCTTATTACTGTAACCTTAACCTGTCCTGGGTAGGTCATTTCGTTTTGTATTTTTTGAGATATCTCAAACGATATAGCACCTGCTTTTTCGTCACTTACTTTTTCGCTTTCTACAATAACACGTAACTCTCTACCTGCCTGAATAGCGTAAGATTTAAGTACTCCTGGATGTGCCAAAGCAAGGCTTTCTAATTCTTTTAAACGTTGAATATAAGATTCTACAATCTCTCTTCTTGCACCAGGTCTAGCACCCGAGATTGCATCACATACCTGTACAATAGGTGCGTAAAGATTCGTCATCTCAATTTCATCGTGATGGGCTCCAATAGCATTACAGATGTCTGGCTTTTCACCATATTTCTCAGCAATTTTCATCCCTAAAATAGCGTGTGGTAATTCAGGTTCATCATCTGGAACCTTACCAATATCGTGTAATAAACCGGCTCTTTTAGCTGCTTTAGGGTTTAGTCCAAGCTCAGAAGCCATAGTAGCACATAAGTTAGCTGTTTCTCTACTGTGTTGTAATAGGTTTTGCCCATATGAAGAACGGTAACGCATACGTCCCACCATTCTTAGTAGCTCTGGATGTAAACCATGAATACCTAAGTCGATACAAGTACGTTTTCCTGTTTCTACAATTTCGTCTTCTAATTGTTTCTTTGTTTTAGCAACGACCTCCTCAATACGAGCAGGGTGAATACGACCATCGGTTACAAGTTTGTGAAGTGCTAAACGTGCAATTTCTCTACGTATAGGATCGAAACAAGAAAGTATGATAGCTTCAGGTGTGTCGTCTACTACAATCTCTACTCCAGTAGCAGATTCTAATGCTCTAATGTTTCTACCTTCTCTACCAATAATTCTACCTTTAATATCATCGCTTTCGATATTGAAAACAGATACCGCGTTTTCTACAGAATGTTCTGTTGCTACACGTTGTATGGTTTGAATTACAATTTTCTTAGCCTCGTTGTTGGCGGTAAGTTTTGCTTCTTCTATAGTGTCTTGAATTAAAGACATTGCTTCTGTCTTAGCTTCTGCTTTTAGGGCGTCTACTAATTGAGCTTTTGCGTCTTCGGCACTCATTCCAGAAATAGTTTCTAAAGCTTTTACCTGTCTTGCATTTGCTTTTTCTAACTCTTCTTCTTTGCGCTCAACAATTTCTTGTTGCTGTGTTAAGTTCTCGAACTTATTGTCGAGTTCTTTCGCTTTTCTTTTTGAATCTTCTAGTCTTTGATTGAGTTTCGTGTCTTTCTCTTTCGCTTTAGATTCTAATTCATTCATTTTGCGATTACGGGTGTTAATCACCTTTTCGTGTTCGCTTTTAAGTTCTAAAAACTTCTCTTTAGCTTGTAAGATTTTATCTTTTTTAAGCTGTTCTGAGTTCTTCTTTGCATCATCGAGTATAGTATTCGATTTTGATGCTATGGATTTACGCATTAGTGTAGATGCGATGATGTAACCTAAAACTAAGGCTACAACTCCTACTACACTTGCAGTTATTTGTATTTCTGTCATGTTGTGTTTAATTTATATAAAAAAAAGAAACCCGCACTAATTCTGTTTATTAAACTCCGGTGTAAGTACGGATGAACCGACCATCAAATAGCAAACGTCCACTGACACCCGAAGGACCCGAAGGTTGAGGCTTGTTTTTTAAGTGACGAATCAAATTCAATAATTTTCATGTTGAGTTTAACAAATGTTGAATTAATACGGGAAACTAAATACTAGTTTGTTATGTTAAAGAACGGTTTAGCAATGCGGTAATATCTGCTTCTAATGCTTCTATATCGTTTTCTAGCTCTGGCTCGTTAGTTAAAGTGTCACCTTTAGCTTCTTCAACCTTACTAGAGAGTTGTAAAGCGCACATAGCTAACAAGTCTTGCTTGTCTTTTACGGCGTAATTTGATTCAAATTGCTTTACTATAGCTTCAATTTTAGAAGCAGCCTTACGGATATTTTCTTCTTCCTCTCGGTTAATAGTTAGGGGATATACTCTCCCAGCTATCGATACTTTGATTTTAAGTTTATCCATTTTAGCTATATCACTGATTTAGCTGTGCTATACATTTATCTATTCCCCGTATAAGTTCGTTAACTTTATGCCTCGCTTCAGTACTACTCAATCCAACTTCAGTTAGCGATTTGGCATTAATAATTAAGTCCCTTTCCTCTTTGAGCGCATTAATTCGGTCAATCTTGCGTGCCAATTTCTCTTGGAGATCTTGGTTTTCTCTTTCTAGGTCTACATTTTTAAGTTTCAGATTATCGAATAAAGAATTCAATTTCTGAACTTGAGAACGTAAATTTGTGAGTTTTGTACTTAATCGATTCATTAATTATTGCAGCATCAATGATACAAATATAGTTAATCCCATCTAAAAACACCATTATTTAAAACACTAAAAAAACCTTCGCTTCGTTTTAGTCAAAAGTTTTGATAAATCGCCGAATAATTTACTTTTGCATAGAAATATAAAAGTTTGAGATTGAATGAATTGTCTTGCTAAGCATCTTATAGCCATTTTAGTTTTGTGCTCACTTGCCGTGAATGCCCAAAACCCTTATTCTAAAACTAATTTTAGAGCTCCATTAGATATTCCATTGGTTTTGGCAGGGACTTTTGGAGAACTACGATCCAATCATTTCCATGCTGGAATAGATATTAAAACAAAAGGGATGGAAGGTTTTCCTGTGCTCGCTATTGACAGCGGATATGTGTCTAGAATTAAAACGCGTCCTGGGGGTTATGGTAAGGCTTTATACCTTAACCATTACAATGGGTATGTTTCTGTATATGCTCACTTGCAGGGTTTTCAGAAAAACTTAGCTTCCTATTTGTTGGGAGAGCAGTACAATAGGCAACAATTCTCGGTAGATTTATTTCCAGACATAGAGCGGTTTAAATTCTATAAAGGAGACACGATTGCTTGGACAGGAAATTCGGGTGGATCTACTGCCCCACATTTACATTTTGAAATCCGAGATGCAAGAACCCAAGAAACGATTAATCCTTTATTGTTTGGTTTTAAGGTAAAAGATACCACCCCACCCACCTTAAAAAATTTACATATTTATCCTTTGAGTCAGCAAGCAACTATTAATGGAGTTAGTGATACTTTACGTTTGCCAATTCGAAAAGTATCAGCACGTAAATACCGTATAGATTCCATGAATATTGTGGTAAATGGACCCGTCGGTTTTGGTATCGATGTATTCGATAGGCTTGATAATGCACCCAATAAAAATGGAATTTTCAGTATTGAGTTTTTTGTTGATTCGAACTTAGTTTACAAGCATAAAATGGAGCGTTTTTCTTTTTCCGAAACGCGTTATATAAATTCATTTATGGATTACCACGCCAAGAAAAAGTACTCGTTTAGACCTCAAAAATCATTTAAAGATCCAAATAACAACCTTAGTGTTTATGAGTTTTTAGAAAATGATGGTTGTCTCGACTTTAAGAATTCTAATGTACACGAAGCTTATTATTTGATAAAAGATACAAAAGGGAATACTTCATCGTTGAGTTTTAGTTTTTCGAGCGATTCTTCAAAAAGTACAGCTACAGAAAAAGAGTATGCAAGACTTTTTCGTTATCAGGAGGAAAATAAGTTTGAGCGTAATAATTTGAGTTTATTTTTCAAGCAAAATAGCTTGTACACAGACTTAGATTTTAGGTATAAGAATTTTGCATCAAGTAAAGATTTTGTAGCAGATATTCATTGTGTACATAGCAATGAAACTCCAGTTCATTCTGCTTTTTCTATAGCCTTAAATTTACAAGGAATTTCTGCTGAATTGAAACCTAAAACACAACTTTGTTCAGTTGATGCAAAAGGGAATGTATCCTGCTTGTCTAGTTCTTGGCAAGGAGATACTTTGATGGCGAAATCGCGAAGCTTTGGTAATTTTAGTGCAATAATTGATACAGTTGCGCCTAGTCTTAAAACAAAATCTTTTAGCTACGACATGTCTGAAGTAAAAAACATGAGCTTTACAGTGGTAGATGATATTAGTGGAGTGAGCACCTATAATGCCTTTGTGGATGGAGTCTGGGTGCTATTAGAGTATGATCCTAAAAATAAACTTTTAACTCATTTTTTTGATGGTAAAATACCGAAGGGTAAGCATTTAATTGAGGTCGTAGTAGAAGATTCTGTTAAGAATGAAAAACGATTGGTTTTAGAATTCCTCCGCTAAAAATATTTTTATCTTCGTAGCTTATGTATAAATCACGTTTAAGAATTGTTTCTCTAGTAGTTTTTCTATTGTTTGTTCAAACTTTAGCAGCCCAAACTACACGTATATTTGGGTTTGTAAAGGATCAGAATAATCAATTAGTAGAAGGGCTTAGCGTAGAGTATAAAAGATTTGGAGCAATAACAGATGCTAAAGGTTTTTATTCTATAAATGTACCTAGTGGAAAAAAGGTGAGTCTTGTTTTTTCGCACTTATCTTATGTAAATCAAATCCATAGTTTCGAGTTATTCGATGGTGAGCAAAAAAGTTTCCACCTTGTTTTAAGTTCCGATATAAACCAAATTTCAGAAGTTGAACTAGTGGATGAAGGTTTGAGAAATCAGAATGTAACTACTTTAGATAAAAAGAATTTAAATATAATTACGGGCCCAACGGGTGGGGTGGAAGGTTTGATTTCTACACTTGCTGGAGTAAGTACCAAAAACGAAATGAGTTCTCAGTATTCTGTACGTGGTGGGAATTTTGACGAAAACTTGGTGTATGTAAATGGCTTCCAGATATACCGTCCTTTTTTGGTTCGTAGTGGTGAGCAAGAAGGTTTGAGCTTTGTAAATTCCGATATGGTAGAAAATATTACTTTTTCTTCGGGAGGTTTCGATGCTAAATATGGAGATAAATTATCTTCTGTTTTAGATATTCAATACAAAGATCCACGGGAGTGGAAAAGTCATTTGTCTGTGAGCTTTTTAGGTGTTAGTGCTACCGTTGAGGGAATAAATAAATCTAAACGTTGGTCGCATATTACCAGTTATCGACAAAAAACAAATCAATTTTTATTGAATAGTTTAGATACAAAATCTAACTATAGACCTAGCTTTAGGGATTTCCAATCTCTAAATATTTACCACTTCAACTCTTCTATGAAGGTGAGTTTACTCGGACACTATTCATCCAATACTTACCAGTCTAATCCAGAAACAAGGCAAAGTGATTTCGGTACTATTGATAAACCTTTGCGATTAAATATTTATTTCGAAGGACAGGAAAAGGATTCTTATGAAAGCGGAATGGGTGCTACAAGATTCGATTACCAAATTCACGATAGTTTACATATGAGTTTGTCTGCTTCGATATTCCAAACCAGTGAGGAGGAATTTTACGATGTGGAAGCACAATATTGGTTGGGTTCTTTAGACAATAGTTTAGGTTCTGAGAATTTTGGAGAAGTTGTAGCGAATAGAGGTGTGGGTGGTTATTTGCGTCATGCCAGGAATGAACTTTTTGCTCAGGTATATAATGCAGAATATCGTGGTAAGTTTTTTAAGTCGAATGCTAATTTAGAATGGGGAGCAAAATACCAACACGAACTAATAGACGACAGATTGCGAGAATGGCAATTAATCGATTCTTCTGGTTTCTCAACTCCACAAGGCGTAGATACACTGCTCGAATTGTTTGAGTTTGTTCAAGCTGAAAATGAATTGAGCTCCAGTAGATATAGTGGCTTTGTACAGCAAAGCGGTTTCTTTACTTCCGATAGTACGAGATTTACCTATTCGCTAGGTTTGAGATCGCAATATTGGACTTTAAATAACGAGTTTTTTGTCTCTCCTAGAGCTTCTTTAAGTTATTTGCCTAATTGGAATAGGGATGTGCTCTTTAGGGCTTCTATAGGCTCTTATAATCAATCACCTTTTTATAGAGAATTACGCGATAAAAAAGGACTGCTTTATACTGATTTGAAAGCACAGAAGTCTATACATTTTGTGCTATCTACCGATTATAATTTCACCTCGTGGAATAGACCTTTTAAATTTGTTGGTGAGCTGTATTATAAAAAGCTAAAAGATATTATTCCTTACGAGATTGATAATTTAAGAATTCGATATTTACCCGACTTAACTGCTACTGGTTATACTACTGGGATAGATTTGCGCGTAAATGGAGAATTTGTACCAGGAGTAGAGTCATGGGCTAGTTTATCTTTAATGTCTTCTAGAGAAGATATCGCCAACGATGGACATGGGTATATTCCACGCCCTACAGATCAGCGATGTAGCTTTTCAATGTTTTTCCAAGACTACTTACCTAACCGTCCTTCTTATAAAATGAATTTAAAACTTCATTATAGTAGCGGTTTACCTACTGGTGCTTTAAATTCGGAAAGGCATGAACAAACCATTCGTATCCCTTCTTATAAAAGGGTAGATATTGGGTTTTCTAAAATTGTAAAAGATGGCTCTTCAGGTTCACAATCTAAGTATTTAAAACATTTCAACTCTTTAGTAGTAAGTGCTGAGGTGTTTAATCTCTTGGGTATTCGAAATACTATTTCCTATTTATGGATAACTGATGTGGTACAAAACCAATACGCCGTTCCAAATTATTTAACCTCTCGTTTATTGAATCTTAAAATTCAAGCGAAGTTTTAGAGCGTTAAAAATTTAAAACTGGTCAAAATAGTTTTAGGTCAAATGCTCGTTTACTGACTCGGTCTTTAATTATTGTATTCGTCTTCAGTGAAACTCGAAAAGCTACTGACTTCTTTCTCTTTTTTTAAATCTCGACCTTCATAAACACTTTAAATCCTTCTTTTTTCTGCCAATCTGACAGACGAAATGCAATGGCATAACAATTGACTTATCCCCATCAGAAAAAAACTAAATTATATAAGCTTATGGCTACTGGTAAAATTAATGTAACGGCGGATAATATATTCCCAATCATCAAAAAGTTCTTGTACTCTGATCACGAAATATTCTTGAGAGAATTGGTTTCGAATGCAGTTGATGCAAGTTCAAAATTAAAGACACTTTCTTCTTTAGGAGAAGTAAAAGGAGCAATTGGTGATCTTCGTGTAGAGGTGAAGCTAGATAAAGAAGCGAAGACTTTAACCATTTCTGATAATGGTATTGGAATGACTTCTGATGAGGTTGAAAAATACATCAACCAATTGGCTTTTTCTGGTGCTGAAGAATTCTTAAGTAAGTACGAAGACAAAACGGAAGGTTCTGCTGGAATTATCGGTCACTTCGGTTTAGGTTTCTATTCTGCTTTTATGGTTGCCGAAAGAGTAGAGATATTCTCTAAATCTCATCAAGGTACTCCTGCTGTACGTTGGGAATGCGATGGTTCTCCAGAGTTTACTCTAGAAGAAACTGAAAAAGAGGGTAGAGGTACAGATATAGTGCTTCATATTGCCGAAGACTCATTAGAGTTTTTAGAAGATGCTCGCATTACTGAGTTGTTAAACAAGTATTGTAAATTCTTACCTGTTGAAATAAAATTCGGAACCAAAGAAATCACCAATAAAGAGGGTGAAGGCGAAGATGCTAAAGAGGTGAAGGAAACGGTTGATAATATCATCAATAATCCTGCTCCAGCATGGACTAAGACTCCTTCAGATTTAACCGATGCAGATTATGGTTCTTTCCATAAGGAATTGTATCCGATGAACTTTGAAGAGCCATTATTTCACATTCACTTAAATGTAGATTACCCATTTAACTTAACAGGTATTTTATACTTCCCTAAGTTGAAGCAGAATATGGATATGAATAAAAATCGTATTCAGTTATTCTGTAACCAAGTATTCGTTACCGATTCTGTAGAAGGAATTGTACCTGAATTCTTGACTATGTTACAAGGGGTAATAGATTCTCCAGATATTCCATTAAACGTTTCTCGTTCTTATTTACAAGCTGATGCTAGTGTGAAGAAAATCTCTTCTCATATTACTAAAAAGGTAGCTGATAAATTAAACGACATGTTTAAATCTGACCGTAAGTCTTTTGAAGACAAATGGGAAGACATGAAAGTAATTGTTGAGTACGGAATGCTTTCTGAAAAGAAATTCTACGACAAAGCGGAGAAGTTTGCTTTATACCAAAATGTAGATGGTGCATTTGCTACTTGGGATGAGTATGTAGAAAAAATTAAAGTAAACCAGGTAGATAAAGACGGTAATACTGTTATTCTTTATACCAACGATAAAGAAGCTCAACACAGTTATATTGCAGAAGCTAAAGAAAAGGCATACGATGTATTAGTTCTTAACGGACCTATTATTAGTCACCTTATACAGAAATTAGAATCTGAAAAAGAGAAAGTTTCTTTTGTTCGTGTTGATGCTGATTCTGTTGAAAAACTAATCAAGAAAGACGAAGAAGTTCCTTCTGTATTATCTGAAGACGATGAAAAATCGTTGAAAGAAGCTATTGAGACAGTAGTGAAGAAAGAAGAATATGCAGTACAGTTTGAAAGTTTAAGTCCTACTGCTTCTCCATTTACGATTACACGTTCAGAATTTATGCGTCGTATGAAAGAGATGAGTGCTTCTGGCGGTGGCGGAATGTTTGGTATGGGTAATATGCCAGAAATATTCAATATCGTTGTGAATGGTAACCATCCTTTGGTCGCTAAAATATTAGCAGAAAAAGATGCTGCCAACCAAACATCTATGATTAAAGGGGCAACCGATCTTGCTAAATTATCGCAAGGATTACTAAAAGGTGAAGCTTTAACTTCGTTTATTAAAAATCGTTACAACGATTTGATGTAATCGCTATTCAATACTATTTAAAAAGGCTTTCCGTAGATGCGGAAAGCCTTTTTTTTTGGAACAATTTTTGAGTATTTTGCTTGTTATGGTATTAAACTTAAGCAAATTATGAAAATTTATATGTTTATTTCGATGTTAGGGTTGTTCACCATTTTTAGTTCTTGTGATGAGGACGAAATCGTAGAATCACAAATTGATTTTCTGTTTAAAGAAACAAAGTGTTCAAACCCATGGAGTAATTCGCAAAACGTTATTGACGCTGAGTATTTGCAAGAAATAAATTATTATTTAGTAACGGATTTAGGGGTGGACTATGATAGTTTATATATTACTGGTGATGGAGTAGCACAAGATTGTGAGGCTTGTTTTTGTTTGTCAGGAAATATAATTCGACTTTCGGCTGAGGATGAATTCTCGGAAGTCCTTTTAGGTGTTGGGTTTGAATTGGATTAATTAACGAAAATATTTAGGTATGAGAAAGTTGCTCTTTATTTCGATGTTAGGCATGTTTGCCATTTTTAGTTCTTGTGAAGAGGACGAAATCGTAGAATCACAAATTGATTTTCTGTTTAAAGAAACCTATTGTGCAAATCCTTGGGATAGTCTAATCAGTCCTGAGTGGACACGAGAGCAATTGATTGACTCTTATTTAACTGTACAGTTAAATGTAGAATATTCTAATTTACTAATCACAGATGATGGAGTAGTACAAGATTGTGAGGCTTGTTTTTGTTTGTCAGGAAATATAATTCGACTTTCGGCTGAGGATGAATTCTCGGAAGTCCTTTTAGGTGCTGGGTTTGAGTTGGATTAATTAATGAAAATAATTAGGTATGAGAAAGTTGCTCTTTATTTCGATGTTCGGCATGTTCGCCATTTTTAGTTCTTGCGATGATACTGATGTTGTAGCGTCTCAAATTGATTTTCTGTTTAAAGAAACGTATTGTGCAAACCCCTGGGATAGTCTAATCAGTCCTGGGTGGACAAGAGAGCAATTGATTGACTCTTATTTAACTGTACAGTTAAATGTAACGTATTCTGATTTGCTAATCACAGATGATGGATTGCAAGAGTTTTGTTTAGCTTGTTCTTGTTTAACAGGAGACAATATTCGACTTTCGGCAGAAGATGAATTCTCAGAAATACTTTTAGAAAACGGCTTCGAAATTGAAGAATAAAAAAAGCACCCTTGGGTGCTTTTTTTGATTGTATAAATCGTTTTACGTTTCCTTTCCAATTTACTTTTATGAGATCACTCCCGACCCTAAAAGCTCATCCTCAATATACCAAGCTACAAACTGGCCTGGAGCAATTCCTCTTTGATCGTTTTCGAAAATGATATACAATCCATCTTCTTTTTGATGAAGTATTGCTTTTTCTAATGGTTGTCTATAGCGTATCCGAGATTTTACTT